>Ga0272442_10007296_pt1 | contig 14325 bp, 12 predicted proteins | sample SSMForm2O_FD_200262 | JGI IMG/M metagenome (GOLD analysis project Ga0272442, IMG submission 200262) | Marine sediment archaeal communities from Little Sippewissett salt marsh, Falmouth, MA, United States - SSM-Form-2O | ecosystem: Environmental > Aquatic > Marine > Wetlands > Sediment ...
GTGCAGCGCCCGCAACTCGACACCCGGGTTGGCACCGTAGGTTTCGAACACGTTGAGCGCCCGTTCGATGTCTACGCCAAACTTGGTTTCCTTCACGCCGGTTCTGAGAAAGGCATGTGTCTGGTAGTCGACATCGGGATTGACGCGGAGCGCCACCTTGGGTTTGGGCTGTCCGGTCTGCGCCTGCTCGCCGGTCAGCCGGATGAGGTTCTCCAACTCTTGTTCGGACTCAATGTTGAAGTACCCGATCCCCGCCTGGAGCGCCTCGACAATCTCGCGGTCCGTCTTGCCGACACCGGCGAAGACCGTCTTAGAGGGATCGGCGCCGGCCTGGAGGACGCGATAGAGCTCGCCGCCGCTGACGATGTCGAATCCACTGCCCGCTTCGGCCATGAACCTAAGGATGTTCACGTTGCCACAGGCCTTGACCGAGAAGCAGATCGTGGTCTCAAGCGACTCGTACGCCTGCTGGATCTTGCGGAGGTGATCAATGAACGTCGCCTTGCTGTACACGTACGCCGGCGTGCCGACCTCCGTGGCAATCCGCTCGATATCCACGTCCTCAACGAACAGCCTGCCATTCCTATAGTTGAAGAAGTCCATCGACCTGGTCTCCCCTGAAGCTTGAATCCCCTATCACCGGCAGCGCCAACGCCTGGGCATGCCACGCGACAGTATAGGAAAACCGCCCGGAAATGCAACAAAGGGCCGAAAAGGCCGTCTCCCAGCCCGGCCAGCCGGCTCCTACGCCGCCGTGAGCGGCGGCGAGACCTCCTCCAGCCAAAAAGAATGGAAGACTCCTCTTCTCAGAGAAGTCTTCCAGTTCCCAAAAGCCTGCTGCAATTCATTCAAATCTGACGCCGACCCTTCAGGCTGCCGTCAGATGAGACTTCGCAATGTGCATCATTCGTCGGTCGAGACCGACGCCACTGCTCAAGTGAGCAGGCCCAAGACTAAGCGCCCCTGCTATTTCTTCTTCTTGGCTTTCTTGCGCTTGGGGGCTTTCTTCTTGGTGGTTTTCTTCTTCGCTACTTTCTTCTTGGCTTTCTTTTTGGCTTTCTTCTTTGTCGCTTTCTTCTTCGTTGCTTTCTTCTTGGTCTTCTTCTTTGCTACTTTCTTCTTTGCTGTCTTCTTCCTTGCTTTCTTCTTGGCCATTACTCTTCTCCTTCAAGCTGACCATAAACAAATGCTTCGCTTATTCACTGCACTTGACAACACTAGAATTACGAGCCAACATCATGTCAATACTATTATGCAAAAAGCTAACAATATTTGTCATGATCTTTATCGTCCATTTATTCGGAATTACTTCATAAAAACTTCTTCGGACCTATGTCGCGTCAGCGCGTTTCCATGGCAGTGCGCATCGTGTCGACGTGATCCTGTGGCGCCGCGTCAGCGGCGTGTCACCGTGTCATGAGAATCATCTGTTATCGTATCGAGGCCGCATCGTTCGAGTTGAACGTGCTAAAGGCATTCTTGAGAACGTCGCAGGAGTGTCACCATACGCCGTCTACAAGAGATGTAGCAACACAACGTCGAAGCATCATGAGCACCAGGAACCGCTTGACTTTGGCTATGAATCAGTGTCTTCTACTTCCGTTCTGTTATCGTTCTTTTTGGCGCGCCGCGGTTTCAGCCGCCAGAGGAATCGCACAATTTGACTGTTATTTTTTTTGCGATGAAACGAAGAATTGCATTGTTCGGCGGTAGTTTCGATCCGATTCATCTCGGTCACACAGAAGTGGCGCGCGCCGCGGCGCAACACATCAAAGCGGAAAGAGTCGTCTTCATACCGGCCAAGTGTTCTCCGCTGAAGGGGCATCCTCCGCGCGCCAATGACAACGATCGGTTGAAGATGATCGAGTTGGCGATTGGAAACGACGACGTGTTTGCAGTTAGTGATTGCGAGCTTCGTCGGCCGGCGCCGAGTTACACACTCGAGACGGTGAAGCAGTTTCAATCGGAGTACGGGCCCGACGTATGCGTCCACTGGCTACTGGGCGCCGACAGTGTGGACGATCTTGTCTACTGGTACCGAATCGAGGAACTGCTTGACGTGTGCCATCTTTCGGTCATGGTTCGGGGGCGCTATGAGGCTCCCACGTTTGACAAATACGTCCCGGTCTGGGGTATCGAACGGGTCGAGAAACTGCGGAAAAACTCGGTTCCAACGCCGGAAATCGATATCAGCAGCACTGAAGTTCGAGAGCATCTGTACCGCAGAATGGACGTGAGCGAAATGCTTGCGCCGGAGGTAACAGGCTACATCCGGCAGCACCATCTTTACGAACGAGTCTGACGCACTCGATCTTTGAGCCAATCATACCAGCGCTGCATCCCTTGGCCTGTCTTGGCGGAGACGGGGAAGATTTCGATGCCTTTGTTGAGACGGCGTGCATCGGCTTTGACGCGATCGAGATCGAAATCTATCTGCGCGGCCGTGAGCAAATCGATCTTGTTCACGAGCAGCGCCGTCGCCCGCGCGAACGTACCGGGGTATTTGGCGGGTTTGTCGTCTCCTTCGGCCACAGAGAGTACGACAATCTTCCCATCTTCACCCAATTCGAACGCGGACGGACATACTAAGTTGCCAACGTTCTCGATAAAGACGAGATCCAGGTTGTCGAGTGGCAGTTGTTGCAGAGCCGTATGGACTTGTGTCGCGTTGAGATGGCAGGCGCCTTCGGTGTTGATTTGGATGGCCGGCGCATTGGTCGCGCGGATGCGCTCGGCGTCGATATCGGTTTGGATATCCCCTTCCACCACACCGATTCTGATCTCGGCGTTGACATCCGAGATGGTTCGCGCCAGGAGGGTGGTCTTTCCGGAACCTGGGGATGAAATCATATTGAAGCACAACTGCCGGCGCTGTGCCAAGAGTTCGCTGTTCTTCAGTGCGTATCGCTCATTGGCGCTTAAGATTCGCTTGCGAACGTCGATCTTGTCCATCGGTCACTCCTTCTCGAACTCGATTTCCTCCAACACCAGCGGTGCATCGGGAAGCAGTTCAAAATCCTCACCTGCGCAGCGGGGGCATTGTGCATCTGATAAGCTAACGTCGAACGGTTTGTCGCAGGCATGACATTTGGCCTGCATAGGCTTGTGCTCAATGCGCAAGACCATTGACTCGCATGGCGTTCCCTTGGCGAGCGCTTCGAAGGCGAAAGAAAGCACCTCGTCGTTGACGCCATTGAGCTGGCCACAACTCATCTTGGCGCTGACGGGCCTGGCACCTTGCTTGGCCGCTTCGGCGGTAATGGTCTCCACGAGGCTCTGGGCCACCACGGTCTCGTGCATCAGCAGATCCTCGGCAGCTCGCGTCCGTAGGGCATTTGCACGATCCGCTTGCCGCCTACCTTGGTCCTTAGCTCGACCAGAGGCAGGTCTTGCGAGGGCACGACCTCGCCGATCAGCGCGGCATCGCGGCCCAGCGGATGGGCTCGGCAGCGTCTCAGGCACTCATCGGCCGCGTCGGACGACACTACAGCCACGAATTTGCCCTCGTTGGCGATGGCCAGGACATCGAAACCCAACATATCCGCGGCCGCCTGCACGGCCGGCTTGATGGGGATATCCGCCTCACTGACTTCAATGCCGTAGTTGGCGCCCTCGACCATCTCGTTCAGCACGGCGGCCAGTCCTCCGCGCGTCGCGTCGCGCATGAACCTGACACCCGGGACGTTCTCGAATAGCGAACACGTCAGGTCCGCCAGTCCGGCACAGTCGCTCTCCAGCTGGGACTCAAAGCGGATGCCTTCGCGCTGTGAGATAATGGTCATGCCGTGATCGCCAAGCGTGCCATTGACCAGAATCCTGTCCCCTACAGCGATCTTGTCCAGGCTCGGCTGGGCCCCTTCGAGTCTGATGCCGATGCCAGCGGTGTTGATGAAGATGCCATCGGCCGAGCCGCGCTCGACGGTCTTGGTGTCTCCGGTGACGATAGACACACCGTTTTGCTGAGCCGTTCGGCCGATGCTGTGCAGTATCCTTTCCAACACGCGGAGTTCCAGCCCCTCTTCCACGATCAGCGCCAGAGTCAATGCCACGGGTCGAGAGCCCGCGACCGCCAGGTCATTGACCGTGCCGCAGACGGCCAGCTTGCCAATGTCGCCGCCATTGAAGAACAGCGGCTTGACGACATAGCTGTCGGTCGTGAAGCATATCGAGGCGGACTCCAGATCCAGACGGGCGGAATCGCCGAGTTCGGAAAGGGAGGCGTTCTTGAAGTGGGGGAGGATCTTTTCGCGAATGAGTTGGTTTGTGAGTTGCCCCCCGCCGCCATGGGCCAGCAGAATTCTTTCGGGTTCGGTGTTTGCCATTGCCTGTCTTAATCCCTCCGACCGTATTTGTACCATGCGGCGCAGGTCCCTTCCGAGCTGACCATGCAGGGGCCGACCGGCGTCTGGGGGGTACACTGTGTTGCGAACAGACCACACTGCTTCGGTTCAATGAGCCCACACAGGACCTCGCCACAACGACAACCACTGTCGTCTTCGCCGGGCACGTCGTCCAGGCCGAATCGCTCGAAGCCATCGAATCGCTTGTATGCCTCCTTGAGCTTCAGCGTGCTTTGCGCCATCTTTCCGAGACCGCGCCAGTAACCGTCGGCCGCCTCGAAACACTCGGCGATGATGTCCTGGGCTGCCACGTTGCCCTTGTCAGTCACCACGGCACCGTAGATCGACTTGAGTTCCGGCTGCCCGGCCGAGAGCTGCCGACATATTTCTGCCAGGCCCTCGATAATCTGTAGCGGTTCAAAGCCCGCGACGACACACGGGCGACCGAAGTCGTCCACGATCTCGCGGAATGCGCCGGCGCCAATGATCACACTGACATGCCCCGGGCAGAGGAAGCCGTCGACACGGTCGTTCATTCCGCTCAAGAGGGCACGCATCGCCGGAAGCACCAGCTTGTGCCCGCTGAGGATGCAGAAGTTCTCGATTCCTTCGTCGGCGGCCTCTTTGACTGCTACGGCGGTGGCCGGCGCGGTCGTTTCGAATCCGACGGCAACAAACACGACCGTCTTGCCCCGATTGTCCCGGGCCAATTGCAGCGCGTCTTCACTGCTCAGAACCACCCTGACATCGGCATTGGACGAACGCGTTTCCAGCGATCCGGCTTTGCCGGGGACACGGATCATATCACCATAGGTGGCAATGATGCAGTCGTCCCGCTTGGTCAGTTCCAGAACCGCATCGATGTAGCCCTGGTCGGTCACGCAGACAGGGCATCCAGGACCGGACAACAGCTTCACGCGCTCGGGCAGGGTGGACCGGATTCCATTGCGGAAGATGGACACCGTATGCGTGCCACACACTTCCATGATGGTGATCTCGCGGTCCAACGTTTGGCACGCTTCGTCGATCAGATGCTGCGCCTTGGCGATCCTGTCGAGCATGTGTCCCTATCCGGAGAGCTTGTTCTGGGTCTTCTCGAAGTTCTCGATCTCGGCGAAGAGCTCCCAGGTCTTCTTCGCCTCTTCTTCATCCACAAGGGAAATGGCGAAGCCGGCATGGACCAGGACCACATCGCCGAGCTTGGCCTCGGGCAACAGCGTCGTCTTGGCCTTGAAGCGATTGCCCATGGCATCGACCATGGCCTTGTCGGCGTCCAGTTCCACGATTCTCGCCGGTATGGCTAAACACATGACCTAGGTACCCTTCTCACGTTCCAATATTCCTGCTGCGATGGCGGCCTGACCGAGGGCGATTCCACCGTCGTTGGCCGGGACGTCACGGTTCCATAATACTGTAAAGCCTGCCTGCTTCAAACGCTTAACCAGTTGATTGGCCAGATAGCGATTACAGAAGACACCCCCACTGAGTGCGACTGTGTCCAGCTTCGTCTTTTCTCGGGCGGCTTTGGCCATTTCTGCCAGCGCCTCGGCCAATGTATTGTGGAATCTGGCCGACAGCACGGGGGCCGCGACACCCTCGCGGGTCTCCAATACAAGCTGCCTCAGCGTTCTACGCAGGCTGATTCTGGCCGGTTCATCCCCGTGCTTGACGAGGTCAAACGGATAGTGCTCGGCGACACTCTCGTCGGCGATAGACTCGAGCGCCATGGGCAACTGGGCATCGAAATGGTTGTAACGGCCCAGTCCCAGAAGCGCCGCGACGGCATCGAAGACTCTGCCAAGGCTGGAGGTGTCAACCGTGTTGATGCGCCTGTCGATCTGTTCAAGAACCATGTCGGCCTGGGCGGCATCGATTTCAAGGCCATTGAGCAGCCAGTCGAACCGAGCCAGACTGAAATCCTCGGCGTATGCCTGCTTGAGCAGGCTCAGCAGAGGTCGAATGGGCTCCTTGCTCGCCTTGTCGGCACCGGCCAGGGGATAGTAGTCCAGATGGCCGAATCGCTCGAACGCAGTGAGGCCGGCGATCATGCACTCGCAGCCCCAGATGGCACCGTCCGTGCCGTAGCCGGTTCCATCGCATTCCAGGCCAATGACCGGCCCGGTCCGTCCGTGCTCAGCCAGGACCGAGGCAATGTGCGCCCAATGGTGTTGGACTTGAATGATTCTCGCGCCAGCCAGGGACTGGGCGTAGCGGGTGGACAGATAGCCCGGATGGAGATCGCATACGATGACCTCCGGGTCTACGTCGAAGAGCTTCCGCAGATGCTCGATCGAGTCGACATAGTGACGATAGACCTCTGCGTCCTCCAAGTCGCCAATGTGCTCGCTGAGGATGAGCTGATTGCGCTTGGCCAGGCAGAACGTGTTCTTGAGATCGGCTCCGGTGGCCAGGATGTCTTTCTCCGCTTCCCGCTCCAGGAAGATGGGCATGGGCACGTACCCGCGTGCCCGGCGTAGCGGGACCTGTTCGTCGGCAACGAAGTGAACGATGGAGTCGTCGACCTGGCGATAGATGTCTCGGTCGTGCATGAGGAACGCATCGGCCACGTCGCTGAGTCTGTGCAGCGCCTTGTCGTTTTGGCAGATCAGGGGTTCATCGGAAATATTGGCGCTGGTCATCACGAGCACGTCCAAACCTTCGGCAAAGAGCAAGTGGTGCAGCGGCGCGTAGCAGAGCATGAAGCCAAACGTGCGGACGCCCTCGGCGACGGACGGCGCGATGGCGGTGTCTTGTTTCTTAGGCAGTAGCACGATGGGCGCCCGGGGGCTCCTCAAGACCTGCTCGGCCAGTCGATCGACGGCGGCGTGTTGGCACATCTTCTCGATCGTGTCTGTCATCATCGCGAAGGGCTTGTGGTCCCGGCGTTTTCGCTGCCGCAGCCTGGCTACGGCTTCTTCGTTGAGCGCGTCGACAGCCAGATGGAATCCGCCAATCCCCTTGATGGCTATGATACGCCCTTCTCGCAGCAGCCGCGCTGCCTCGGCAACGACTTCGTCGGTCCCGCGCTGCAGCACGCGACCGGTCGCATCCGTGAGGTGGATGCTTGGGCCGCACTGAGGGCAGGCGACCGGTTGGGCGTGGAACCGCCGGTCGGCTACGTCGCCGTATTGTGCGCCGCAGCGCTCGCACATCGGGAAGACTGACATCGTGGTGTTGGGGCGATCGTACGGAATCGTCTGGACGATGGAGTATCTCGGCCCACAGTTGGTGCAGTTGATGAAAGGATAGCGATAGCGGAAGTCGCCTTCGTCCGCCAACTCGGAGAGGCAATCGGGGCACGTGGCGATGTCGGCAGTGACCTGGGATAGGGCCGTTCCGGCCGCGTCGCTCTTGAGGATCGCGAACTCATGGTCGCCCTCGATGTGCTCGATGTCGGTCCTCTGGTACGACCTAATCTGTGCCAGAGGAGGCTTGTTCGGCTCTAACCTAAGCAAATAAAGAAACTTATCAATATCCCGCTCATCTCCCTGGAGTTCGACCGTTACCCCTTTCGTATCGTTGCAGACAGTCCCTGAGAGGCCAAGCCGGCGCGCGAGCCGGTACACGGCAGGCCGAAACCCGACCCCCTGCACCTGGCCACAGATTGATATGCGCTGCCTCACGGTCACCGAACGCCTTCCTTATATATATGGTACGGCCGGCCACGTACTTTGGGATTCCCGAAGCCGGGGGGGCCGCAATCCAGACGAGTCTATGCGTGCCCTGGCTTGCTGCAAGGGCAAAATCCGGCTGAAAAATTGCTTGCCTGCCAAACGGGCCTGTGCTAACATATTTGCCAAACGGGGCCATAGCTCAGTTGGGAGAGCGCTTGCATGGCATGCAAGAGGTCGTGGGTTCGAATCCCATTGGCTCCATTTCCCTGATTCCAGTTCGTTTGCGCCTATCGTCTGCGGTTCTGACACAGCGCCGGCTCCTGTGGCCAACCGACCGGCCGGCGCAGAGGAGCGTGCCGAAGGGCGAAAACATGGCATCGACCACAATTGGGCCTTGAACCGACCCAGTCCGGCCCATATCCTGGATCATGGAGAATCATCGAACGCACCTGGTAGGAGTAGATAACGATGGCACAACGGAAGCTTTCCACCGACAACTCGGCGCGGGCCACGAGCCGCCCTTGGCCTCTCCGGATCGCCCTGTGCGCTGCACTGGTGGGCCTGCTCTGGGGGGTAGCCGGCGCTGTGGACGCGGACAGCAACAAGGAGGAGCACTGGATCAGTCTGTTCAACGGGAAGAACCTGGACGGCTGGACTCCGAAGATCACCGGGTATGAACTCGGCGAGAACTACGGAAATACGTTCCGCGTCGAGGACGGCGTCCTGAAGGTCGCTTACGATCAGTATGACAAGTTCGAGGGCCGATTCGGGCATCTATTCTATAAGGCGCCGTTCTCGCGGTACCGGCTGCGGTTGGAGTACCGGTTCGTAGGTGAGCAGACGCCGGGCGGGCCCGGCTGGGCCATTCGCAACAGCGGGATCATGGTGCACTGCCAAAACCCAGAAAGCATGGGGAAAAAACAGGAATTCCCTGTATCGATCGAGGTGCAGCTTCTGGGGGGTAACGGGACGGATGAGCGTCCAACAGGCAATCTGTGCACTCCCGGTACGCACGTGGTCATGAAGGACCAGCTTGTCACGACGCACTGCGTGAATTCCAGTTCAAAGACCTACCATGGCGACCAATGGGTCACGGCGGAAGTCGAGGTGCACGGCAACGACACCATCAGGCACCTGATCAATGGCGAGGTTGTGCTGGCGTACGAGCGTCCGCAGCTCGACGAGAAAGACGCTGACGCCCGCAAACTGGCAAAAATCGGTACGGTAATGCTCCAAGGGGGATACATCTCCCTCCAGGCCGAGAGTCATCCATGCGAATTCCGGAAAGTGGAGATTCAGCCCATAGAGCGGTAGCGGCGATGGGCCAAGCGACGATGTCGTAGCAGACCGGCGGCGAATGAGCGTTGTCTATCTCGCCAACGAAACGGTGCTGATGTTGCCAATGGTGCGAAAGGACCCCACGATCCTCAGTTCCGCCTCTACGCCGTCGAGTTGCTTGCCGAAGGAATGCGCGAACGGCCAGGTCTGGTCGGGTCCGATGCTGTAGTCGCCCGCCGGGTAGAAGTGCCCCACAGCAACCACGCGGCCTGCGGCATCACGGAGCGTCGCCTGCATCTCTACACCCTTGGTCGCTACGCCAACGTTCTTGACCTCCCCCACCACGAATACTCTGTCGTACTCATCCCGTCTGGCCCGGAAGTCCACCACGGCAAACCCATGCTGGACGGCGGGGGGCGCCAGGTTGCTCGTCGTCTCGCCATTGATCGAAGCCCTGGCAACGGCACCGAGACCGAAGTTCCATTCGTCAAAGTCTACACTGGACAGGTTCTCCGGTGAGGTCGAACACCCCGCACTGACGATCATCAAAATCCCGAGGAGCAGTACCGCGTACATCTCTTTCATCACTCTCTCCTTTTCTGTCGCCGCCACCACGCAGGGACGGGGTCGGACGAGACCACAGACACGAAGCCTGTCTGCCGCTCTCTCTATCATCGCCTTTATGGGACTTTTTGTCAAGCGTTCGCTGGGGACGGCCCCTCCCCAGCGGTGCCGGCCAGTACCCTCAAAGGACTACGTAGATACCACAATCCAGGGGCGGGGGTATCGTATGGGGCGACGCCTTCGACGCGGTGAGCGCAAAAAAGGGGAGCACTGCCGATGAAACCCCACTGGTGGCGCCCCTTGGGGTCGAGAAAGGTTGAGGCAGTGCTCCGTAGGTGCAATAGTGGATGACCCTCTTCATGAGGGCGCTTCTGGCGCTTGGAATGTGGGTGAGTATTTTGCTCCATTCGGCTTTTTTTTTCGGCTTGCGTGCGGCGACCCGCTCTTGTTCAGCAGCATGCCGGCCGGCCCTGCCTAAGAGGAGAAACATGGACAGATTTCTCACCTTTTAGCGGCACGGCATCATGCGTGCCCGGCCCAGGTTATCGGTGTTAACCCAAGGGAACTGCAAAGCCTGAAGTAGCCAGATTGCGCCCCCCGGACGGGACTCTGCGGAAACCGCGAAATGCAGATGGCGGCGACCCGAACGCCGCCGTATTCTCCGGGTTGCAACACGGGTGCACACGAGGAAGCGACCGAGAAAAAAGCGCTAAAGAAAACTGATGCAACGTGCCGATGCTTGTAGGTGGATAAGTTGAACAGCGGTGGCTCGAAGCTGAAGGCCAGCAAGGTCATCTTAGCTCAAGCCGGTGTCGCCTGCCTCGAATCCGCGTGCAAGTCTGATCGAAAACTTGGCGACTCCGGGGGGAAGCTAGGAACAAAAAGGAGAGAGCCACTCCCAACTTAGTAGTGCCCCTGTACTGCAGCAGGCAAGTATTATGAAAGGGACGAACCAATAATCGATGCTCGTCCTGCCGCGACAGGGGCTCTTTTTTTATCCTCGCATAGAACGACAGTCTCCAGGTTGCCCCCCGCAATCACATAATCGTCCTCGATTGACAGAACATGTCGTGCCTCCACCTGCCCTGACATTGCCTTCTCCCCTGCTCCCGGAACTGGTATAATCTCGCGTGGAGCCGGAGACGGCCAGACGGCGTTTCTGGCGGCGAAATCCGTTGAGGCAACGTATCGAAGGACGGGAGGTGCACGGTGAACAACAGAGCTGTCGATCGACGGACATTCCTTAGAACCACTGCCTCTGCCGCCCTGGCCCTGCCGACCCTGGTCCGGTCCTCGGCGCTGGGCAACGCCGGCAGCGTAGTCCCGAGCGAGCGGATTACCATGGGATTCATCGGGCTCGGGGGGATGGGAACGAACAATCTGCGGGCCTTCATGGCACAGCGTGATGTCCAGGTGCTTGCCGTCTGTGATGTGGTCAGAGCCAGCGACCAGTATGGCCACTGGTACAAGAAGGGGTGGAAGGGCCCGTGGTTCGGCCGAGAGCCCGCCCGGCACATTGTGGACGACAGTTATGCCCAGCGCGGCACGGCCACCGGCTCCAAGGCCTGCGACGCCTACGTTGACTTCCGAGAAATCATCGCTCGCGACGATATCGACGCCGTGTGTGTCACCACCCCCGACCATTGGCATGCCATCCCGGCGATCATGGCGGCCGCGGCTGGCAAAGATATCTACTGCGAGAAGCCTATGAGCCTGACCATTGCAGAGGGACGGGCAATGGCCAGCGCCGTCGGCCGTTACGGCACCGTCTTCCAGACAGGGACACAGCGACGATCGGATCAGCTCTATAGGCATATCTGCGAGTTGGTGCGCAACGGGCGCATCGGGACGTTGCGACGCGTCATCGCCACGATTGCGCCAAACAACAAGGAGGCACCGCCGCGCGATTGGCAGCCCATGCCCGTCCCGGATTGGCTCGACTACGACCGGTGGCTGGGGCCCGCGCCCTGGGCTCCCTACCACAAGGACCGTTGTCTCTATACGTTCCGATTTGGCGCCGACTACTCAGGCGGCCAGACGACAAATCTCGGAGCCCACGGGATTGATCTCGTCCAGTGGGCCAACGGCACGGACGACACGGGGCCCGTGGAGGTCGAAGACCTGGGCGGCCGATTCCCCGCCGATGGGCTCTTCACCACCGCCACCCATGTCCACTTCCGCGCTCGCTATGCCAACGGCGTGGAACTGGTGTGCAAAACGGACGAGGGCGGTTCGCTGCGTTTCGAGGGAACCGACGGCTGGATCTACGTGCAAACCGACCGGGGCGAGGTGACGTCCGAGCCGGAGTCGGTCAAGAGCAGTGTGATCCGCCCGGACGAGGTTCAACTGTACGAGAGCAACGATCATCACCGCAACCTCATCGACTGCGTCAAGACCCGGGGAGTCACCGCCGCGCCGGTTGAGATCGGCCATCGGTCGGTGACCATCTGTCATCTCGGAAACATCGCGATGAAGCTCCAGCAGAAGTTGCGCTGGGACCCGGATGCGGAGCGTTTCACGAATAGCGAAGAGGCCAACCAAATGCTCTCAAGGCCACTGCGAGGTCCGTGGCACCTCTAGTGGCAGGCCCGGCGTGCCGTTCGACGTGACCACAACGTACAAGAAACAGGAGAAGAAGCATGTGTGCAAAGCTGCCATCACTGTGCGTAGGAATGCTCTCGGTACTTCTCATGACGAGCGGCGCTCTGGGTGCAAGCCCCGTCGTGCTGGATGAGGACCCCAATCTTGCCGGCTGGTGGAAGTTCGATGAGACATCGGGCAAGGCGGCGGCAGACGCTTCGAAGCATGCACGCAGCGCGATGCTGAAGGGCAGCCTGTCTTTCGAGAAGAACTCAGCACGAGGAAGGGTGGGTAAGGCCATCGCATTCGAGGACTCCGATGCCCACGTCGAGGTGACGAAATACAAGGGCGTCGCCGGCACGCAACCGCGCACAGTGGCGGTCTGGATCAAGACGACCACCAGCCAGGGACGAATTGTCTCCTGGGGCACAGACGATTTTGGCAAGATGTGGAATCTTCGCTTCGTGCGCGGCCATGTCGGCGTCACCCCGAAGGGCGGTTACCTCTACATGAACGAGGCAGTCGACGACAACGAGTGGCATCATATCGCGGGCGTGGTCCAGGAGGCCGAGCTACCCAATCTGCACGACGATGTGACGCTCTACCTGGACGGTGAAGTGGCGGAAATCCACGACATTGGCCTGCTGGACCTCTGGCCTTTAGAGACCGGCAGTGACCTCAACGTACAGATCGGACAGGGCTTCAAGGGACTGCTCGACGATCTTCGCATCTACAGCCGGGCCCTTTCGGACGAGGAGATCAAGGTTCTGTTCACGCTAAAGAGCCATCGCCCTGTGCCGAAAGCGGGGAAATGACCGACTCATTCAGAGGGCCGGTCCAGGCTGTGTATCCGGAACTGCCCAGAAGAGCGCTTTGACAGGGGCGGTCATTCGGTGCTATAGTGGTAGTCAATCACTGGGGGCCTCCCCTCATCGCGGTAGTTCAGATGCGATCGTGACAGCCAAGGAGTACACGATGAACAGAAGATACGTCTCCCGCCGGCAATTCATGCACAGGACAGCGGCCACCGCCGCGGGCATCGCCGTTGGTCTCGGAACCACGGGGTATACAGCCGACACGTCGACGGACACATCCAGAATTCCGAGCTACAATTCCAATATGGAGTACCGCCGGCTGGGCAAGACCAACATCATGGTCTCGGCCGTTGGTCTGGGCGGGCACTCGCGCAACAACCTCAAGGAGCGGACGGAGATCATCAGCCGCTGCCTGGATGCGGGCATCAACTACATCGACGCCTGCTGGGACAACGAAGTCAAGCGAGACGCCAAGGCACTGCGCGGACGGCGAGACAAAGTCTACCTGGCACTATCGCACGGGGCCAAGGAAGTGCGCCAGGAAGAGTACCGCACATCGAAGAAGCTGCTACAGTCCCTCGACGAACTACTGCGGGACTCCAAACAAGACTACACGGATCTCTGGCGAATCACCTGTTACGAGCCCGGTGGACGCCACACGTTCAATACCTCGTGCGAAATCGTGGAGGCTCTGGAGAAGGCCAAGAAACAGGGCAAGGCCCGCTTCGTCGGCTTCTCCTCGCACGACCGCCGTTGGATCAAGTTCATGATCGAGTATTTCCCCCAGATCGAGGTGGTGTGTTTCCCGTTCACGACGATGACCAAGAGGGCGCCCAAGGACAGTCTGTTCGATGCGCTGAAGCAGCGCGACGTCGGCGCGTTCGGCATCAAGCCGTTCGCGGCCGCTTCGCTCTTTGCCGGCGATCGAGAAAAGGACAATCAGCGCGGTCGCCTGGCCCTTCGCTACATCCTTCACAGCAACACGGTCCATCCGATCCCCGGCATGAATCGCATGGAAGAAGCCGAGAATGTCATCAAGGCCGTGGCAGAACGACGGCAACTGGACACCCAGGAGCGAGCCGAGTTAGAAACGGCCGGTCGAGAGACTTGGGCAGCCCTGCCAAAGAACTACCA
>Ga0272442_10007297_pt1 | contig 14325 bp, 13 predicted proteins | sample SSMForm2O_FD_200262 | JGI IMG/M metagenome (GOLD analysis project Ga0272442, IMG submission 200262) | Marine sediment archaeal communities from Little Sippewissett salt marsh, Falmouth, MA, United States - SSM-Form-2O | ecosystem: Environmental > Aquatic > Marine > Wetlands > Sediment ...
GCCATTGCAGAAGCGCAAGCCCTCCGAAGCGATCTGAAGCTCTGGCTTGGAGAGCGCAGGGCAGGCAATCGCTAGAACCTTCGTTCTACATTCATGTCCCCTGGCAACGCAGCATGGCTGCGTTGCTGAGGGAGAACGCTGTCAAGGTCTGCGTTCTCCAAACGATCGACACGAATTCGAGACATCTTGGCTCCAAACTGCTGTTCGCACACTCATCGAGAGAGCTACTCCGCACCTTCGATCGTGGCGTATGATCTGTCGGAGCATTGGTATCCGCGGAATCCGTAGGGAGTCATCATGAGTCCTGCCGCTATGCACTGGACAGTACGTCCAGCGAAGATGCGAGATGCAGCAGCCGTTGCCTCTGTCTGCAATGCCTGGAGCTTCTGTGTGCGAGGTACTAGCGAAACATCCAAGGAGGACGTGCAGCGGAACTGGCAGCGATCTGGTGTTGAGATCGCAGCCGATACGCGAGTCGTCGAGGCTCCCAACATTGGGATCCTTGGCTACGCGACGTTCAGCGACTCATTCCATGACTACGCCCGACTGCGTGGATCAATCTTCATGCTCCCAGAACACAGGAGATCGGAGATCGAAAGCGACCTCCTCAATTGGATCGATAATCGCGCGAAGGAGTCGTTGAGGCGAATCACCCCTGGAAAGCGAGTGGTGCTATCTCATCTCGCCTTGGCGAAGGATCGACTGCGGCGAGACCTTCTGTCTTCACACGGTTATCGAGTCGTGAATCACTCCATTCGCATGCGCCTCGAGCTCCCTGGCCCAACCCAAGGAGAAGAGCCTCAGATCCCCGAGGGCATTTCGATCCGCTCGTGCGATCGGAGTAGCGATCTGCCAGCCGTGTCCGCCGTCGTACAGGAGGCCTTCCGGAAGCACCGTGGTTTCGTTGAACGAACGACCGAAGATGATGTCGACCGCTACGAGCGCTGGCTCGACGACGATCCGAATATCGACATGGGCGTGTGGCATCTCGCGTGCGCTGCCGACGAGGTCATAGGGGTCTGTCTTGGAAGCTCAAGCTACTCCGGCAACTCCAAACAGGCTTATATCTTCACCCTCGGTGTGCGGGAGGCATGGCGCGGACAGAGTGTAGGACATGCGCTCTTGGCACACGCCGTTGACGTATTCGGCGCAAGGGGTTGCACAGCCGTAGATCTCGATGTGGATACAGCGAACGTCACGGGAGCACTGCGCCTCTATGAGCGCGTTGGCATGAGAGCGCGCTGGCAGATCGACGAGTATGAGAAGGAACTGCAGGCGAGATGCGTCATATGATCGCGGTGGCGGACTCGCCTGGAGCCAGGCTTCAACTGCTGGGGTGCCCGACGCTGCAACGTACGAATGCGTTCTACATTCATGTCCCCTGGCAACGCAGCATAGCTGCGTTGCGGAGGGAGAACGCCGTTAACGTCTGCGTTCTCCAAACGATCGACACGAATGCGAGAGATCTTGGCTCCAAACCGCCGTTCCCATTGAGTATTCCGGCACTCTTGACGTGCGTCCTCTCGCCGTTCCCGCGAACGTTCGTTCACACCAGCTCGCGTTCTCGGGAAATGGCTAGTAGGATCTGAGATTACTCTTCATTCTCGACGTCAGTGTGCCCATTTCCTCCAGCTTCCTGCTTCGGAAGATCACCAGATTCACAGGCCGGATCCGACTTGCACAATTCGGGTCGACTCCTCGTGAAAAGGCCGGGAATGCAACGAATCCATCTCCAGTGGAGTAGCAGGTGAACCACAACTAGACCGACAAGCGCGAAACTCGTGTAGACATGCCAGTCTCTCCACACACCACGGTCCAGTCCCAAGAACAACGTATGAGCTGCTTCCTGCCCTCCTCTTGGTCCACCCCCTCCGCTCGGCAGAACCAACCACGGAATGATGCTCGTGAAGATCGACAGAAGAAGCATGACGAATGCTGTTGCGTCAACAATCACATTCAGCCTAGCCCGTTTCATTTCTCAGCCCCTTTCAAGCCGTGACGCCGTCCGCTCAGGATCACTGCGGGTACGGCCTCCGGGAGTACCTTCGATTCCCTTGCCAGCTTACTCCCCTCCGCGCCCACGGATCACACCCTGCTCTCCGTAAGCATAGCCTTCAACGCTGTTTCGCTCCTGATACGCAGCGAACTGGTCCGCCTCTGCCCAGGCATAGGGGTGCCTCCATATCTGCCCCCGCTGCGCCGAACCCCCCCAGATCATCCGGAGTGCGTCGGTGTGTGGGCAGCCTATCCGCTCTGTCACCGGCAAGTAGAACCATCAGCGCACTCCCTATGTATTTCACCTACAGGATCCATGATCGGTGTCTCTGAGTCTCACCTGTGAATCCGATCCAAACATGATGCCAGACTCGTTCTTCAATCGTGGCGGTGCTTCCTGCTATTCTTCTCGCGTGAAGGAAGAATGAGAGGAAGGTGTGTGAACGTGGTGTCGACGAAGCAGATGGTAAGACTCACGGGACTCGTTGTGCTGTTCGCGCTACTCAGCATCTCTGTACTAGGACAGTCGGAAGCCGTGATCGAGGTTACGGGAAGTGTCGTGTCATTCGACCAGGCATTCGGCAGTGTCGGCACCGACATCACAGCGCAAGCACTTCAGGAAGCGGGGATTGTGGTTGGCGACCTCGTGGAGCTTCGTATGTCCGGCCATGTGCTCGAGATCCCGGTGATCTCCGAGTTGTTTCCCCAGCTCCCGCAATCACTTCCCGGCATCATCGTGTGGGGCAATGCGTACATCGGCGGCTGGTACAGGAATATCGCTGCGGAGTACGACGTCGCCCTTGGCGACGAGATCGTCATCTGCTTGACTCAGAAGGAAGGCTACCTCGACGAGATCGCAGCACGAGAAGTCGACTACGTTGAGTCACGAGAGCAGTGCGCATCCGACGAGGAGTACGCCAACTTCCGAGAGGTGTCGTGCGGAGACATCGCAGCCGGCGTGCTCTTCAGATCGTCTCACCCTGCGGATGGCTCTGTGAAGTCGAGCTATGCCCACGCCTTGATGGTGGAAGCCGGAGTACAGACCATCATCAATGTCGGCGCGTCGTGGAACGAGCCGGAGCAGGCGTTTGGTAACAGTGGCTACTACAGCACTCGCGGAGACGAAGGCGCTGTACTCGCAACCAACATCGGCCTTGCGGTCACGTGGCCTCACTTCAAGACGGAGCTCGGCCGGGTCCTCCGGTTCATGATCGATCACGCCCCACCCTACCTGATTCACTGCAGTCTCGGACAGGATCGAGCCGGGATCACAAGTGCCGTGCTCGCGGCGCTTGCCGGAGCCGACCTTCAGGACGTAATCGACGACTACGCGTTGACCTTCGCCAACTACTACCGAATCACGCCCGGGCACCTGCTCTACCCCGAGGTTGTCGAACAGCTGGTCAGCAAGTTCCGGGAGATGAACTACGGGGACCAAGTCACGGCCGAGAACCTGCAGAGTGTTGTGGAAGTGTATTTGGCAAGCGAGGTCGGGCTGAGTAAAGCCGAGATCCGCACACTGCAGAGCAAACTGTCAAAAGGTCCTGTCGAGGACGCGTCCGCGAGATCTCCGATCGACGAGCGCCCCGACACTACAACCGCCAGCTCAGATACGGAGCCCCCAGCAGCGGGGCGGATCGACGCGCTTTTCGACGAGGCTCATGATGAGATCAACACCATCTCGGAGGAGCGTGCCAGCGTCATCAACGCCGCCCATCCCGAGTGGTACTACTTTGGAGAGATGGCTGAATGCTTGTCCAGGGAGGGCTATATTCTGGAGAGGGGGCTATCCCAGTTCGATTCGGCCTTCCTCGCAGGGTTCGACGTAGTCGTCCTGGCCACTCCCCGTGAAGCGCTCACTGATAGCGAACTCGCTTCACTCCTGGCTTTCGTGCAGGATGGAGGCGGATTGCTCGTGGCCCAGGACGCGTTTCCCCCGAGCGACACCGGTAGCAATCAGATTGCAGGTCTTCTCGGTGCTCAGTTTCGAGAAGGAGTTCTTCGATCGGAGCACGGCGATTGGGATCCGGAGAGCTTCGGGGTCGACGCTGTCGGGTCAGACCACCCAATCGTGCAGGGAGCGCGCGTGTTCCAGATGAACTGGGGCTGTTCCATCGAAGCGACAAGAGATTGGGGTGTCCTCTTCCAGAGCAAGCCGGACACGTGGCAAGACACTGACGGGAATGGCAGGCAGGATGCCGGTGAGCCGGCCGGTCCTCTTGCGGTGGCAGTGGCAACGCAAGTAGGTCGCGGTCGCGTCATACTGGTCGCCGACAACGCATTCCAACAAGGCATGTGGTCCTCAAACGAGACGTTCTTCACGACCGGCCTTGGATGGTTGGCAGAAGAAGCTGCCGACGCGTTCCCGGGCAAGGAACCCATTCTCGACAACTACGAAGACGGGGATTTGACGAGTGAGGCGGGGTCTGAGTGGATCAGCGCCTCATGGGATGGAGGAACCCTGACGACACCCATCTACGTTGCGCAGGATGGAGAGGGCTGGTACTTGTCGTTGGAGGGCTCGGGAACAGGAGGCATAGGAGTTGAAACCACCTTCGTTGAACAGGACCTGTCTTCGTACAGCGGAGTCTACGTCATTGCCACGATATCGCGAGAGGCGAGACTCGCTGTCTGTCTGCGCAATACCGATGCGGACTGGCCCTCTGGATATAGAGACACACGAGCTGAAGTTGACTCGGATTCAACGGGCTCTCTGAGAGTAATCAGGCTCCCGTTTCCTCGTTTTCGGGTGGAGACTTGGAGGCGGGCCGAGTGTGCCGATTGCCCCATTCAACTGGATCCGACTCGCGTTGTGGGTCTGGGAATCGAGTGCTGGGAACTGGACGGCGCACTCCGCATTTACGAGGTTGGGTTCTACGCTGATAGCGAAGAGAGAATGCCACGTTTCGCAGCAGATGGAGTCGATGGCTATGCCGTGATCTTAGAGGCAGATGAGTATTCAGGGGACTGGTCAGACTTGGCAATCAACTATATCAACCGTGACCGAATCGTCGATCTCCTCACGGGCCTTGGATGGTCCCAAGAGAACATGTACATCGCCCTCGACCTTGATGTCACGGGGGAGACTGTGGACGAAGCCTTTGCATGGCTCACGGATCGCGTGACAGATGAAGACATTGTCCTCTTCTATGTCACGGCGCACGGGCGATATCTGGACGAATCTGTCGGCCTAAACGCGATTCTTCCTGCCCACTGGGCCGCACTGCCAACAGAGAGAAAGCTGCTGGTTGTCGATGCCTGCTTGGCAGGGAGATTCACGACTCCTGCGATGTACGGCGAATTCATCTTGCCGGATGAACTGCCGGAGACCGACGTTCCTCCTGTCCGCGGCTTGGTGTTGGGCGCATGTGCCTACAACGAAGTCACCTGGGGCGGCGTGGAGGAGGAAGGGCTTCCCATCATCGGGACCGTTACGAGCTACTACCTGTGCGAGGCGCTCACGGATCCATCTCTTGACTCAAACGCGGACGGGTATGTTGCTGTCGAGGAGGCATTCCCTGCGCTCTACGAGAAGTCTCGCGCTTACATGTTAGACGTTGTGTTCCAGGTACCGGAGTTTCTTGCCGGGCTGGTCGAGCTGTTCCCAGAAGCCGACCCCACCGACTACCCTCATCCTGAGCTGCTTGATGCATATGACGGAAGTCTCATTCTCGATCTCTCATACTACGGGCATCGCGAACCGTGACATCGGGCAACGTACACCCCGGATCCGATCTGCAGGCGACTCCCGGACAGCGGATTGCGTCTGGCGCATTCCACCATCCACAACCGACGGAGTAGATCCAGCAAGCGCATTCGGTGTGGGTAGCAGGGCCAACCGCAACGTCCATCCATCTCTCACAGCACACGGATCCGTTCTTCCTTCAGTCCCTGTGGCCTCAACCGGCTATTCCTAGTTGCGTTGTGCGATCCAGATCATCTCGGAGCTGTCATCCGCGAGCTCTGAGCCATCGAAGTCGCCGAAGACATCAACCGTCTCGAAGCCGGCCCGCCGCAACGCATGTTCCATCTCGTAGCGGAAGACGCAGTGAATCTTGACCTCGCCGGTATCCCAGCGGTCGCTCACAGACCCATCCAACGCGATTTCCTCCCACACCGTTCGGTGGATGGCTGTTTGCGTCGAAGGCTCGTAGTCCCATGACTGCCTTGCTCGAATCTTCCGTCCACTCGTCGGGTGGACGAACTCCCCCGCATCGTCAAGCCCGCTTCCGCCTCTCTTATGTAGATCGCCCAGCCAGTCGAGATCGGCGTGGTCTACTTGGACGACGAGCTTTCCTCCCGGGGTAAGGTGCCTGTGTCCCGCCTTGAGGCACCTTATCTGGTCCTGCGACCCAACCAGATTCTGAAACGCGTGGCCGGGGATGATGATGAGGCCGAACTGCTCGTTGAGGTCGAAGCCCCCCTCATGTCACCCTCAACCCATGTACTGTTCGCCAGGCCTCGCGCCTTCACACGTGCGATCTCAAGCATCGGTTTGGAGATGTCGAGGCCGACAACACGCACACCCGCGCGGACAAGCTGGATGGCTACGCGACCCGTTCCACAGGCGAGCTCGAGGACTTCCCCGCCGCGACTAGGTGCTTCGCCAGCAAGACGCTTGTAGAAGTCGATCTCACCGGGCCAGTCGTTCATCGTTGCGTCGTAGGTCTCTGCGTAGAATTCCCATGCCTTGTCACTTGGCCTGCTCGTCATTTCATCACCCACCGTAGCGCGCCAGAAAGAGCCGGCGGGCTGCCCCTCTCCCCCAGGACCAGGTTCAAGACCACGTGCGACTGTTTACCTTCTCACGCGTACGCGTGCGGATATGCCGATGACGAACGAGAAGCCCGCAGCAATCGATTTGCCGATCGTGTCGCGCCATTGCAGATATCCTCTTGCGATGCCGCAACGAGCAAGCGCGTTCTGCATTCAGCCCGCCGAACTCCAGCTGCCAGCCAGATCCTAAGTTACTGAGAGCGTTGCCGTTCACATGCGTGTCCTACACCCATACGTCTCAGTCCCGTTCTCTAGCCTCCTAGTAGGGGACCGGATCAGGGGGCAATGCGGTCACTGCTCCATAGAGCTATACCCGAGATGTCTCACACACCTTGGTCTGGAAGTAGTGGGTTGGAAGGGAGAGCGGCGTCTGTATGGACTGGGTTCTACTCATACTCGCAGACAGAGACTGGTTCACCCTTCTAATCCGAAGCAGCACGGTGTCGAAGTCTATACAGGCAGAGACCTTCTCTCTGAAATCGGTTCGGAGTCGGCGTCACGATCGCTATTCCACACTTGCTGCGGACGGCCCGCTTGCCGCCACTCGGTTGACTCCGATGACACTCTCGCAGCACGGCAATCCACCAAAGAACGCCCGTCACCGCGATGAAGTGCACGAACGTGCTTTGCACCCAATCCCCTAGGCCTCACCACTCTCCTCCTCTTGCTGTTCCGTGGCAGCTTCTCCGTCTGCGCTGCGAATCGCGGCGTCGGCGCTCGTTACCAAACCGGCAACCGGGCCGCAGTGGTTCACTTCATGTAGACTTGGCTACGAGGAGGTCTCATGAACCGGATGCTCTGTAGAGCGGTGCACGTCATCCTTGCCGCCGGGGTGTTGTCGGCTGTGTGTTCTGCAAGTGCAACGAGCACTAACTCGGCTCAGTTTTCCGCTTGCTCTGACGTCGATCAGACTCTCATGTTCTCAGGGGATGTCGAGGTCAACGCAACTCGCGCAGGGGTTGCGATCCCCCTGGAAGAGGCTATCGGATGGGGCCTGAAAGGCCACAAGATCGAGTCCGTTGGGACGGCCCTCAAGGGAGACGATCTTCTCATCGACATTCGGCACCAAAGCGGCGATGAGCCCGGCAACTACACCTACATCATGAGGTACGTGCTCAACTCCGAAACGGACGACATGTTGATCGTCTACATCAACCCATCGGACTGCTCTGTGAGACTCCTTGTTAAGACCCATGGTTCCTGGGGCGGCGAGACTAGTCTAGGAGCGAGTGTCTGTGTCGATGACCGGGGCGTACGTGCGCATGTGGGCACAGACGCGATTTGCGAGCTCATAGGCCTGCACGAGCTCGCTTCGGCCTGCGTCAGTCTCGTGCTCTCCTTGGAAGATGAGCAGTTCTGGTTCCCAGGGTCCACGTGTCTTGACTGCACCTACTCAGGCATTTACTCGCAGGTCTCTGGAGCGGAACTAGCACAGCTGAGATTGCTTTCCGACCTCGCCGGTGGGCCACTTGCGGAGCTACCTGACCCGCTCCTCGTTCCCGACGGTCTCGGTCCGCCGGCCCTGCACGTTGAGGGGAACAGGATTGTCAATGTACACGGTGAGGTCGTTCAGTTGAGGGGGTTCTCCCCGACCGATCCCCCCTACTCACTGGATACCAATGAGCCGATCCTGAAGCGTGACCTCTTGCTCGCAAAGTCCTGGGGGGCAAACCTTGTCCTCATCCAGGTCGCGCCTGCCCACTACGAGCGATGGGGAGAGCTCAACTACATCTACGAGTATGTCGATAACTACGTCAGGTGGGCCGGAGAGCTTGATATGTATGCGCTGGTTCACTGGAAAGCAAACGGCGATCCGTGGAAAAGAGCACTCTACGGGTATCCACATATGGTCACCACAGCGGATGACTCCGTAGGCCCACTAGCACAGCTCGCTGCCCGGTACCGGGACTGCCCGTGGGTGCTGCATCAGGTGTGGGGAGAGACTGGTGTGAGGAACTGGGATCACTTCGCTACTGGAATGGAGATTCTGGTCAATGTCGTTCGCGAGCAGAACCCAAACTGCCTGGTGCTAGTTCCAGGCGTCTATCTCGCAACGCTAATGTCGCCAATCATCTCCAATCCTCTTCCGCAACAAGAAATCGTCTACGTGTCCGACATCTACCCATGGGTTTGGACCGGTCTCACACAGAATGACAACGCGGACTTCGTGGCGACGATGGGTGGCGTGAGCTGGCAAGATCAAGCCAAGGGCTTGCTGAACGCCGGATACCCACTCATGCTCTCGGAGTGGGGGTTCGGGAATCCAGAGGCCGAGACTCCGGGGCACCTGGGCACGGCTCAGGGCTTTGGCTATCCCCTGATGAGCTTCTGTGAGGTGAATGGGATCAGCTGGGTGGCGCATGCGTGGGGACATCGCTTTGAAGTCCCGATGTTTAGAGATTACGAGCGGACCGAGCTGTTCCCGTTCGGAGAAGTCGTTCGCAACACGCTGTTGAGCACACTGCTCGAGCCGCCCACTCTGTACGATGGTTTGCCTCCCCGCACAGAGGTTCGGCCTGACGCGGCTGCCGAGGATGGTTGCACGGTGATTGACGTGCTGGGGGGAAAGTACGAGGTAGCTTCGGCGATCCTTCAAGCTTCCACCAAGGGGAACTGGAGATTTCTGCATTGGGAAGGACCCGTCGATCACCCGACATCTCCCGTCGCTAGCACGGACCTTCCATGCACCGAGACGGTCGTCGCTGTATTCGCACGACCTTGGGACGAATTGCGCTTCGAGACTGAGAATCGAAGTCGATCAGGCGATGCGGTGATCATCGAGGGAGCCGATTCAGGAGGAACCTCCATCGTCGCATACACGCCTCTTGCTGACGATGACTGGGGAGCGCTGTTCGCGCCGATAGCAGACATCGAGATCCCTCTTGGGGCTTTCGCACAAACAGACCGATTCGACTTCGATCTGAAGGCAAGTCAGCGTGATGGAGTACACCTGTTCGTTGTCCTGTTTGAGACGAATGGAGAGGCGTTTGCGCATGAGCTCCTCGGCCTCCCAGACAGCGGGCAGTGGCAGGAGTATTCCGTCGGACACGAGCAGTTCGAGTTCGGCGGGTATGGGTCGCCCGGCAGTGGCAACGGCGTGCTCGACCTCGATAGCTTACAAAGGGTGACCGTATACGTTGCAGTTCTGGAGCACGCAGGTCAGACGGTGGAGCTTCAGCTACGCAACCCTCGTTTCGGAGAGGCAGTGCCGATAGATGCAGACTTGGACCCGTTCGCCCGACTCCCTGTTGTACTCTCCTACGGCAATGAAACAGATAACGAACTAACTCCCTCCTCCTGCTGCGGGGGAGCAGGATCTGGAGTTCGAGATGTCGCAACTGGCATGGACCACGGGTCGTTGCTCGTCGATCTTCGTCTGCGCGACAATCAGCCGCTCGCCGAGTATTCCTACGGGGTTCGCTACCTTCCGGGCGATACCGTTGACGATCGACTCGTCGTCTGGCTTAGTCCCTCTGATGGGCTTGTGTACCTGCTCATCAGACAGAGCGGCGAATGGGTGGCCTCGTTGACTCTTGACGACTGCCTTGACGTGTACGAGCAGGGAGTTCGAGCTGTTGTCCCCGGCTCCTCGTTTGAGATGTACTTCAGCCCGCTTGCTATCGCCGACTCATGCATCGATTTGAGAGCGACGCACGTTTCGGATCCGAATGAGATCCTCGAGTACCCGGGCACGTCCTGTTCTCCGGCGGGTGCGCAGATGTCTAGCACAGGTGACGGCTCGCTTGGTGTGCTGTGGGACGACGTTCCTTGGAGACTGGAGTTTGAAGAAGGCGGCGCGGGCGTGGCTGGCGCGTGGAAGAACGGGCAGAGAATGGATATCGACTTGTTGGAGCACTGGGGGCTTGATGGAAGCGAGATTCGCGGCGTCCAGGTCAATTGTGTGGAGGATGGCTGCTTCGTCCGCTTCTCCTTGTGGGAGCCGACGATCTTCGGCGAATACGTTTACCAGATTCACTGTTGGCAGGAGCCGGAATTCCTTTACGTCAGTGTGGATCCGGAAGCCGAGCGTGCCTGGATGGGCAGCCGTATCCAGGATGACGACGTCGACATGCACGATCAGATCGAATTCGTGGCTGCAGATGCCTACAGTGCCACGGTGTTTGTGCATGAAGGAAACTTACCTACTGGGAGTGCAACGTCGAGCGCGCTTCTCGACTTCGATATGGCCTTGATCTGCGTCCACGATGATGGTTCTGTGCATGAGGTGTTCGAGATTGGAGGCCAATAGGCGAAAGCGGTTGTGCTCTGCAGTGCACGTTTGCCTTGGGCATCCGGTTTGTCTGTTACTCTTGGATCAGTCCGGAAGGACGTCGAGGAAGTGTATCTCTAGACCCTGTGATGCTTCTCATACATCGCAGTCTCCCGAAGCAGGACGCCCATCACCACTTGGCAGCAAACGAACGCGTTCTGCATTCAGTCCCCCAGAGAGGTCTGCGTCTTCGTTGCATCGAGCCACCACTCCGAACGGTTCCTTGTAGTTGGGATATACGTTCTCGGTGTCGATCTCGCAGTTCCAAACCAACGCTTTCAGGAGTTGAGCCTTCTGAGCGTTCGATGCCCTCTTGTACTGTTCAGGAGCAGCGTCCAGGAGTTCCAAAGCTGGTCCGGGGTCTTGCAGCCCACCCTGTCGCTGCTCAAGATCTCGTATGCGCGACTGAACCGCTCGCTTACGGCGCTGGAGACTAGAATCAACCTCTGTCCAGAGATCCTCATCGATTGACCCGTGCAGCTTTTCCGTGTACGTCTGCACGCGGTCTGAACCGCCCCGGCTTCTCCGGAGGGTTTTCTACTTGAGTCCGGCGACCGTTGCCAGACCCTTTTGCCTCTCGTAGTGTAGCTCCTCAAACTCGGCTGGTGGGAGATACCCAATCGGCTCCAGCAGTCGCCGGTTGTTGAACCAGTCCACCCAGCCCAACGTCTCGATCTCCACAGGGACCATGCTGTTCCATGGCCCCAGATGCTCGATCACCTCCGCCTTGTACAGCCCAATGATGCTCTCCGCCAGTGCGTTGTCGTAGGAATCACCGACGCTGCCTACCGAAGGCTCGATGCCCGCCTCCGCCAGTCGCTCTGTGTACCGGATGGAGAGGTATTGCGCCCCGCGATCGCTGTGATGGACAAGGTTCTCGGTGGCACCACGGGCGTAGAGGGCTTGCTCCAGTGCGTCGAGGGCCAGGTCACTTCGTAGAGAACGCGACACACGCCAGCCAACGGATCCGTCTCGAGAACACATCAATGACGAAGGCGGCGTAGACGAAGCCTGCTCGTGTAGATACATACGTGAGGTCGGCTACCCACAGCTGATTCGGCCGCGCTGCGGTGAAATCTCGCTGCACAAGGTCGGCCGGCCGAGCAGCTTGCTCGTCGGGAATCGTTGTCCTGAACCTACGGCCGCGAGTGGCTCCTGCAATCCCCAGTTTCTTCATCAGCCGCTCGGCAGTACAGCGGGCTACCGGGATGTCCTCTCGGCGCAGCTGCTTCCACACCTTGCGTGCACCGTACACTCCGCGGTTGTCGTGCCAGACCCGGTCAACCTCCTCGCATAGCCAAGCATCCCGCTGAATACGCTTGGCAAGACGTGAGGGATCTGCCTGGCGCGCTTTCTGTTCATAGTAGGTCGACGGGGCGATCGGCAACGTCGCGCAGATCGGCTCGACCCCGTACCGTTCGCGGTGTGTATCCACGAACGCCGTCATCGCTTCGGTCGACGGTCGAGCTCCGCCTGGGCGAAAAACGCGGATGCCTTGCGAAGAATCCCGTTCGCTCGTCGAAGCTCACGGTTCTCTCGTTCCAGCTCCTTCATCCGCGACCGCTCATCGCTCGTTAGCCCGTTGCGTCGTCCGGTGTCGATCTCAACCCGTCGGACCCACGTTCGTAGCGTCTCCGGCGTACAGCCGATCTTCTGCGCGATCGAAAGAATCGCCGCCCACTGCGAGCTGTGCTCACGCTCGCACTCGAGAACCATCCGCACCGCTCGCTCCCGCACCTCGGGGGAGTACCTGCTTGCTCTTGCCATGCCTCCATCCTCTCAAGGAATTCGGTCTCCGGCAATCCCGGGGCGGTTCAAGATCCAATCTGGGAGATGCCCGAGTGGAGCAAACCGTTCACGCCAGACTCCTACTTGCGACGGATTGGGCAGAATCGCCAGATGCTGGGGGAAGTCGATCGCATTCTCCAAATAGCGCGCGCTTCAGAAAAGGGACTCATCGTTGATGCCCCGTGGAGCGAGTGCATAGATATGGTTCGTACAAGGGAGCACCCGTGTTCCGCTTCTAGTGCGTAGGCGCCAAATGGGCATTCCTATCAATATCACGGAGAGTCACGCCTTGTGCACGTCCGGCGGTCGTCTTGATGCTACTTCACGTCGATTTGGGCATTGCTTTTGGACGGGATCTCGGAATGAAGATCGCACTAAGACTTCAAGTACTTCTTAAGATCTCGATAGAAGTTCTCGTGCCCGCCAAGGGCCAGCAATGTCAGCGTCATCGTATTCTCATCAAACGCATAACCAAGGAGATACTGCTGACCGAGTACATTGAACTTGTGAACCCAGACGCGCTTCAGATCTCCGGTTTTCTGTACGCCGATCTCAGGGTCTTGGCAGAGAAGGTCGACCTGCCGATCGATCTCATTACGCAAAGCAGGTGGCAACTTCTTCTTGACGTTATGAAATCTACGTACTGCCTGTGGCGTATAGGGCAATCTCCGCTAGCCCCTTTCGTAGGGCATTACTTCGCCAGCATCAAGCTGGGCAAGCCCTGCAAGTAGGTCTTCCTTGAACCGCGGATGGATTTCCTCGTATTGCTTGACAAGACACTCGAGAGCCATCTCAACAATATTGCTCACGCTTCGCTTCTCTGCCCTTGCAATACCATCGATTTTCTTCCGGAGACTGGCTGGGACCCTACCAGATACGGTTGTGCTAGGCACTTCTCCACCTCCACGTCTTGCATGTATACAATAGCACCGTATGTAGTCATTGTCAACGCTCCGGCGAGAACGACTCCTGACAAGCGGCATGCATGACGGGCATGAACCTCGCCCGTGAATCCAGTCCAATCATCATGTCAGACTCGCCAATTGAGAGCCGTGGAGAACTGAAGGCTGAGGCGACGAAAAGCCTGACTGGACGGAGCATGCGTTGACTATGAGCATAGAATGAGAACATGCATCACCACGCGGCGATGTACGAACGCGTTCTACATTCCGTGCTTATCCCTTTACCGCAGTGAGGTGAATTATGAATATGCATTCTGAACGTGCTTTACTCGTGTTGTCCGTTCCGGCGAATTGCCTGTATCCTGCGCACGAGGAGAGTGAGGTCATGCGCTGGCAAGTTGTCATCCCGTGCAGAACGTCCAACTGCCAATGGATACATGTCTTGTCTGAATGCGATTCCTATGAGAAGGCAGAAGAGAAACGCAAGAGCCATGTGAAACAGACGATTACATGCCCCCACTGCGGGAAGACCGACTCATACTGTGGCGCTGACTCTGGCGGAAGAGTTAGATTTTGGACGCCGAACGTAGACAA
>Ga0272442_10007298_pt1 | contig 14325 bp, 8 predicted proteins | sample SSMForm2O_FD_200262 | JGI IMG/M metagenome (GOLD analysis project Ga0272442, IMG submission 200262) | Marine sediment archaeal communities from Little Sippewissett salt marsh, Falmouth, MA, United States - SSM-Form-2O | ecosystem: Environmental > Aquatic > Marine > Wetlands > Sediment ...
TACTACCGGGCGCTGTCCGAGACGGAGGGACCGTGACATGAGCCTGAAAGCGCCGACCTACCCCGGACGTCGCGCAGCCGAAGGCGAAGGTCTCTCCCTTTGTGCTCGTGCTCGTATTCGTAATCGTGGTCGTAATCGTGATCGGGGGGCAATGCTCTGGCGGAGTTGCCAGCGCAACTGCGATTACGATCACGATGAAGAGCGGCGGGTCGCGGCCCGCCCTACGTCTGGAATCGCGGTACTCGCCTGCCTGCTGCTGCTGCCCGCTTCGACCTTGACAGCGGAGGATCTCGCATGGCATCTGCCGGAGTGGGGGAGGCGGGTGGTGGTCGCTATCGCCGAGCCGGACGCGGCCGGCCCGAGCGTGGACACGGCCGGCGTCAAGGTGCTTTGCCAGGGCCAGGTCCAGGCCGACGGCCGCGACTATCGGGTGCTCGACGCGGCCGGCAACGCCGTGCCCTTCCAGCTTGTCTACCACGACCCGCACCGCTACTCGCTGATTTCGTTCCGCGTGTCGGACCCCAATCGGCAGTACCTTATCTACTTCGGGAACCGGCAGGCCGACGCGGCACCGGAACTGGTTCCTACGGTCCCCACCCCCGGCGCGGGGCCACCGGAGGGCGCGTGGATCCCCCGCCACGGCCTGGTGTTCGCCACGGTGGCGCGTCCCGAGGGCAACAACCCTGAGACGCTCGAGGACATGGCCCGCCTCATGCAGCGAAGCCCAGGGTCCTTCGGCGCGCGGTATCAGCGGCGGATTGCCGACGGCTACAACCCCTTTGGGCCGTCGGACCTGTACATAAGCCTGTATCGAGGGTGGATCGACCTGCCCGCCGCCGGGCAATACGCCTTCTGCACCGCCTCGAATGAGGCGTCGTTCTCGTTCATTGACGGCCGCGAACTCGTTCACTGGCCGGGACGCCACACGACCGAGCGCGGCGCGCGCGGCGAGAAGAACGCCACCGTCGAGCTGGCCGCCGGGCCCCACTACATCGAGTACTACCACGAGGAGGTCTACCTCCAGCAGATGGCCTACCTCGGCTGGCGTCCACCGGACGTGGAAGGCAGCGGCTTCTCGCCCGTCCCCGACGCCGTGTTTGCCACGCCCCACGCGGCCGAAGCCGTGCGCTACGAAACGCGCGCCGAGTCCGGCGCCCCGCGTCCGCTCGTCCGTTTCGAGCCCGTCATCGCCGACTCGGTCTGGCCCATCGAGCGCCGGGAAGGCCAATACACGCGATGCCTGTTCGAGCTCACCCACCCGCCCGAAGGCGCGGCCATCGAATGGGACTTCGGCGACGGACAAAAGGCCGCCGGGCCGTCCGTCGAGCACGTCTATCTCACCACGGACCTGTACGCCGTCACGTTGACGGTGACGGGACCGCAAGGCGCGCACACGGTGCGGTGGCCGCTGCTCGTCTATGAGTTGCAGCACGTGACCGAGCACCTTGCCGAGGGCGTCGCGTCCGAGTACACGGCCTTGGCCCGGACATACGATCGAAGCAACCTGAATGCGGCACAACTCAAGGAGTTGGCCCACCTGTTCGCAGAAAACGACGCCCTCGAGGAGGCCGTGGCCGCAGGCAAGGAGTTCGTCGCGCGCTTCCAGGCCTCCGACCCGCAGTGGGCGCCGCAAGTGCGCCGTCTGATCGCCGGCTGCGCGCTCCGCCAAGGCGAGGCCGGCGGCGGCCTTGCCGACAAGGCCGTTGACGAGGCCATCGCCAATTACCAGGCGGCCGCGGACGCCGAGCCTGAGCCCAGCCTGAAACTGGACGCCCTCGCCCAGTTGATCCGGCTCGTAGGCATCGAGCGCGGCCTGGCCGACAAGGCCGAGGCCTTGCTGGTACAGGCCGAAGCGACCACCCGCGGGGCCGGCCTCGAGCACGACAACATCGCCGCCTACCGGCGCGTGCTCATGGCCGCCGGCGACGTGCGGCTGTGGCATGACCACCGAGATCGCGCGCTCGTGCTGTACCGCAAAGCCGAGGCGCTCGATCCCGACCCAATACCATCCCAAGTACGGGCCGCGCGAATCGGCGCCTACCCCAACGCCATCCGCGCCTATCTCGCCGGAGAGAATTACGCCGCCGCCCTGCACATCATTGACCGATGGGAGGAATCCTTCCCCACCGGCCGTGCCGGCGGGCAGACCTTCTTCTGGCGGGGCAAGACCTTGGCCCTCAGCGGCCGCCACGCCAAGGCGGCGCGCTACCTGGCGCTGTGCGTCAAGCTGGCCATCGGCGCGCATTTCGAGACCGAGGCCCGCTGGCGCCTGGCGCAGTCCCTCGAAAAACTCGGCCAACTCGACGACGCCCGCCGCGAACTCGCCAAGCTCGTAGCCACAGGCATGAACGACCCGTTTACCGACCTCGCCAGAGAAAGCCTGGCGGCCGTCGCCCAGGAAGGGGGTGCCGATGAATAGCCAGGCCGTGCAAACTGCGGCACTGGGCGTTGCCCTTGCGCTGGCCCCCGTCACCGCGCACACGGCCGACGTTTGGGATCCCGCCAAGCCCATGCCCGTCACCGGGCCCAATCTCCTGCCCAACGGCGACTTCGAGAAGGGCGAGACCACGCCCGATGGCTGGCAGACCATCGACGGACTCACAAGCTTCTGGGTGGCGGACGAAGATCCCGCCCGCGGCAAGGTCATCAAGTTCGACACCGCGGTGCTCCAGTCACAGGCCTACGAATGGTGGGCGCAGATTGTCCAGGGGGCCTCGCCCAAAGACGCCCCGGCAAAGATCCCGTCTACCGACCCGAACCAATACGACACGCTGGCGGCGTTTGACGGCGCATGGTTCTTCAGCGAGTTCATCCCGGTCGAGCCCGGCAAGCAGTATTGGCTGGCCTTGGACGCCAAGGGCGGCGAGATGATGTGTTGGCTGCTCGGCTACAAGGACAAGTATCCTACGTCTTTTGGCGACGATGAGCCGGCTTTCCTCGGCTACTTGCGCAAGAAAGCCGGCTATGACTCCAAACAGCGCGGATTCAAGAAAATCCCCTTCAAGCGCAACTGGAAAGGCCAGGTCAAGGCCGGCGGCTCGAACGCGTGGCGGACCTACTCGAGGCGCGAGAAGCCGTTCAGCCCCACGAAAAACACGCCCAGCGTCCGGTACGTCCGCGTCCTGATTCTGCCGTATTGGCCGCCCGGCGAGTACTACGTGGACCATGTCCGGCTGTTCGTGTATCACAAACTTCAGGAAGAGCACTAGGACTTGGTTGCTTTGAGAGATCGCGACATGGACACCAAGGCATGAGGACGCCCCCCCAGGCGAATCGCTATTTCGACCCCGCCGGCCTGGCCCGCGTCGGCAACATGGAACTCGTCGCACGCCAGGTGGTCGAGGGCTTCCTCACGGGACGCCACCGTAGCCCTTACCACGGCTTCTCGGTCGAATACCTCGACCACCGGGCTTACACGCCCGGCGACGAAATGGGCCGGCTCGACTGGAAGATCCTCGCCCGCACCGACAAGTACTACGTCAAGCTGTTCCAGGATGAGACCAACCTGCGCGCCTACATCCTCCTCGACTGCTCGCGCTCGATGACCTTCGCCAGCAGCGCCGTCACCAAGCTCGCCTACGGCAGTTTCATGGCCGCCGCCCTGACCCACCTCATGCTGCGGCAAAACGACGCCGTCGGATTGGTCCTGTTCGACCGCGAGCTCCGCCACTACCTACCGCCCAAGGCGCGCCCGACCCAGTTCCGACGCGTACTCGGCCTACTCGAGCAGGTGACGCCAGGCGAGGAAACCGACGTCGGGCCGGTGCTGCATGAAGTGGCCGAGCGCATTCACCGCCGCGGGCTCGTCATCCTCATCAGCGATCTGATCGACGACCCGGCCGCCATCGCCGCAGGATTGCAGCACTTCCGACATGACCACCACGAGGTCATCGTCTTTCACGTGATGGACGAGGCCGAACTAAACTTCCCCTACGACCGGTTGACCTCGTTCAAGGACCTCGAGGGACAGGGCCGCGTCGTGGTGAATCCCAAGAGCCTGAGGGACCGCTACATCGAGCGCCTCAAACGGTTCATCGAGCAGATCCGGCTGGACTGCTTCGACCGGAAGGTGGACTACAACATGGTCAACACGCGCCAGCCTTACGACCTGTTCCTGGCGCAGTACCTCGACAAACGGAGACGATTGGGATAAGCGTTCAGCCAAGTACGAAGTATCAAGGATGAAGGATGAACGGGAACCTGCCCCGAGGCTGCGCAGACATGACGATGAAGGGCCAAGGATGAGAGATGAACTGAAACCTGCTTGGACGGCGTGCGGTCATCGTCCCGACCGTGACTTCGGATTCTCAGTTTCATCCTTCATCCTTCATCCTTGATCGTTCGGCTGAACGCTTACCGATTGGGATAACCGACTATGGCTTTCGTTAATCCATGGCTACTCCTCGCCCTGCCCGCGGCCGTGCTGCCCTTGTTGCTGCACCTGTGGATGTCCCGCCGTGTACGACTCGTCGAACTCTCGACCTTCCGCTTCCTCTTCGACACCTACGTCCAACAGCGGCGGCGCTTGCGCTTCCTCGAAGCCGTCGTGGCCGCCCTGCGCACACTCTTCCTCTTGGCCCTGGTCATGGTGGTGGCGCGGCCTGTGGTCAAGCACTGGAGCGCCCTGTTCGGCGGCGACCTGGGCCGAGAGATCGTCGTGCTGGTGGATTGCTCGGCCAGCATGCGCGCCCATACCGACGGCGTCCCGTCCCTCGAACGGGCGAAGTCGGCCGCCCGCGCCATCTTCGAGCAGATGGCCCGCGGCGACCGATTGACCCTCGTGCGCGTCGCCGGTCAGCCCGAGCAACTCTTCAGCCGCTTCAGCCTCGACACCAACAAGATCATGCAGCAGATCGACAACATCGAGGCCGCGGCGTCGCGCACCAATCTGCTTGGCGCGTTCAACCTGGTGGCGCGCGAGGCCGCGTTGGCCAAGCGGCCCCCACTGGTCTACTTCCTCACCGACTGCCAGGCCACCGCGTGGCGCGACCTGCGCGACCAGGCCCTCGCCAATGTGCTCCCGCACGCCGCACGGCTGGTCGTTGTCAACGTAGGCGCCGGCGCCAACCTCGACAACCAGGCCGTGCTCGGCGACGCGCCGCCCGACTATGCGGCCATACGCGGCTTGCCCCTCATCCTGCACGTGCGCGTGGCCAACTACGCCCCAACCCCCACAAGCAACCTGCTCCTGAGTGCCTTCATCGAAGAGAAGGAGATCGGCCGCCTGCGGCTGAACCTTGAACCAGGACAGACGGCCGAGCGCGAGATCGTGTACCTACCCCAGCAGGAGGGCGTCCTCAAGGGCCGCTTTGAACTGCCCCCCGACCGCTTTCCGGACGACGATACCTTCCTCTTCACGCTCGAGGTGGCCCCCCAACTGAAGGTCCTGCTGGTCCGCCCCAATCCGGCCGATGCCACCGACCCGTACCAGGACGAAGCGCTCTATCTGCGCACCGCCCTGGCCGCACCCCTTCGAGACGGCGCCGAGCCCAGGGCCGCCGCCCTCGAATCCGGCCTCCTCCAATCCCTCGAGGTCATCGAGATCGCCGAACCCGACCTCAACGCCGAGCAACTCGAGCATGCCGGTGTGGTCATTCTGGCCAACTGCGCCAAGATCAACAACGACCAAGGCGCGGCCTTGCGCGCGTTTGTGCGGCAAGGCGGGGGACTCCTGATCTTCCCAGGGGACCGCGTCAAGGGCGCCACCTACAACGAGCGCCTGTTTGCTGTGCCCAAGCGGCCGGACGCGCCCCTAATTCCCCTCAGACTCGGCGAGCCCGAGGGCGACCCCGAGCAGCCCGACACCTTCGAGAGGCTCTCGGCCATCGACTTCAACCATCCGGTCATGAGCGTGTTCGAAGACCCGGACGCGCAGTTCCTGCGCACCGTCCAGATCTTCCGGCGCTTTGCCCTCGAGTTGCCGCGGCGCGCAGGCGGCGCGTCCGTGCTGGCGTGCTTCGGCGGAGGGGCCCCCGCCTTGGTCGAGAGCCGCTTTGGCGACGGCATGGCCGTGGCAGCGGCCTTTCCGGCCAACACGCGCTGGACCAACCTGCCCATGAAGCCGGAGTTCGTGCCCCTCATCCTGCGCCTCGTGGGACGCCTCGCCCGCCGGCCCGAACTCGGGGGGCCTTCGGTGGTCGCGGCCGGCCGACCCGCGCGAATCGCCGCCGACCCCTCGTGGGCTCCAGCCAAAGGGACGGTGGTCGACGGCATCGGCCGGGAGACCCCGCTCGAGTTCCAGTGGTCCGGCGGCCGGTGGCTCAGCGCCTTCGAGGGAACCAATCGTAAAGGATACTATATGGCCGAGATCACCGGCGGCGAGGAGGGGCCCGAGCAACGCACCGGCCGCGTCGGCTTCGCCGTCAACCTCGCCCACGATGAATCGGACTTCCACACCGTCGGCGAAAACCAACTGCGCGACTGGTTAGACGCCAGCGACCTCAGCGTCGTGGATGCGTCGGCCCAGGTGCAGCACCTCGAGGGCGCGGTCGGCGCGACGCACGAGGTGTGGCGGCCCCTGATCTACCTGACCTTCTTCATTATCGGGGCCGAGTTCTTGCTTTCAACCTCCTCCGGCCGGCGCAACGCCATCACGCGCCAGTCCGTGGCCGAATGGATACGCGCGGCCAACCCCGCGGCCTGGGTCGTCCGTATGACCGGCGGCACGGAGCCTACAGAATGAGCAACGAGCATCCGGAGCGGCCCATGAACGACCACGAGGCCCAAGACCTGGCCGAATCCCATGCATCCAATCCACAACCCATCTTGCGCCTCGTCGCGCGGGCCCGCCACGTCCTCCGTCAGAGCTGGGTCATCACCGGCCTGGCCCTCACCGTGGCCGTGCTGGCCGGGGCGGTGATCGTGCTGTGCCTGGCCGACGTCGCGTTTCCCTTTGGCCGCACGCTGCGCGTGGCCGCCTTGGCCCTGGTCGTCGTGCCAACCATGTACACGGTCGCGGCCGGCGTGTTGCGCCCCTGCCTGCGCCGGCTTACCGAAGTGCAAGTGGCACGCCGTATCGAGAAACACCTGCCCAACATACACAACCGACTCGTCAGTTGCATCGACATCTGGTCCGCCGAGACGCCCCAGCCCTACTGTGTCGCCTTCTACCACCGCTTGGTCGCCGAGGTGCGCGAACGGATCCGCGGCTTCCGGCCGCGCACGGTGGTCGACGGACGCAGCCTGCGGCGGGCGGCCCTCATCGCCGGCGTCAACGTGGCCGTGCTGGCCCTCATGGTCGCCCTCTTCCCCAGGCCCGTGACGACCGCCGTGATGCGCATCTTCGCCCCGCTGTCCGATATACCCCCCGCCTCGAAGGTCCGTTTCACCGTCTCGCCAGGAGATGCCCAGGCCCTTGTCGGCGACCCGATCACCTTCGCGGCGACGGTCCGCCACGGCACACCCGACGACCTCCGGCTGCGCGTCTCCTCCGTCGAGGACGGCCAGTCAATGTGGTATGCCATGCAGGAGCGCGAGCCCCGGACGTGGTCCCTGACCCTGACCGGACTCGAGCATTCCGTGACGTATCGCGTTCACGGCGGCGGCACGTGGAGCCGCCTGTTTCACCTCGGCCTGCTCGAACGCCCACGGATCGAAGAGATCCAAACTCTCCTCCACTATCCCGCCTACATGGGCCGCGGCGAGCCACGGCTCAATCCGCCGCAAGCCAGCGAGGTCAGCGGCCCCGAAGGCGGCGAGGTCGAGGTGATCGCGACCGTGGGTGGCGACGTGTCGGAAGGCGACATTCAACTGCTGCGACCGCGAGAGGAGCCGGCCGACGACGCCGAAGACGCCGACCCCTTCGAAATCGTCGAGACCCGTCCCATGGCCCCCGCCGACGACGGGCGTTGGTCGGGCCGGTTTTTGCTCGAGGGCGCCGGCCTGTATCGGATCGAAATGCGCAACGCCCTCGGACACGCCAACAAAACCATGCAGGAAGCCAAGTTCCTCGCCATACCAGACGGCCCGCCGCAGGTGGCCGTCGAACAGCCCCGCGCCGACACCACCGTCTCGAAGCCCGTCAAGGTCCCCGTCGTGGCCGCGGTCTATGATGACTTCGCACTGGCCAAGGTCGCCCTGATGGTCCAACCGAAAGGACAAGGCGAGCCCTGGCCCCTGCCCATCAAGCAGTACGACCCGCCGCCCCGCTCCGACACCGCACTCGCCTCCCTCGATCTGGCCGCCCTCGGCCTCGAGCAAGGCCACCACGTCGTGTGCTGGGTGACCGCCACGGACCGGGCGGGCCAAACGGGCCGCAGCGCCGAGTTCACGGTGCGCATTGCCCCTGGTGAGGACGCCGCGGACCTGCGCTTCGCCCAGTTCGACACGTCCCAGGACGCTTTTCAGCAGAAGCTGCTCGAATTGATGATCGAGACCGGCGGGCTGCACCGCGAGTTCGAGAAGATCAGCGCAGCCTACACGCCCCTCATCGCAAGCGTAGACGCGCCCCAAGACGGAGACGTCTCGGCGGGTGAACCCGAGTTGCGCGACGCGGAAACGCACAAGAAACTCGAGGCGCTTCGGCGCGACCTGGGCCATTTCGCCGCCAAGATGGCGACGACGCTCCAACTGGCCGAGGAAGTGGGGACGCAGATGGACGCCTCCATCGAGCAGATGGCCCAGTTGGAGATGCTGCCCGAGCCCCTGGCCCAAGCCATGCTGGCCCTCCAAGTCGCTTATCAAAACAGGGCCTTGGCGCCTATCACCGAGTTCGCCCGCCTGCTCGAGGACGCCGCCGGCCAAACGCAGGACGCCGAGGACCAAGACGCCGAGCCCGACCTCGACGCCTTGCTCGAATTGAGCGGGAGCGTGCAGCAGGATTTGGATGCGATGCAGGCCCAGATGAGGGCCCTGGCCGACGCGCGCGCAGATATGTGGCAGGACTTAGACGCGGCGGTCGTTAACCTCGAGGGCCACATGGTCGACCAGCAGGCCGACTTGACCCAGCGCGAGATGGCCGAGCTGCAGGAGTTCCTCGACGCCATGCGCAACGATTTCGACGAGTTGAGAGACGAGCAAGACCAACTCATGGCCGCCTTCCGAGAGGCCGCCCCTGAAGACCTCATCGAGATCGAGGCGCGCCAGCAAAAACTCGAGCACGTGGCCCGCGCGAAGCTCGAAACCACCCAGCAGTTGCTCAACACCGACGACCTCGTGCGCCAGTTGCGGCGCGGGCGCGTACCCGTGTTTCCACACGCCCCCTACGACCCGGACGCCGCAGAGTACTACGTGCCGCCCGCGGAAGACGAGCCCGACGAACCCGAACCAAAGCCCGATGCCGCGCCTGCGCAAAAGGATGCCGAGACCGAGCCGAAGGACCCAAACGAAGAGAAGAAAGACGAAAAGGAAGAGGAGGCGCCGCTGTATCTGCCCGTCCTGGGCGGCCCGCGTGCGCGCCTGGACCCTCGCTTCGCCAACCGGCGCCGGCCGACAGCGCCCCCGCAGGCCCCCGACGCCGCTGGTCCCACGGATGTGGACGACCCGATCCGGGCCCGCCAGCAGCGCCTGCTCGAAGAGATCGACATGGCCGACCGTACACTCGGAATCGACCATGAGGCGCTCCGCACCATGATCGAGCAACTCGGCCGCACCAGGGCCGCGCGCCCACGGCAACAGCCCTCAAGGCAACTCGGCCAGATGCTGCGCTCACCCGAGTTGCGACAGGCCCTGGCCATGTCCGGCCGTGCGCGCCAGTTGCGCGCGGCCGCGCCGGCCGCGCCGGCCGCGCCGACGCAAGCCGCGGCCCCAGGCACCCGCCCCTCCGGCATGACCGTCTACTATGACGCGCCCGCCTGGGGCGGCCTCACTCAACGCCACGCCCCCGCGGCCGTGCCTCCCGCGACCCGCACGGTCATACTGCGCATGCAGCCCCAGCAGCGTGAAGAGCTGCTCCAAGGCATGCGCGAGCAGGCCCCCGAAGGCTATCAGCGCTTTGTTCAGGCCTATTTCAGGACGCTCGCGAGAGTCAGGCAACCCGGTTGACCCGGCCTCGCGGGCAGCGAGACAAACGCGCCGGGCGCTCGATGCAGCGACCGGCGGATGGGACCTTTGACCAGAACGCATTGGGAGACCCAAGATGGATCGCGAACGTGGACCTGACAACCAACCCCAGAACCCTACGGACCGTTTTGACGAGGCAGACTTGCAGGCCGCCGAGCGCCTCACCCAACTCTACAAAGAGATGACGCGCCACCTGGGCCAGGTCATCATCGGGCAGACCGAGGTCCTCAAACAGGTCCTTGTCGCCTTGTTCTGTGAAGGACACTGCATTCTCGAGGGCGTGCCCGGAGTCGCCAAAACCCTCATGGTCTCCAGTATCGCCCAGATCGTCTCCCTCCACTTCCGTCGAATCCAGTTCACACCTGACCTCATGCCGTCCGACATCATCGGCACCGAAATCCTCGAACAGGAGGAGGGAACCGGCCGGCGGCTCATGCGCTTTGTCAAGGGACCCGTCTTCGGCAACATCATCCTCGCCGACGAGATCAACCGAACCCCGCCGAAGACCCAGGCCGCTTTGCTCCAGGCCATGCAGGAATACAAGGTCACCATCGCCGGCAAGGACTTCGAACTCGAGAAGCCCTTCCTGGTCCTGGGAACCCAGAATCCCATCGAGCAGGAAGGGACCTACCCCCTGCCCGAGGCGCAACTCGACCGCTTCATGTTCAAAATCCTCGTCAACTATCCCGACTTCGAGGAGGAACTCAACATCGCCGAGACCACCACCTCGACCGGACTGCCCCCACTCAGACCAATGCTGTCCAAGGAGAACGTCCTCCACCTGCAGCGCGTCGTGCGCAAGGTGCTCATCGCGCGCTCCATATCGAGCTACGCCGTGCGCCTTGTCCGCGCCACGAGGCCCTACGCCGAAAGCGCCCCCGATTTCGTCAACAAGTACCTGACCTGGGGCGCCGGACCGCGCGCCTGCCAGGCCATACTCCTCGGCGCCAAGGCCGCCGCCCTAATCGACGGCCGCGTCAACGTCTCCATCGACGACGTCCGCTACGCCGCCTTCCCCGTACTCCGCCACCGCCTCGTGACCAGCTTCACCGCCGAGAGCGACGGCGTCCTCACCGACCACATCGTCGAGAAGCTCTTCGACACCCTCGGCGAACCCATCGACACCTGACCCGGCCTTGCACGGCGCGCCCAGCCGATGTCCGCAAGAAGCCGCCCACGGCCATTGATCCATACGCCAGCGCGATCTACTATCATCGCGCAACTGACGAGAGCCTCGAGCACACTGGCCGAAACGCAGCACAACAAACAGCGAGAACACCATCATGACAATCCATACCATCCCCTCTTTGTCCCCCGCCAGGCACGTCCCCATTGAACTGCCGATTGCCCGCCCCAAACAGCCCGACTCGGCGCCCATCCCAAAACGCGCAGCGAAGGCCTTGCTGCTGCTCAGCGTAGGGCTCGCCGTATGGGCCTCGATCGGCCTCTGCCCGGCCGAAACCCCCGGCGAAACCAAGACCTCGGCGGTCCTCGAAATTCAGAAACTCTTCGAATCCGTCCGCATCCCCTGCATCACCGTGGCCACCGACGGATCGATCTTGGCCTTTGCGAACTCCGGTCGCCTGCTACGGCGCAGCGAGGACCGCGGCGCCACCTGGGGCCCCGTCCAGCAGGTCGGTACCGACGCGGGCGGCAGCGCCATCGTCGACGCCACCACGGGCGACGTGATGGTGGTCAGTGCCGACAAGGGCCACCTCTGGCGCAGCCGAGACCATGGGAAGACCTGGCAGCGGGAAGCCATCGTCATTAAGCCGAATGCATCGGGCCACGGCACGCCGGATGGCGTGCCCACCCACACCGCGTGTTCCGAATCGGGCGTCACGCTCCAGCATGGGGAGCACAAGGGCCGGCTACTCATGCCCTCGCGGATCATGGCCCCCGAGGGCACCAATGACCAGGAATGGTGGCCATACCATTACAACACGGCGATCTACAGCGACGACGGCGGAAAGACCTGGCAGGCGAGCGCACCGGTACAGAGCGGCACCGGCGAAGGCACCCTCGCCGAGTTGTCCAGCGGCGACGTCTACTACAACTCCCGTTCCCACATGTCCGTCGACCATCGCAGGCGCATCGCCTGGAGCCACGACGGCGGAGCCATGTTTGTGGACTGGCGCGTCGCCGAGCATCTGTTCGAGGTCGGTGAGCCCTTCTACTTCAAGTACGGAACCAAACCGAGCTACGGATGCAACGCCGGCCTCGTCCGCCTGCCACTCGACGCCACCGGCGGCAAGGATGTGCTGCTCTTCAGCACCCCGGACGACCCGGGGGGATCGCGCATTCGGATGACCGTTTGGGCCAGCTTCGACGCCGGTGAAACCTGGCCCGTGAAGCGCCTCGTGTACGAGGGCCTCAGTGCCTATTCATCGCTGGCCGCGGGACGCGACGGCACCATCTACCTGCTCTTCGAGCGAGGGGAGAAGAAACTCTACGAGAGCATCGCGGTCGCCAGGTTCAACCTCGAGTGGCTCGCCCAAGGGCAGGACTTGCGCAAGCTCCTCGACAACTGAGTGCCCCTCGTCAAAGCAAGGCCTCACGTGTCCGGTTCGCTCAGCGCCTCGCCACGCCCAATGCGTCCATTGGGCCTCCGCGCCGACTACGCCGTACCGCCGATGGTGAGCTCGCGGATCCGGATGGTCGGCTGCGCGTCGCTCACCGGCGCGCCCTGCCCGTCCTTGCCGCAGGTGCCGATGCTGAAACCGAGATCGCTTCCCACCATCTCGATCTCCTTCATCACGTCCGGTCCGTTGCCGATCAGCGTCGCACCCCGCACCGGCCTGTCCGCCTTGCCGCCTTCGATCAGGTACCCTTCGCTCACCTCGAACACGAAATCGCCGTTCAACGGATTGACCTGACCGCCCCCCATCTTGCGGACAAACAGCCCGTTGGGCGTGGAAGCCAGGATGTCCTTCGGGTCGTCCCGGCCCGGAAGGATGAAGGTGTTCGTCATCCGGGGGACGGGCCTGTGCTGATACGATTCGCGACGTCCGTTGCCCGTAGGCGGCTGGCCCATCTTGCGCGCGGTTTTGATATCGTTCATGAAGCGGACCAGCCGGCCCTCCTCGATCAGCACGGTCGTCTGAGTGGGCGTGCCTTCGTCATCCACCTTGGACGAGCCGCGCCGTTGCGGCAGCGTGCCGTCGTCCACCACCGTGATCGCGCCACCCGCGACCATCTCGTCGAGCCTGCCGCAATACTTGGACATGGCCTTGTCGATGTGGTCGGCCTCCAGACCGTGGCCCACCGCTTCATGGATCATGGTCCCCCCGGCCTCGCTGCCGATGACCACCGGCATGCGGCCCGACGGCGCCGGCTGCGCCTCGAGCATGAGGCAGGCCTGCTTCGCCGCCGTCAGCGCCACCGCCTCCGGATCCTCGAGATCGAACAACTCGAAACCCATCGCCCCACCGACCGGGTGGTAGCCCGTCTGGATGATGCCGCCCTCGGCCGCCACCACCTGCGCCATCATGACGACCTGGGGACGCACGTCCTCCACGAAGCGCCCATCCGAGTTGACAATCGTCACCCGCCGCAACGAATCGCCGTACACGACCTTGACCTGCACGATGCGCGCGTCGTAGGCGCGCGCCGCACGCTCCGCCGACGTGAGGAGCTTGACCTTCTGCGCCGTCGACACCTCTTCGGGCCGTTGTTGGACCGGCATCGACAGCCGCTCAGGCGTGAAATCAAAACAGTACGCCCCCTTCGCGGCCGACGCGCCCTGCGCAACCGTCTCGGCCGCCTTCAGAAGGCCCGACAGGGAAACGTCATTCGTGTGTGCGTACAACGTCCGCTCGCCGCTCAGCACGCGTATGCCAGCCCCGACCTCTCGCCCGGACGTCACGCGCTCGATCTTGCCCTCCTCCAACCGAATCGACGTTTGCACCCGATCCTCGACATACAGTTCACCAAGATCGCCGCCGTTCGTCAATGACCGCGACACGATGGCTTCCGCGTGTTTCTGCAAGTCAATCACTGGCCTCTCCATCACGGCCTGTCTTCCGCCCCAGTCTGAGCAAGCACCTCACCAACTGCCGCGACCGGGCCGTCATTCCCTGCCGGGAAGTCTAGAGGCCACGTCGTGGGAGATCAACCTGGCTCTTCCATGCTCCCTGGAAGAAGGCTCGTAAGCAATTGCCAAAGAAAACGACAGTGAATTCGTCAACGTCGTGTTGGGTCGCTCTCGGCGGTGCTGAGGGCTGAGACCTCCCACTGGCGTTGTGGAACCTCAGAGGAATCAGAACGGGCCACACCCGGCCGCTGCTTCAGCTCCCCGTTGAGCGATAGTGGCGTACGCCGACCCGC
>Ga0272442_10007300_pt1 | contig 14324 bp, 11 predicted proteins | sample SSMForm2O_FD_200262 | JGI IMG/M metagenome (GOLD analysis project Ga0272442, IMG submission 200262) | Marine sediment archaeal communities from Little Sippewissett salt marsh, Falmouth, MA, United States - SSM-Form-2O | ecosystem: Environmental > Aquatic > Marine > Wetlands > Sediment ...
CACCTCGAAGCCTATTGCTCAGCTCCCGGGATGAAACGGACTGCATTCGAACTGCTGGCATACTACAATGCAACCGATAGCCCGCTTGCCGATAAGTCGTTTAATGAACTGGATTCAAAAATGATTTTCGAAGCTGCTGCTGCGGGGGATAAAGTGGCGCTCGAAGTTTTCGAAATTACAGGCGAATACCTCGGGCAGGGCCTCGCAGATACTGTCCACCACCTCAGCCCTGAAGCCATCTTCCTGTTTGGCGGCCCCACTGCTGCAGGCGACCTGATATTCAAACCAACCAAGGAAGCCATGGAAGAACACTTGCTCCCAATCTTTAAAGATAAAATCAAAATTCTTCCGTCGCAACTAAAGCCCGGCGATGCAGCCATTGTAGGAGCCAGCGCTTTGGTGTGGAAAGAACTTGAATAAATTTATGCTAAATAATTGAAAGCGGATTTCAACAAGGGATCCGCTTTTTTTATTTTTATCTCACAGGAAGATGGTTTTTAAATTTTTCACCCTAATTTTACAGAAAGGCTATGCTGGCTTATGCCGGCTTTTTTATATTTATGATTCAGAAATATGCCGATGTAATATTGCCACTCCCCCTGCCCGGAAGGTACACGTACCTTATACATGAGGGGATTTCACCTGAGCCCGAAGTAGGCAAACGGGTTATTGTCCAGTTTGGGGCTAAAAAATTCTATTCGGCAATTATTGCTACCATACATAAAAAACCTCCTCCTGAAGATTACAAAATCAAAAAGATAAGTACTGTCCTCGATGAATCGCCGGTTGTATTTCCTGAGAATATTGCTTTTTGGGAGTGGATGGCTAAGTACTACTGCTGCACTCCCGGCGAAGTGATGAAAGCAGCTTTGCCGTCAGGGCTCAGGCTTGAAAGCGAGACAAAAATAAAAAAGGCTCCCGGTTCCGATCCTGATCATTTATCCGGCGACGAACAATTTTTATCCGGCATAATCGGGGAAAAGGGGAAATCCCTGCAAACCATTAAAAAAGAAGCCGGAACCCGGTTCAGGTTCTCTGTCCTGAATTCTTTAATTCAAAAAAGCTGTATCGAAGTCGAAGAAAAAGTCGGGGCGAAATATAGGGAAAAAACCCAGTTATTTATTTCGCTTTCTTCAAAAATAAAAAGCAAACCTGAACTAAATAACATCATAGATTCATTAAAAAGAGCCCGCAAACAGGAAAAACTCCTGCTTCATTTCTGCAGCCTGGCAAATGTTTTTTCTTCAAACGAAAAAAAAGAAATCAGCAGGAAGGAATTGCTGAAAGGGGGCGGATTTACCCCTGCTGTGTTAAAAGCCCTGATAAAAAAAGAAATCCTGACTGAAAAACAAAAACCTGTATCAAGGATTTTGGAAATCCAGGCGAAACAGGGTGAATTGAATTTATTGAACCCGCATCAGGAAAAAGCCCTTGGGGAAATAAAATCCTTTTTCAGGGAAGGGAAACCTGTCCTGTTGTTTGGAGTTACATCGAGCGGAAAGACAGAGATTTACACGCACCTCATCGATGAAACAATCAGAAACGGGAAACAAGTCCTGTACCTGGTCCCTGAAATTGCCCTCACGGCACAATTGATAAACCGGTTAAAACGCGTGTTCGGGCATAGGGTAGGTGTTTACCATTCAAGGCTGAACGACAACGAGCGGGTTGAAATCTGGGAAAAAGTTGTGAATTTCAATTCGAATGATGCCTCCCCCTATCAGATAGTAATGGGAGCCAGGTCGTCAATCCTGTTGCCTTTCCGGGACCTGGGGCTAATCATCGTCGACGAAGAACACGAAACCACCTACAAGCAGGCTGATCCGGCGCCCCGTTACCATGCCCGCGACATGGCTGTCCTGCTCGGCAATCAGAAGAATTGTGATGTTTTGTTAGGCACAGCTACCCCTTCGTTTGAAACCTACTACAATGTGAAAGCCGGAAAATTCGGATTGGTTCAGTTAACACAACGGTATCGCCAGATGGCCCTCCCGGAAATCATTGTTTCAGATATTCAGAGGGCATTCAGGCGGAAACAGATGAAGGCATTCCTGGGACCGGAACTTTTTGAAAAGATCAGCGAAAGCCTTGACAAAAACGAACAGGTTATCCTTTTTCAGAACCGGCGTGGTTACGCCCCTTTTGTCGAATGTATGAATTGCGGCTGGATACCGAAATGTGAAAAATGCGACGTCAGCCTCACCTATCATAAGTATAAAAAACAGCTTACCTGCCATTACTGCGGTTATTACACCCGCCTGCCGGAAGCCTGTCATGAGTGTGGCGCGCCGGAATTAAAAACCCGCGGGCTGGGGACTGAAAAAATCGAAGACGAACTGAAAAAACTTTTCCCGGGAACCCGGATTGCCCGGATGGACCTCGATTCGACAAGGGGGAAGCATGCCTTTGAAAAACTTGTCTACAACCTGGAAAATAAAAAAACAGATATCCTTGTGGGGACACAGATGGTCACCAAAGGGCTCGATTTTGAACACGTCAGCCTGGTCGGGATACTGAACGCTGACAACCTGATCAATTTCCCCGATTTCAGAGCTCACGAGAGGGCATATCAGCTTATTTTGCAGGTAAGCGGAAGGGCCGGGCGAAAACACCGGCGGGGGACCGTAATAATTCAAACCACCCAACCACAACACAAAATCATTCACGAAATTGTAACCCATGCCTATGAGGATTCCTTTATACGCCAGATGTCAGAAAGAAAACTGTTCAGGTACCCGCCGTATTTCAGGCTCATAAAAATTACGGTTAAACACAAGGAGAGGGAGAAGCTCGATAAAGTTGCCGGAGAGCTGGCATCAATGCTCGCAAAAAATAACCAACTGATAGTATTGGGCCCTGAATTTCCACTCATCAGCAGAATCAGCCTATGGTATCAAAAAGAAATATGGCTTAAACTCAGCCGCGGAAAACAACTCCCTGAAATCAAGCATTTTATTATTAAATGTGTCGAAGAAGTAAAACATCTGCCCAATAACAGCAGCGCCGTTTTCAACATCGATGTCGACCCGATATAAACAGGAGTTTTCTAAAAATATTTCCCGACATATAAATTTTGTTACATTTGTAGCCTTAAAAATAACCTGGTGGAAAATTCTAAGGTTGAAAATATATTTAATCGGTTTGAAAACCTCAAAGTGCTGATCCTTGGCGATGCCATGGTTGATGCCTACCTATGGGGTAAAATCGAACGGATTTCACCTGAAGCGCCTATCCCGATCGTAACAGTCACCAACCGCGAGAACCGTTTAGGTGGCGCAGGGAATGTTTCGCTGAATATACAGGCACTGGGCGCTACACCGATCCTGGTTTCGGTTATTGGCGATGACGCAAGGGGAAAAGATTTTTTAAAGCTTTTTAAAAAACATAAACTTACATCCGAAGGTATTATTATTGAGCCGGGGCGGGAAACAACCGTCAAGAACAGGGTCATAAGCAACGGGCAGCACATTGCCCGGATCGATGAAGAAACGGTTGAATACATTTCTGAAGAGCTTGAAAAAAAAGTATTCTCATCGATAAAAAAATTGCTTGAGGAGCAACCTGTCGATGCGATTGTTTTTGTCGATTACGATAAAGGCGTTATTACCCCAAACCTGATTGCTGATGTAACTCAGCTTGCAAAAGAAAAGGGAATATTGACCGCAGCCGATCCCAAAAACCGCAATTTTAAACTCTACAAAAAGATAGACCTGTTTAAGCCAAACTTTAACGAATTCAGAAACGGCACAGGATTCCCCGGGAAAAAAAGTGACCTTGAAGCAATCCTGAAAACAGCACATGAATATAGGATTAAAAAGAAGCTTAAAATATTTTTTGTGACGCTTTCCGAGTTGGGAGTCCTGATTAGCAATGGCGCCGACAAATCGTATTACCCTGCAAATATAAGGTACATTGCCGATGTTTCGGGTGCAGGCGATACGGTTATCAGCGTGGCCAGTTTATGCCTTGCCGCAGGATTAAGCCCCGACCTGATTGCCAACCTCTCTAATATTGCCGGCGGCCTGGTATGCGAAAAAGTCGGTGTTGTGCCTATCGACAAAGAACGGTTTAAGGCGGAAATTGCCGCCCAGAATTGCCTTTAGTCATGTGTTCTGTTAGCCAATCCTTAACACCTTTAAAGTACAATTAACAATTATTATTAACTGGTTTGCCATAAAATATTAACTTTGGAACCAAGCTTTAATAAAGGAATTTATATGGGTAAAATTATTGCACTTGCCAACCAGAAAGGAGGCGTTGGAAAGACCACAACTACAATTAACCTTGCTGCCAGTCTGGCTGTCTTGGATCAGAAAGTACTGATCATTGATGCCGATCCCCAGGCGAATGCTACATCTGGTTTCGGATTCGATGTAAAAAACATCCAGTCGAGCATCTATGAATGCATCGTCGATGAAGCCGAAGCAAAAAAAATCGTTTTAAAAACCGATGTTTCAAACCTCGATTTAATCCCTTCGCACATCGACCTGGTAGGCGCTGAAATCGAAATGCTAAACATACCAAACCGCGAAAAAGTATTAAAGCGGATAGTTGAACCTGTAAAAGACGATTATGATTTTATCCTGATCGATTGTTCCCCCTCGTTAGGATTGATCACTGTCAATGCCCTTACCGCAGCCGATTCGGTGATCATCCCCGTACAATGCGAGTATTTTGCCCTCGAAGGGCTCGGGAAACTGCTCAATACCATCAGGATTATTCAGAACCGGCTGAACCCGGTACTGGAAATCGAAGGCTTCCTGTTAACCATGTTCGACTCGAGGCTTAACCTTTCAAACCAGGTTTACGAAGAAGTAAAAAGGCATTTTCAGGACATGGTGTTCGACACCATCATCCAAAGGAATGTCAAACTCAGCGAAGCGCCGAGTTACGGGAAACCGGTTGTTTTGTACGATGCAAGTTCAAAAGGCGCCATCAACCACATGAACCTGGCACGCGAAATACTGCAACGCAACTCAATGACCAAAATGTCGGATGCTGAAAAATCGTTTAATATTAACTGATTGATAAATGGGGAAAAGAAGTGCTTTAGGCAGGGGGCTTGGCGCCCTGATCGATGATGCCGGGAATTTGAGGGAACCCGGGACCGGGGTGAACGAAATCGATTTATCCCTTATCGAGGCTAATCCGTTCCAGCCGCGCTCCAAATTCGACCGGGAATCGCTTGAAGAGCTGGCCACCTCGATAAAAGAGTTTGGCCTTATCCAACCGTTAACCCTGCGAAAAATCGACAATAACAAATTTCAGATTATTGCCGGGGAACGTCGTTTAAGGGCGGCGCAAATGGCCGGGTTAAAAAAGGTGCCCGCCTATGTAAGAGATGCCGGTGACGACGGGATGCTCGAAATGGCGCTGGTCGAAAACATCCAGAGGGAAGACCTCGACGCTATTGAAATTGCATTCAGCTATAACCGGCTCATCGAAGAATGTAACCTGACACAGGAAAACCTGAGCGCAAGGGTAGGCAAAAAACGCTCGACCATCGCCAATTATTTGCGGCTGCTGAAACTTCCTGCCGTGATCCAGAAAGGCATCCGTGAAAAAGAGCTTTCAATGGGGCATGCAAGGACACTGATCAGCATAGACGACCATGATACACAGATCGCCATATATGAACAGATTATCAAAAACGACCTGTCTGTCCGGAAAGTGGAAGAACTGGTCAGGAAAATGGGCGAAGAGAAAGAGCAGGGAGCACAGTCAAAAATACCGGATAAATACCCGAAAGCCTATCAGGCTGTAAAGGATAATTTGTCAAAAATACTGGAATCCAATGTCGACTTATCGATGAATAATAAAGGCAGGGGGAAGATCGTTATCCCTTTCAAGTCGGCCAGAGACCTGGAAAGGATTGTCGATATCATCACGGAAAAAGAATAATTTTACTAAAGCTCAGGAAACAAATTGGGGAAAATTGGAATAATAGCGTTCATATTTATGATTGCCTTTTTGCCTTTGACGGCACAGGAAGCGACTAAGGATTCCATCCCCGCCCCGGTTGAAAAAATCCATTCGCCTAAAAAAGCTACAATCTATTCAGCCATCCTTCCCGGGCTTGGTCAGGCATACAATAAAAAATACTGGAAAATCCCGGTCATTTATATCGGATTCGGGGTAATCGGTTATTACATCGACTGGAATAACGACTGGTACACTCTTTTTAAAAATGCCTATAAAGACCTGCCGGTAGTAAACTATATTATAGCAGAAGACTTTGACAAGGATGGATATATCGATAAATATTCAAAGCTCCCATATTTAGAAACGATTAATTATGATAGTTCAAGCGAAATAAGCAACCTTCAGGATTATTTAATAAAGTATCAGGAATATTTCCGGAGGAACCGCGATCTCCTGATCATCAGCACAGCTGCCTTCTATGCCCTGAATATTATTGATGCAAGTGTCGATGCCCACCTGTTTGATTTTGATATCAGCGATGACCTGACCTTTAACTGGAGGCCAACAATAACAACGATCGAACACCAGAGAATTTTATGTGTTAACTGTTCAATTAATTTTTAATTCTGATATGAGGGGAAAATTAATATTTGTTTTATTTCTGTTCCTGGCCATAATAAATATCCAGGCAAAGCCTGAAGAAGAGGGCCCCCTGAAAAAGATGAAACAAATCCGGGTCGTTGCATTAGATACGGTGCGGGATGCAAAAATTGAATTTATAATGCCCGACGAAAACCTGAATGACATTTTTGAAGAAAATCTCGACAGCCTGGTAAATTCGTGGTATGTCCAGGAACTGTTTTTCCCGGGGAACAGGGAGGTCAGCCTGAGAGATTCAGCAGGAGTTGTGTTGCCCGATTCAGTTTACGTGCAACAACTCGAACAAATTGAAGCTGTTGTAACCCTTCAGTTTAATAAAACGGTTAAAAACTTCATACAGCTCTACACCATAAAACGCAGGGAGCAGGTTGAAATCATGTTGGGGCTTTCGGCTAATTATTTCCCTATTTTTGAGGAAATCCTCGATAAGTATGAATTGCCCCTTGAACTAAAATACCTCCCGATCATTGAATCGGCGTTAAATCCACGTGCAAGGTCGAGGGCAGGGGCCACAGGGCTCTGGCAATTTATGTACGGGACAGCAAAAATGATGGGCCTCGAAATAACCAGTTTTGTTGACGAACGCCGCGACCCGCTTAAGTCGAGCGAAGCAGCCGTTAAATACCTGAAACAGCTTTACAATACTTACCAGGACTGGCAACTGGTTATTGCAGCCTACAATTGTGGCCCGGGCAATGTGAACCGTGCCATCCGCCGGGCAGGGGGGAAAAAAGATTATTGGGCAATTTACTACCGCCTCCCCCGGGAAACAAGGGGGTATGTCCCTGCATTTATTGCCGCTTCGTATGTTATGAATTACTATAATAGCCATAACCTGTTGCCAAGGATGCCCGAAATCCCGATTGTAACTGATACAATTGTGGTTAACCATCTTTTACATTTCGAACAGGTTGCATCGGCCATAGGAATTGAGATTGAAAAACTGCGAAGCCTGAATCCCATGTACCGCCGGGATATAATCCCTGCGAACCCGGACAAACCGTATGCACTGCGTTTACCTGTGGATAAACTTATGGCATACATCGACAATGAAAATACGATTTACAATTTTAACCGCGAAAAATACTTCCCCGACAACACGCTTGTCCAGCCAACAAGCAGGTCGGCGTCGTATTACACACCGGTCGATATTGCCGGCAAAGAAAAACTGTATTACACTGTGAAGACGGGTGATAACGTAGGTTATATTTCGGAATGGTACCATGTAAGGGCATCGGATCTGCGCTACTGGAACAATATTTACCGAAACCTGATCAGGGTCGGGCAAAAACTTCTGATCTATGTCCCCGAGGATAAAAAAGCGGAATATGAAAAAATCAACAGCATGTCGTTTGAAGCCAAACAACAAATGATCGGGAAACCGGCAGCCCGGGCAGGCAGCACAAATGATGAAGAACCACTGGATCCCGACTACGTCTATTATACTGTCAAACGCGGAGACAACCTCTGGACCATCGCACGTAAATTCCCCGGGGTTTCGAACACCGATATTATGAAACTTAACAATATCAAAGACGACAGGAGCCTGAGGGCCGGCCAGAAACTGAAAATCAAACGTAAAGCATAGGATTGTTCAAAACTTATTTATAACTAAAAGATACGGACAGCCTTTTATTCGCTGATCTCATTATAATTTTATAATAGTTATAAATAATGTGGATGATTTTATGTCGATGAGGCCATTCAAAACATTTCTTTTTATCCTTGCTGCCCTATGCCTGTTAGCGGTATTCCCTTTAATTGCCCCTGACGGGAAATTAAAAATATACAACATTGAGTTTAGAATTTATAAGCTCGATTTTTTAATAAAACAAACCAGCACATACCTCCCGGAACAAGATATTAAGAAGGATATTACTCCTGATAAAAATGTAAAACCATTCCTTTCAGAAACTGCAGAAACAAAAAAAACAGAAGATACGCAGGAGGCCAGCCAAACAGGAATTATTCATGTGGCAGATTCCCCGCCCCCTGAATTTACAGGATTAAATAATTCAGATATACTTATTCCTGCTTCCTCGGAATATAACTGGAGGGAATTAAGTGAAAAATTCCTGAATGCCGGCCTATCAACACGCCCGTTGCGGATCCTTTATTACGGCGATTCACAAATTGAAAACGACCGGGTCACCTCGGGGTTCAGGAAAGTGCTTCAGGAATATTTCGGCGGGGCAGGAAGAGGCCTCGTCCCGGTTGAAAGTATTTACAACACCGCTAATAATTTTATCATGTCGACTTCCGACAACTGGCAAACCACTTCGCTTATCAGGACAAAACAGGCACACCTCGACCTTGGATTGCTTTGTGAGTCATTCCATTTTAACCACCCGGCATCAATCCCGGAAACAAAAACGAATGCCTGGATAAAAATCAAATCAATAAAACCTGATATCAATTCCGGTTATTCCATCGTAAGTTTGTTTTATCGTGCAGAGGACTCTTCAACTGTTTCGGTGAGTGTTGACGGTAACTTAAAAGTCACGAAGGAGTTGGCTGCCGGGGCAGGGATTAATGAATTGCGTTTTAATCTTGGTGAAACGCCCAAATCAGTAAAAATGGAATTTTTAACTTTATCGGGGATTACCATTTACGGATTGAACCTCGAATCTCCAACCGGCATCATGGTCGATAACATTGCGTTACGCGGGAGGGCTTACCCCGAATTTTCCCGCATCGACACAACCCGGCTGAAACAAATGGCTGATTACCTGGAGCCTTCATTTATTGTCCTGCAGTACGGGGTAAATGTGGTACCGAACATAACCAACGACTATTCCTATTACAAAAGGCACCTGAACCATGAACTCTCATTCCTGAAAAAAATCCTCCCGAGGACGCCCGTGCTGCTTGTCAGTGTTTCCGATATGGCACGCAAAGTCGGCGGGGAATTGAAATCCTACCCTAATATTACCAAAATCATTAATGCACAAAAAGAGGTTGCCATGGAAAACGGATGTGCTTTCTGGAACCTTTTTGAAACCATGGGTGGCAAGGGAAGTATGATCAGCTGGGTTGAAAGGCAGCCGCCATTGGGGAACAAAGACTATGTGCATTACACCCCGCTTGGAGCCGAAAAAGTTGGCAACACCTTTGCTCAACAGTTCATTAAGGCGATAGAGTTGAACCAGGCTACAGCTTCATTACCATATGAACCCTGATATTTACGATATAATCGACCAGTTATTTGTTTATTCTTCCGATAAGCCTTTGCTTTATACCCGCCCGGTTTTCTGGCTGCTTTTTGCTGCCATCATGGGGCTTTATTCCATCTTCTACAAAAAAAACCGGATCAGGAATATCTACCTGCTGGCCATCAGTTTTTTCCTGTACTATAAAACCAACGGGGCATTTCTTTTCCTTCTGATTTTTTCTTCGGTTTTCAACTACCTCGCAGGCTACCGTATTGAAGAATCGAAAAGGGCAGTTACAAAAAAAACCTGGGTTGCATTTTCAATCGCCATAAACCTCCTCATCCTCGCCTATTTTAAATATGCCTATTTTTTTACAGAATCGTTTAACCGGATTTTTAACACACACCTCGAAGTGGTTAACTGGCTTATCCTTTGGGAGAATCATATTTTCGGGACAAGCTTCGATGCGATGCAGATTTTGCTCCCTGTGGGAATTTCGTTTTACACCTTCCAGGCTATCAGTTACATCGTCGATGTCTACAGGCAGCGGGTGGAGGTAGTAAAAAACATTTTCGATTTCAGTTTTTACCTGGCATTTTTCCCGCAACTCGTTGCTGGCCCCATTGTCAGGGCATCGACGTTCATCCCCCAGCTTTACCAGAAATACCGGCTTACAAAAGCCGAGTTCGGGCATGCTGTGTTTTTAATCCTGAAAGGGTTGATTAAAAAAATTGTATTTGCCGATTTTATTGCGGTTAATTTTATCGACAGGGTATTTAGTTCGCCCACCTCCTATTCAGGCATCGAAAACGTGCTGGCTGTTTACGGGTACTCGCTGCAGATTTACGCTGATTTTTCGGGATACACAGATATTGCCATCGGGCTGGCGCTCCTGATGGGCTTCAAACTCCCGGTGAATTTTAACGAACCTTACAAAGCGATTAACCTGACAAATTTCTGGCGGCAATGGCATATCTCGCTTTCGCTGTGGTTGCGCGATTATTTATACATCCCGCTCGGAGGAAACCGGAAAGGTAAAATCAGGATGCACCTGAACCTTCTGACAACCATGATCCTTGGAGGCCTGTGGCACGGCGCCCATCTACGTTTTTTAATATGGGGCGCTATCCACGGCGTTGGCCTTGTTGTCGACAAACTATGGAACCGCCTTTCAAAAAAAATTGTCCCTCCTTCAAAAATATTAAAATCTCTTGGTGTAATCCTTACATTTAATCTTGTAACTTTTGCCTGGATATTTTTCAGGGCTGAAGGTCAAAACGCCATTAACCAAATGCTTTTCCAGATAAGCCACCATTTCGAGTTTTCTATCCTTTTAAATGTTTTTACGGGCTATACAATCCCACTCACCGTAATGATACTGGGATTTATTTTCATGTTCCTGCCATTCGGGTTAAAAGAAAAGGTCAGGGGTGCGTTTATCAAATCGCCGGCATGGATAAAACTTATTACTGTAGTAATAACAGTCCTGATTCTTTACCAGGCTGCCAGTTCCGGATTACAGGCATTTATCTATTTCAGGTTTTAGCATGAATTTTATTTGCAATTATTTGCCAATCATATTAAAATAACTACTTTTGCAGTCCCAAAATTGATCCGTCCAGGCCAGAAAAGAGGAAGCCACGGGGGATTCCCGCCTGCCGGAGGAAACATAAAATATGAAAAATGTACGCGATTGTAGAAATTGCAGGGCAGCAATTCAAAGTTGAAAAAGACAGAAATATCTATGTCCATCGCCTCGATGCCAAAGAGGGAGATGCGGTTGACTTCGAGAAAGTATTATTGGTCGATAACGAAGGCAAAGTTAAAATAGGGGCGCCTGTTGTGAAAGGGGCAAAAGTTACAGCCAAAGTACTTGAGCACGTGAAAGGTGATAAGGTGCTGGTGTTTAAGAAAAAAAAGCGTAAAGGGTATAAAAAGCTCAACGGCCACCGCCAGCAGTTCACCCGGTTACAAATAGAATCGATTGTCGGATAATTAAAAAATTTAACCATGGCTCATAAGAAAGGAATGGGTAGCTCGCAAAACGGGCGCGAGTCGGAAAGTAAACGGTTAGGCGTTAAAATATATGGCGGCCAGTTTGCAAAGGCCGGGAACATTTTAGTACGCCAGAGAGGCACAAAGCACCATCCGGGAAATAACGTGGGGATAGGAAAAGACCATACGTTGTTTGCCCTGATTGACGGGACTGTGGTTTTCAGAAGAACCAGGAAAAACAGGTCGTTTGTCTCAATTGACCCGATTGCTCCGGTTGAAGTTGAAACCATTGTTGAAGAAACTGCGGTTGCCAAACCGGTGGTTGAAGAAAAACCGGTTAAAACAGAAAAAGCCGAAGTTAAAAAGGAAGAAGTTCCTGTTAAGGAAGAAAAAGAAAAGAAGGCGGAAGCAAAAAAGGAAACCCAAAAAGCAGAAGTTAAGCCCAAAATGAAAGAAGTAAAACCAGAGGTTAAAGAAGAAAAACCTAAAGCAGCTAAAAAAGCCGATGCCGACGATTTGAAAAAACTCGATGGCGTAGGCCCTAAATTAGCTGAAATATTCAATAATGCCGGCATTACAACTTTTGCTGAATTTGCCGGCACTCCGGTTGAAAAAATGAAAAAAATCCTCGAAGCCGCCGGAAGCCGTTATGCTTCAAAAGACCCGGCTCCATGGATTGAGCAGGCTAAAACTCTGGATGAAGAAAAATAATCAGGGAAAATCCTGTCAAAATATTTTGGAAAATCTCCTGTTGGAAACAGCAGGAGATTTTTCTTTGTGAACCTCTGGGATTCTTTGCGAATTCCGTGTATCAAATTTGGATGGAAAATGATAGCTGTACCCGATGCCTGTTGTTTTTCACCGGTTCCTTCTATCCCATAAACCTGCCCGGGTGATATAAAAATCAGTGTACCTTCTTCATAATCGTAATCATTAATCCCATATGTAATATTTCCACATTTAATATCCTTAAGGAAAATGGCATACACGTCCATCTGTGCTTTAAAAAAGTGAAATGGATTAACTTTTAAGAAGTCAATAACACTTACCAAGGGGTGCAAGGTTTCCTGCCCAACTAAATTATTGTATTCTTTTACAGATTTTATCCTGATTATATCCCTCATGATCTCATATTATTAATTTTACAACACAAATGTAATGAACTCTTTTTAAATATTTTAACCTGTGAATCAGAATCCGTAATAATGGTAAGCTCTTCCGTAATTTGGGTATATTAATATGGTTATTTCCCCCCAAATTTGCACTATGATTTAAAGTCGGAAAAAAATCATTAAAAGTTATGCAACAATTGGATTTAGAAAATACGGATAGAATTTTGGTGGCGTATTTCTCGTACAGTGGAAATACCTTCAATATAGCGAGGCAAATTCATAAATTAGTTGGAGGCGATGTCTTCGAAATAAAAAAAGTACATAATTACCCCACTGCTTATAACGATGTATTGGAGAGAGCCAAAAAGGAAATACGCTCAGGAACCAGGCCTGAATTGGAAATCAAACCGACAGAGTTGGGAAAATACGATGTTGTATTTATTGGTTATCCCAATTGGTGGAATACTTTTCCGGCGCCGGTATTAACATTTTTATCGGAATATGATTTTACTGGCAAAACGATCATTCCTTTCTGCACCCATGGGGGTGGAGGTTCCGGCCGCAGTTCCTCCACCTGTTTTTCATCGATCGGAACCAGTTCTCCGATTGATTCAGCCATGATTAATGATTTGGCACTGAACTCGGCAACTTCAAGGCGGTCGAATGTGCCCAGTAATTTATCGCCTGTTACAAGGATCGAGTCGTTGTTTATGATGACTGCAGGAACATTTTTTGAAAGAGTATTCAGGATTGTTTCCTGTCCGGCAAAATGCGAGCCGAACGGCATATTCGGGATATCCTGAAGGAATATCCAGCTTTCAGGGATTGTACGGACGTCTATCTTTTTTCCTGTTACACCAAAGACCATCAGGTAAGGAGTCTGTGTAAGGATTATCGAATTGACATACGGGTTTCGTTTATAAATTTCCTGATGCAGCCAGGTGGAGCGGCTGGGGATTTTCCCGGGTTCGCGTTTTCCACCTTTAATCTGTACAATGTCCTTCAACTGAATGTCCCATCGGGCTACATTGGGCGGTGTGATTAAAAAATCGTTCCCTTTCCAGCGGACAGAAACCGTCCCGTACGAACTGATCATTAATCCCTGGTCGCAGGCTCTCAGTACAATTTTTCTGATTTGTTCACGAATTGCCCTTTCTTCCGATGGATAACTAACTTTTTTCATTTCAGGGAGTAATCGGGGAATCTGGTTTTCAAATTCGTTTATTTGTTCATCGGTAAGATAGTTTGGTGTGCCAATTGTACTTCCGTAAATCAGGGTACGAGCGCAAAATTCAATGGTCTCAAAACGCTGAAAAGCGTCGCTCAGGTTTTTGCCGCCTACAACAGTTCCGTGGTTTTCCATGATTACTGCATTAACACCTTTTTTAAATTCAACTGCAATCACCTCGCCCAGTTCACTGCTTCCGGGCAATGCATATGGTGCATACCCAATGTGGCCACAAACACGTTTTGCCTGGGGAAT
>Ga0272442_10007302_pt1 | contig 14318 bp, 14 predicted proteins | sample SSMForm2O_FD_200262 | JGI IMG/M metagenome (GOLD analysis project Ga0272442, IMG submission 200262) | Marine sediment archaeal communities from Little Sippewissett salt marsh, Falmouth, MA, United States - SSM-Form-2O | ecosystem: Environmental > Aquatic > Marine > Wetlands > Sediment ...
TCTTTGGTATCATCAATATCGTTAGACTCATACACGACCACTTGCTCGTAACTTTTTTTAATACTGTCGGATTCGGATACTATTACTTGTTCATAATCCTTTATTTTTATCAAGAAATGCAACTCTTCAACTGAAATATCGCGTAAAATTCTCGACAAAACAATTACATTGTCATCTTTTAATTCATCCTCATCTATTGAATTCAAGATGGCTCTTTTTAAATATTCCACCTTTTTGTCGCATGTGCTAAATGATATTATTGTAATGCCTTCGTTTATAAACTTAAATTGTGCATCAGTTAATCGGTTGATTTTGTCTTCGTGTTTTAGCAATTCTACATTTATTTCTTTAAGAGCTTTTTCCAGCCTTTTACGGTAACGATCAGTTGCCAACTTGCCTACAAATATAGGCAAGAGAGGAGCTATTAAATATGATCCCGATGTAGCAGCTATCAAAGCAACAGCCGAAGTTGCCAACGTATTACCGGTTGCTTTTTCAATAAGACTTTCTTTCTCCATTTTCTTATCCTTTTAAATGTTTTTCAGGTTCTCCCAATGTCCTCTGTGGCGAAAAATCATAACAGTTTTCCGACTTCTGGGTTTTCGCGTTCGTCGGCTTCGATCTGGAAGAGGGTTTTTTCTTCAAAGTTAAACATTCCGGCGATGATGTTGGTTGGGAACATCTGGACGGAATTGTTGTAGTCGGTGACCGAGGCATTATAGGCCCTTCGGGCGGCGGAGATCTGTTCTTCCAGTTCGTTCAACGTTCGCTGCAGGTGCATGAAGTTGTCGGAGGCCTTCAGGTTCGGGTAGTTCTCCACGGTCGCCCGCACCACACCCAGAAGCTGCATAAACGAGTTTTCCAATCCAACCTGCTGGTCCTCGCTGAGTTGACCCTGTTGGGCCTTGGAGCGGGCTTCGGTGACGGCCTCAAAAAGCCCCCGTTCGTGGTCGGCGTAACCCTTGACAGTCGAAACGAGATTGGGGATCAAATCCCAGCGTTTTTTCAGCAGGGCGTCCATGGTCCCGAAAATGTTATGGATCTGGTTTCGCTTGCCGACCAGCGTGTTATACATCATCACCGGTATCAGTAATCCGATAAACAAAACCACGATCAATATGATAAGCGGCATGATAAACTCCTTAAAATCGCTTTTTGAAAGACCATACCTGATACATCGTCTTACGTCAACCCTAAAGACGCTCCAGCGGGCAGAGTGTTTCACAAAAAAGCCCCCGGGGCCTGATAATATGTTGAATTTCTGCATAAAATTCCGATTTTCGAGGGTCATTCTGTCCTGAGTCGAATTCATTCGGTTGAGATGAGCTTTTTCCATGAAATCTCAAAAGACCGGTTAAAGCATGTCTCTTTTTTTCCGATATACAGACAGATGGTCGTCGGCAGGGTGCCGGATACAGGTTTTTATGGTAAGCAAATAACTCAAAGCAGCAGCAACAATGAGCGAAAAAATAAAAAAAGAATCGAGTGCGGCAGAACACAAACAGTGTACTCAGGGGTGTCAATTAGACGTTATCACTCCGCTTGCCAAGAAAATCAATTGTCTGGACGTCAAACGGATTGCTGAAATTTGTATTCATGAGATTCCGAGACTGGTTAGCGCCAAACTTGCCTCTTTGTACATCCTTGATGAAAACAGCGATATCCTGCACCTCGAAAAGAACAATCATTCGTTTCTGATTAATAATATCGTTTCCCTGAATCAAAATCCTCCCTCGCCGATGGTGGCGGCGGTGCGCAGCAAGGAATTACTGATTATCGACGATGTGGAGTCGCATAAAACGCCTAATATTCATAAAACGCAGCGTGTGTTTTCACAGAACTACCAGACAAAGGGATGCATTATTGCGCCGCTGATTTGCCATGGCAGGGTCGTCGGCGTTCTGAATTTAAGCGACAAGAGCGATGGAACACCCTTTACCAAAGATGAAATCGCGGTGGTGGAGTTATTCCGCCAGTTGATCGGGGCTTCAATCGGCAATGTCAGCTTGTTCGAAAAGACGCAGCGCCAGGCAAAAACGGACGGCCTGACGGGCATGTTGAATCATCGCATGTTTTATGAAACGCTTGAAATTGAACTTCGCCGTACACAGCGGTATGGGGGCAAACTGTCCATCGTGATGATTGATATTGACAATCTCAAGCCGATTAATGACCGTTATGGTCATCGAGCGGGGGATATGGCGATCAAGCAGATTGCCCGCCGCATCAGCGCCTGTATTCGTCAGATCGACATCGCTGCCCGTTACGGCGGCGACGAATTCGCGGTGATTCTTCCCAATACACTGCTCAATGACGCGACGACCGTTGCCGAACGTATGGTCACGATGACCACCGGAACACCGATGCTATGGGAGCAGCATCGAATTCCGTTGTCCATTAGTGTCGGCGTGGGTCAATATGACGGCGAACAAACCGCCGGCGATGTGACAAAAACCACGGACCGCGCTCTTTACGCCGCCAAACAGGCCGGAAAAGGGCGAGTTCATGTCTTTGAGCCGGACCAGGTTGCTTCCCGCTGATTGATTGCGTGTAAATCCTCCTGAAATGTCTCCTACTAAAGATGGCCGAATCCCTGCTGTGAGGAATTTTCCGCTCTGCGCCGCCGGAAGAAGTCCTGAAGCTGTTTGCGGCATTCATCTTCAAGCACCCCGCAGGTCACATCCAGTCGGTGATTGAGCCGGTCGTCCTGTACGATATTATAAAGCGATTTGACGGCCCCGGTTTTGGGGTCATCGGTGCCATAAACAAGGCGGTCCAGTCGTCCCAGTACCATCGCTCCGGCACACATCGGGCACGGTTCCAATGTTACGTAAATCGTACAGCCGTGCAGCCGCCAGTTGCCGATGTACTCGGCCGCCTGGGTCAGGGCGATAATTTCCGCGTGGGCGGTGGGGTCGTGCAGTTGTTCCCGCTGGTTGTACGCTTTGGCAATGACGCGATTTTCGTAAACAATGACACAGCCGATCGGCACATCACCGTTTTCCTCGGCGATGTAGGCCTGATCAATCGCCATTCTCATATACTGTTCGTCAACTGTGAGGTCATTCATTTGTTAGGACTTTTTCAAAAAGTTGTCGGAGAAGGTAAAGGTTCCTTTTAAGATGGTTCCTTGTAACTCGAATATGAGAAATTCTAACGGCATTTGGCTCAAATATGAAGAGTCGCTTCGCGATGCTGTTTCAATAGGTTCCTCTGCTGCACATTGCCTCATTCCATTCGGCACTGTTTCGGTCGGAATGACAGATTGAGTGTAGGTTCCTTTGTCGGCGATTTTGACGCTGCCGGTGTTGTTTTGGACAGGGCCTTCGTAGGTTAGAAATCGCAGGGAGTGGTCGTGGATTCGTTCGGCGGAAATGGGTTTGTTTTTGATTTCCACAGGGGGGACGTTCAGCCGCCATGTCCAGAGACAATCGTCCATTTCGAGCATCAAGTCCCAATGGACGCCGTTGGGCGTGGTGTGTTCGGCAATGACGAATTGTTTTTGGGAGCTTTCCATGTTACATGTATTGAACGCAAAGGACGCTAATGTCGCAAAAGTCGCAAACGTATAAATTCAAATATTTTCATAATTTCTTTCGCGACTTTTGCGTCTTTTGCGTCTTTTGCGTTGACTACATCGCCGCGGCCTGGATGGCGGTGATGGCGACGGTGCCGACGATGTCGTGGGCGTCGCAGCCGCGGGACAGGTCGTTGACCGGCTTGGCCAGTCCCTGCAGGACCGGGCCGAACGCCTCGGCGCCCGCGAACCGCTGGACGGCCTTGTAGCAGATATTGCCGGAGGCAAGATCCGGGAAGATAAACACATTGGCGTTGCCTTTGAGGGGGCTGTCCGGGCATTTCAACTGTGCCACTTCCGGCACGAACGCCGCGTCAAGCTGAAGCTCTCCATCCACCGGGACGGCGGCGCCGAACAAAGCGAAGGCCCGTTCCTTGGCGCGGTCGGCGGCGCGGGCGACCTTGTCCACGCCTTCGCCGCTGCCGGACCCTTTGGTCGAATAGCTCAATAGTGCGACCCGCGGCTTAATTCCGAATAAAAAGGCGGATTTAATGGTTTCGATGGTGATGTCACAGAGCTGCGATGCGGTAGGATTCTGGACAATGGCGCAATCCGCGAACAGGTAGGTTTGGCCTTCGCGGGACATAAAAAAGGTACTTGAAATCGTTCGCATACCCTGAAGGGACTTAATGATTTGCAGTGCCGGACGAATGGTGTCGGCTGATGAATGGCAGGCCCCGGCGACAAGACCGTCGGCATGGCCCAGTTTAACCAGCATCGTGCCGAAATAGATCGCATCGGTTACGGTCCGGGCGGCCTGCTCCGGCGTCATCCCCTTGTCTTTTCGAAGGTCGTAAAGTTTTTGGGCAAACACCTCAAGGTTTGCATCATTTTTTGGGTCCATTATCTGAAGCTGGGACGGGTCAGCGCCTTTTTCAGACAATTTCGTCCGGATTTGCTCGACATTTCCCAGAACGATCAGTTTTGCGAACTTTTTCTCAAGAATTGCGGCAGCAGCGGTGATGGTACGGTCGTCATTCCCTTCGGGCAGGACAATAGTGCGGATATTCTCCGCCGCACGTTTGACTATTTTTTCTAAGAATTCAGACATAAATGATGCCCCGACTTTCAAAAAGCTTGTTTTATCGATTATTCCCGCGTTACACGGATAAGACCATTACGTGAGAATATCAAATCGGCCCTTGATAATCAAGCTTATTGGCTTTACGGCGACAAAATTTTATGTGAAAATACGCCAGATAAATGAAATTCAGTTCCAGATACGCTTATGATCAGAATCCGAGACGTACGATTGCCCTTTGACCACACCGAAGATGCTTTGGCGGGCCGCATTTTGGAGCGGCTGGGGATTGCCGGGCACGAATTGGTCGGCTTTGCGATTGCCCACAAGTCCATCGACGCCAGGCGAAAAAACCGTATCTTGGTTGTTTATACCATTGACGCGGACGTTGCGAATGAGCCGGAGCTGCTGCTGCGATTTTCTGACGATAACCGTATTTCTCCAACCCCTTCTTTGAAATACCAGTTACCCGCAGTGGGGAATGCAGGCGGCCCAAGTCCGGTTGTCGTCGGGAGCGGACCGTGCGGTCTTTTTGCGGCCCTGATTCTCGCCCAACAGGGATTGAAACCGGTGCTGATAGAACGGGGAAAGGACGTTGCCTCACGGGTCAGGGATGTTTACCATTTTTGGCGCGAGGGGCAGTTCGAACCCGACTCGAATGTTCAGTTCGGAGAGGGCGGAGCGGGCACTTTTTCGGATGGAAAGCTGACGACCCAAATCAAGGACAAATATAACCGGTCAAGAAAAGTCCTTGAAGAATTTGTCAAAGCCGGCGCACCGGAAGAAATCCTGTATCAGGCCAGGCCCCATATCGGCACTGACAATCTTGTTAAGATTGTCAAACACCTTCGTCATACCATTATTTCATTGGGCGGGCAGGTTCGCTTTGAGACGAAACTGACCGGTATTCATATCAAGGAGGGCGTCGTTACCGGCGTCTGCCTTAACGACTCTGAAATTCTGGAGACCGACACCCTTGTGCTTGCCGTGGGACACAGCGCACGGGATACATTTGAAATGCTGGCAAAACTGAACATTCCTATCGAAGCGAAGCCGTTTTCCATCGGTGTTCGGATTGAACACCCTCAAAGCGTGATCAACGAGGCCCAGTACGGCCGGTTTGCATCGCATCCCCTGCTGGGGCCGGCGGACTACAAACTGGTTCACCACGGTGAGAATGGCCGTTCCGCTTACACGTTCTGTATGTGTCCCGGCGGGGAGGTGATAGCATCTTCGTCGGAAGCCGGCGGTGTTGTCACAAACGGCATGAGCGTTTATTCAAGAAATCGCCCCAATGCAAACAGCGGTCTTCTGGTCGGTGTCGGCCCGCGGGACTTTGGTGGTTCAGGCCCGCTTGCGGGCATTGGGTTCCAGCGGAAATGGGAACAAAAGGCCTTTGAGATCGGGGGCGGTAGCTACTTTGCACCGGTTCAGCTTGTCGGAGATTTTTTAGCCGGGCGGCCTTCCCGTTCGCTTGGCGGAGTTGCGCCATCGTACACACCGGGAACCACCCTGTGCGACCTTGCCGAGTGTCTGCCTGAATTTGTCGCTGAAACGCTCCGAACGGCGATTGTGCAAATGGACAGAAAGCTCAACGGTTTCGCGATGCATGACGCGATAATGACGGCCGTGGAATCAAGAAGTTCCTCGCCGGTCAGAATTATCCGGGATGAGACCTTCCAAAGCCCCGCGGCTGAAGGTCTGTATCCCGCCGGCGAGGGGGCGGGCTATGCCGGCGGCATCATTTCTTCGGCCATCGACGGGATCAAAATCGCCGAAGCCATCAGCGGAAAACCCTCGAAAATGGCCTGAAACACACACAAAACGCATCCTTTCAATCGAATCTCACCCCGTCGAGGGGGGATATTGGGTCCCTGTTTGGGGCAAGGACATCGTTCTTGGACGGCACAAAATAAATTAAACTTTGTCCCATTTTTCTGTTGTAAATTCCTTTTAAATTGGTCAAAATGGATTCATTGGTACGTTTAGGTTCATTTTAATTGAGTTGTAGAGAATTGTTTAAGGAGTAAAAGTTATGGCAACAGGCACGGTAAAGTGGTTTGATGGTAAAAAAGGTTTTGGGTTTATTGTCCCGGATGACGGGGGAAAAGAGTTGTTTGTCCACCATACGGACATCCAAATGGAAGGGTTTAAGGACCTCAATGACGGTCAGGCCGTTGAGTACGAGGTCGGGGAAGGCAAAAAAGGTCCCTGTGCTCAAATGGTTAAACCTCTGTAGCATAAAGCAGAAAAACTAATCGTTAGTTTTTTAGGAAAATACTTTTTTACAAGGATGAAAAGAAATGGCAAAGAAAAAAGTGGCAAAAAAAGCTGGTAAAAAATCGGCTGCGAAAAGCTCCCGTAAAGGAATGGAACCCCTGGTTGTCGCCAGCAAGGTCAAGGCCTATGTCAAGAGCAAAGGTATGATGAGTTCTTCAGAGATGATCAGCGCTTTGAGCAGCAAAGTTTATTGCATGCTGGATGGTGCGATCGAACGAACAAAAGCGAACAGAAGAAGCACCGTCAAGCCCCAGGATATCTAAGAAGAGGTTTTTCTATGGTTATTCAAAAAGCCAATCTCCGGAAGGGGGTTGGTTTTTTTTGATTTGTTGGGCCTGTTTTTTTCAAAGCGGAGATTCCGTAATGTTCTTTTCTGTCATATAGGCCCGGATTCTCTTTTCATGGTCCTTGTCGTCCTGGTTGAGTTTTTGGAATAATTTCAAAACTTTCGAATCAGCCGAGCCCGCCATTGCTTTCTGGAAGTGAATTTCGCCGATGGAGATTTCTATTTCGAGGGCGAGATTAAAAGCTGTCTCTCGTGCCGGCGGGGAATTTTTATACCTGTCGTGCAATGAGGTCAAGTCCTTGTTTGCTTTTTGAAGTTCTTTCAGCGAAGAGTGGAGCATTTCGTTGGGAAAAAGTCCTGCCGGGATGAAATATTCAATCCCGCTCCTGATCAGGGCCGCATGATTACTTTCTTCGATGACTAACTTCCACCAGAAATCAGCGTCTTCAGGGTGAGTATCACGAAAAACCATATACAATTTGCTGATATTGTATTCCAACCTCGCAGCTTCTTCAGCTAACTGCATCATGTGATTTTTTGTCATGAGATTGCGACTTATTTTAAAAACTGTCTAAAAAATTATTGTGGAGGTCAAGTGAATCTTTGTGATCCTATATATATGATACCACTGGCCTTTATACCAGACAATCAATTTCGAGATATCTTTTTCCAAGTTATCTTTTATTAAAAAGCGACTAATTGCATCCGCATTCGATCTTTTTGAAAAATATTTTATAAAAAAAGGAAAAACATGTTGACTGAACAGTCGATAGTGACTATATAGTCAGTTATGGTTATGAATGTATCAGGAAACAAAAGAGACGGAATTGTTGAAATTCCGAAAAAACCGGTTAACAGGACTGAAAAACGGGTTGCGAAAACTCAAAAGAAGCTTTTGAGTGCAGCGTTAGAGGTTTTCAGCGAGTATGGTGTTGACGCGGCAACGATTGACGATATCACGCAGCGGGCTGATTTGGGCAAAGGTACTTTTTACCGCCATTTCAGCGATAAAGCGGAAATTATGGCTTGCCTGATTGATCAGGCCATTGAAAAGTTGGATGGAAAACTCCGGAATACGGATTCCGGAGCGACGATTGAGGAAGTACTGGAGCATGTTATCAACATGCATTACCAGTTCTTTCTGGAGAATCAGGAAGAGTTTATTTTATTGTTTCAGGGGCGATTATTCCTGAAACTGGATCGGCAGATTACCGAGCAGATGGAAGAACCGTTTAACCGATATTTTGAGGCGATAGAGAATTTGCTGTCGCCCTATGTGAGCGAAAAAGTTGATCCATTACGGATTCGGCGATTTGCCTGTGCTGTCGCGGGATTTGTGTTTGGTTTCTTTTCTTTTGCGATGATCGGGATGGAATCTGAGGAAATCGAAACCAGCATCAAACCCTTGCGTCAAAGTTTTGTGAAAAGTCTGTCATTGTTTTTGGTTCAATAAAAGTCTTTTATAAACGTATAGAAAGGAATGCTGAACCATGGAGCAGCAAGATTTATCTGTGACACAAGAACCTACGGAAGAGCAGTCTGAACCCCCCAGTACCTTGAGGGCGGTTCAGGAACCGTCCTCCCCCCAAACAGAAATCGAACCCATTAACAAAAAGCTGAGCCAGTGGGAAGACTGGCGATGGCAGATCCGCAACCGCATCCGGTCCCGGGAGCAGTTGGCCAAGTATGTCCCGTCACTTTCAGGCCGGCATGAACTCCAGAAAGTCATCGAGAAGTACCCGATGGCCATCACACCGTATTACGCTTCGATTATCCAGCAGGCGGATATGTCCGATCCGATCTTTCGCATGAGTGTTCCGAACATTCAGGAGATGTACGATCCACCGTGCCTGACGGATGACCCGCTGGAAGAACACCAGGATATGCCGGTGCCGGGATTGGTACATCGCTATCGTGACCGCGCCTTGCTGATCGCGACGACCATGTGCTCGATGTACTGCCGTCACTGCACGCGCAAACGCATTGCCGGAACGCGCGAGAACGCCATTTCGGCTCGCCGGATGCGTCAGGCGCAGGAATACCTGTTCAATCACCCGGAGATCACCGATGTGATCGTTTCCGGCGGCGACCCGCTGACCATGTCTGATACTGCAATTGAATCGGTTCTAAGCATGTTGCATTCAGTGCCCTCGGTGCAGGTCATTCGTATTGGGACCCGTGTGCCGGTGGTGCTGCCGATGCGCATTACTGACGATCTGGTCAATATGCTCAAGAAATATCACCCTCTCTGGATTAACACGCATTTTAACCACCCCAACGAATTGACCGAAGAAGCCCGCGCTGCCTGTGCGAAACTGGCCGATGCGGGGATTCCGCTGGGCAATCAGACGGTTCTGCTTCGCGGGGTTAACGATGACCCGCAAATCATGGAGCAGCTTTGCCGGGGTTTAATCAGCACCCGTGTTCGTCCGTATTACATGTACCAGTGCGATCTGGTGCGCGGCGTCGAACATTTCCGTACCTCGGTCCGCAAGGGTATGGAGATTATGGAATATCTTCGCGGCCGGATCAGCGGAATTGCCATCCCGACTTTTGTGGTAGATGCGCCGCATGGCGGCGGCAAGATTCCGGTCTTGCCGACTTATGTGGTCTCGATGAGTCCGACACATACGGTGCTGCGAAACTTTGAGGGCTTGCTCGTCAGTTATCCGGAACCCGGTGTGGATGTGGAACCGGCAATCGAAGCGGCGGGCAGTGATCCCGGCGTGTGGGAACTGTCATCCGGCAAAGCCGATGTGATTCAGCCTGCACACACCCAACGGATGGGGCGCCGTGATAAAATTGTCGCCAAAAAAGGGCCGACGACGACGTCAACCGGTTATCTGTTTGATGCATAAGAGGCTAATCTGAAAAGACATTGAACGGAGCGACCATTATGATCCGAATTACGCGCGTCCATCGAACCGTGCTGCCGATTGAAAAAGAGCGCATTGCCCAGGTCCAGGAGATTTTTCGTCAAAATTTTTCCGCTGTAGCCGATTATGCGGAGAAAATCCCTGACTTATTGGAGAATCCCATCAAGTACGGCTACACCACCGTGCTGCTGGTCAGCGAGGCGTCGCTTGGACGTGTGACGGGTTTTTCGCTGTTTATTTACTTTCCGAATATTCGCAGTGCGATGCTGGATTTTATGGCGGTTCGGCGTTATATTCGCGGCGGCGGTACCGGCAGCGTGTTGTACGAAGCGACGCGTGAATATCTCAAAGAGATGAATTGCCCGGCGTTGTATCTGGAAGCGTTGCCGGACGATGCAACCGTGGTGAAAGATGCGGCGATCTTAAAAGAAAATCAGCGGCGGTTACGGTTTTATGAGGGCTACGGTGTCCGTCCGATTGCCAATACCGCTTATGAAACGCCCCTCGGCGAATGGCCCGCGCCTTATTTGCTGTACGACGATCTGGACCGTAATCAGCCATTACGCCGATCACAATGCCGTGCCGTAATGCGGACGATTCTGAACAAAAAATACAGTCATCTGGTTTCGCCGGAATATGTTGAAAAAGTGGTCGAGTCTGTTGTCGATGACCCGGTCAGGATTCGTGATCGAAAATATTTCAAAACGGAACCTCCTGCGTCCGCCCAGAATTATCGGGATCGGTTGGAAAAGGCATTTGTAATGGTCTGCGGAACGGCTCATGAAGTGCATCATGTTCAGGAGCGGGGGTATGTTGAGCGTCCGGCCCGCGTCAAGGCGATTCAGGCGACCCTTCAGAAAAATGCTTTTTTTGAATCACTGGAGCCGAAGCATTTTGGGCAGGAACATATTTTAGCCGTTCACGATGCGGACTTTGTGCGTTATCTGAAGGCGGTCTGTCTGAAATTACAGAGCAAGCGGCCGGTTTATCCGTATGTGTTCCCCATTCGTCGGCCGGAACGACGTCCGCATGATCTTGCTGTCCGTGCGGGGTACTATTGCATTGATACATTTACCCCGTTAGACCGTAATGCTTATGACGCGGCCAAAAGTGCGGTGGATGTGGCTTTGACGGCGGCCGAGTATGTGCTCAAAGGGCGAGGGATGGCCTATGCCTTGTGCCGGCCGCCCGGTCATCATGCCGAGCGAAAATCGTTTGGCGGTTTTTGTTATTTTAACAATACGGCAATTGCTGCCCAGTATTTGTCCCGTCATGGCAAAGTAGCGACTTTGGACATCGACTTTCATCATGGCAACGGAACCCAGGATGTTTTTTACAACCGTAACGATGTGTTGACCGTTTCGATTCACGGCCATCCCAATTTCGCGTATCCTTATTTTACCGGGTTTGCGGATGAAACCGGCCATGGAGAAGGTCAGGGGTATAACCACAACTATTGTCTTCAGGAAAATGCCGGGGCGGAAACATATTTGGCGACACTCGAAAAAGCATTGGGACAGATTCGCAGGTTTGCCCCGATGTTTTTTGTGGTCAGCTTGGGATTTGACACGATGAAAGGCGATCCGACCGGTTCGTTTGCCTTAAAGCCGGAGACGATGAAAAAAATCGGTATGGCGCTGGCCGCCGTAAACCTGCCGACACTGGTGGTGCAGGAGGGCGGGTATAGCTTGAAAAATCTCAAAACAGGGTCCGCGGCCCTGTTTAACGGATTTGCGGATGTGATGCGTCAGGAAGTCAAGAACTATCAAAAATATCAGGAAATGAAAAAATGAAACCATTGGTGGGTTTAGTGTATGACCTGCGAAGCGAGTATCTGTCGCAGGGGTATTCCGAAGAGGATGTCGCCGAGTTTGACTCCGATGCGACGATCCAACTTCTGCAGGAAGCGATTGAGCGGTGCGGTTATCGGCCCGAACGAATCGGCCACGGCAAGACGCTGAGTCTGAAACTGGCGGCAGGGCATCGCTGGGATATGGTGTTTAATATCGCCGAGGGTATCGGCGGACGCTGTCGGGAATCCTATGTGCCGGCCTTGCTGGAAATGTACGGTATTCCTTATACCTTTTCGGACCCGCTGGTTTGCGCGCTGACCTTGGACAAGGCCATGGCTAAGCGATGGGTTTCTCAGCAGGGGTTGGCGACACCGTCATTTGCGGTGGTTGAAACGATGGACGATATTGATGCGGTTAAGTTGGCCTATCCGCTGTTTGCCAAACCGCTGGCGGAGGGGACCGGAAAAGGGGTTGACCAGAATTCAAAAATTGAGAATGCGACAAAGCTCAAAGCCGTTTGTGCTGAATTGCTGAGCCGCTACGGTCAGCCGGTGCTGGTGGAGGAGTTTCTGCCAGGTCGCGAGTTTACGGTGGGCATTCTCGGTACCGGCGATGAAGCCTCGGTGCTGGGAACGATGGAGATTGAACTGGTTTCCAAGGATGAGCCGGCGATTTATTCGTATCTGAATAAGGAAGAGTGTGAGTCTCGCATTCACTATCATCCCCTGCAGGATGACCCTGCTCTGAAAGAAAAGGTTGAAAGGTTAGCCCTGCGATGTTTTCAGGTGTTGCAATGCCGGGATGCCGGACGTGTGGATGTTCGCTGTGACGGCAATGGCCAGCCGTGCTTTATCGAGGTTAATCCGCTGGCGGGTCTGCATCCGCAACACTCAGACCTTCCGATGATTGCCACGCAGGAAGAGGTCAGCTATGATACACTGATCGGAACAATTTTGAAAAATGCTTTTAAGCGTGCCGGTGCAGGGAGCCAAAAGACATGGAAAATATCCTGATTTTACATAATACGTTTGGCTCCTCGGAAGATTCCTTGTATGAAAGCCGGGCGGGGGTGATGGACCAGGTTCATGCGGTCGAACAGTCGCTGGATGTGCTGGGCATCGACAGTGAGGTGCTGGCGGTCGAAAATCTGCGGCATCTGACGCAGGTACTGGGGGCACGCCGGGAAAAGCTTATTTTTAATCTCGCCGAGGAATTTTTGTGTTCGATGGAGCAGGCTTGTTATGTGCCGGCGGTTTGCCGGGCGTTCGGGAAATGCTGTACCGGCAACGATACGCCTGCGCTGCTTCTGTCACAGAATAAAATTTACGCCAAAGCCATCCTGAGGGATGCCGGCCTGCCGTGTCCGGAAGGGATTGTTGTTTACCCGCAGCAAAAGAGGGATTGGGACAGTTTGTCCGACGGGCAGTACATTTTAAAGCCGGCGTTTTGTGATGCCAGCGAAGGCATTACCGCCGAATCGGTTCTTTCACTGCCGGAAGAACGGGAGAAGGCGGAGACCTTGATTGAGATGCTGCATCGGCAATTTTGTCAGCCGGTGATTGTCGAGCGGTTCATCCCCGCGCGGGAACTGAATGTCTCGATCATTGAGCGGAATGGAAAAATTAAAGTGCTGCCGCTGGCGGAAATTGATTTCAGCGCCTTTTCGGATACACAGACAAAAATTGTGGATTATGACGCGAAGTGGCAGAAGGATTCGTTCGGCTATAACAATACGCCCCGCAAGATTCCGGCGGATTTGCCCCAGGATGTTGCCTCGCGGGTGGAATCGCTTGCGGCGGAGGCGTTTACGGCGGTCGGCTGCCGGGATTATGCCCGGGTGGATTTCCGTCTTGATGAAAATCTCGAACCGTTTATTCTCGAAGTGAATCCCAATCCGGATATTTCACCGGACGCGGGTTTTGCCGCGGCCATCACCGCTGCCGGCATTTCTTACGAGCGGTTTGTCTGGAGTATATTGACCAACACGCAGGACCGCTTGAAGAAGATGCCTGCACCCGGGCCGATTGATAAAGAGGAAACATTATGCTGAAGACACCGGATGGCGTTCAAATCCGAAAAGCGCAGGTTGCCGACCATCCCGCGGTGATTGATATTGTCAAGGCGACGAAGTTCTTCTACCCCGTGGAGATCGAAGTTGCCTGTGAGGTGTTTGATGACGCCGCGATGAACAAGCCCGGATGCACTTATCAGTCCTATGTAGCCGAGGTTGCCGGTCAGGTTGCGGGATGGATTTGTTTTGGAGTGACGCCGTGTACGCTGGGGACGTTTGATATCTATTGGATCGCTGTCGATCCCGCACAGCAGCGAAACCGCATCGGATCAAAACTGTTGGACTTCGCCGAAGCGAAAATACGCGAACAAAAAGGACGGATGATCGTTATCGAGACCAGCGGGTCGGAAAAATTTTTGCCCACACGCAACTTCTACGAACGCAACGGCTATGATTTGGCGGCGGAGGTGGAAG
>Ga0272442_10007304_pt1 | contig 14317 bp, 10 predicted proteins | sample SSMForm2O_FD_200262 | JGI IMG/M metagenome (GOLD analysis project Ga0272442, IMG submission 200262) | Marine sediment archaeal communities from Little Sippewissett salt marsh, Falmouth, MA, United States - SSM-Form-2O | ecosystem: Environmental > Aquatic > Marine > Wetlands > Sediment ...
TTCTCCTCTCGGAAAAACTCTACCATATTCCAATAAGTTATAACAGACTTTCTTGTGTTCTTTATATTCTTTTGTCAAAGAACTACTTAATTATGACACGGTCTCTTCGCGAGAATGACATATTGATGAGCTTTTGACTTTTTACGAAACCATCAATTATAAATGGTATATCATCTGTATAGAATGTGAAATCTGTTCCATCGATTGTATAGTTTGGATAAAAAGTGCCATTCATCTCCACTACGATGAAATGAAGATGAATGGCGTATGAAAAGATTAACGCTTTAGATTATCCCTTTCTCTTCTAACTCTCCCAGTTTTACCGGACCGTACCCCATATAATTGAGATATACATACCCGTTGTCAGCACCGATTGGACGACATACCCATTTGGTTCTTGGCGGCGTTTCTGTTGCCTTCCATTGAGCTTGTGCACAGACAACTGACCCGTAAACCGGATCTTGAACCGGAGTAAACATGCCTCGTTCTATCCAGTTTTTATCGTGCATTGTTTCCCAGGGCGGCACGATTTCTGCCACAACCGGGGTAATGGGAGCAAGGCGACCGCTCTTTGCGTATTCAATAGATTTTTCTGTCAATTCATGGCTGGTGAACTGTGATGTCAAGGGGTTGATCATAGCCTGGTATTTAAACTGCCAGTCTTCCTTCATGAATGGTGCCAGGGTATCCCACTCGTCAGCGCCCCATTCATCCCATTTGCCGAGGATATCTACGAAGCCTTTCCACATTTCAAGACGCAAGCCACCCAAGAACACCCCGCCATCCTTGGTCGGGAAAAATCCATAAAGCCAGAGAGCAGTGTCGAGGCTGCCGAAACGTTCCGTTATGTGACCTTGATCGCCATACCAGTGTAAAGCATAGTCATTGAGTCTTTCGTAAGCTTCTGCTGATGCCACGTCAAGTGCCTGTCCCTCACCGGTTAGCCCTCTGTAGTGTAAGGCTGCCAGGATACCCGTGGCGGCAAATGCGCCTCCCACGCACCACGCAATCCAGGGTCCCGCCTTTGTGGGAACCGCCCACGGCATTTCATCATACGTCTTTCCTTCAGTTAAAAATTCACCGGTTTGATATTGAATGCTTGATCGAGCCTGTGCGACGTTGTCATAATCGAACTGTTTTCTTTTACTGTCACTACCAAATTGACCGTGAGCCGTAATCGAGGTGAAAATAAGCCTCGGGTTGAGTTTGCTGAGTTCGTCATAGCCGATGCCCCATTCATCCATCTGCCCGGCCGGGTAAGTTTCAATCACGATATCCGCCTGTCCGACCAGCGATTTAAAGATTTCCCGGCCTTCTTCTTCCTCAAGGTTCAGCGTAACATGATACTTGTTTCTGCCCTCTTGCAGGTAAGCGAGTCCCGTATCCTTGTTCATAATTCCTTCAGGTGAGTATGTCCTGACAAGATCGCCTCCAGGAGGTTCGATTCGGATGGTTTCGGCGCCTAATTCCGCCAGAAGTGAGGAACAATAGCAACCCGCCATGCTGCGGGAGCTTATATCCAGCACTACCAGATCATCCAGGGCCTCCGGTTTTTCAAAGTTTTTTGCGGGATCATCCATGGATTTGACATGATCAGCCCAATCTGCCCATTTTGCTCTTGTATAATCTGCCATCTTTCATCACCTCCTTAATATGGCTCCGTATTTTCCGTCCCAATCGGCAGGTGGACGGCGACCCTGCATATCCTTCCATTTCCCAATTACCCCGTGTGTATAGAGCTCACGGATTTGTGCCTCACTTCTTCCCAGAATCTTTGTCATGACATATTCGTTGTCAAAACCCACGGGTCTCACTGTCCATTTGATTTTAGGCGGGGTCTTTGACATCATGACGGGGAAACAGTGCTCTGCGTACTTTCCATATAGAGGATCATCGATCTCCTTAACGAAGTCACGTTCCCGCCTGTTTGGATTTTCAAACATATCCTTTCCGTTGTGCACTCTGTTGGCTGCAAAACCGTGTTTAATCCCCAATTCTTCTACTTCATCAGCCGGTTTGGTTCTGGCCCATTCGGCGATGATCTTCAGAATTGCAAGGGCATTTTCCTCCTTAAGGCGGGTTGTATGATCCTTAAATCTTGGATCTTCAGCCAGTTCCGGTTGGTCCATGGCTTTACACAGTCCCCTGAATTCATCGGAAGCTGGTGCCGCAATGGCTGCAAACTGATTATCAGAGCAGAGGAACGTATCCGCCGGGCATATACACTGGTCCCTGTTTCCTGCCGGTTCTGCACCCTTTCCTTTAAACTGTTGATAGGGCCAGATCCATTGCATCGCCCGCATGATGTTCTCGCTCTGGGACATTTCGATATACTGGCCTTTTCCCGTTTTCTTTTTGTGATGGAGTGCGGCAAGAACAGCTGTTTCACCCATGAGACCACCGAAATAGTCGCAGATCCATACCCCCTGCTTGAGTGGCGGTTTCCCGGGAAAGCTTGACATCCAGGCATAACCGGACAGTGCCTGGGCGGCGCCGTCATTAGATGGCCGGTCTTCCTCGGCGTATTGACCCCACTGGCCGAAACCGTTCTTTTCGATGTATATGATGCCGGGATTGACTTTCTTGAGATCTTCGTATCCGATATTCCACCGGTTTGTCACCGCCGGCCTGAGATTGAATTCGACAATGTCGGCCTTGGCAACCAGTTCCTTGAATATATCCTGAGCGATGTCGATGTGAAGATCAAGTGCCATGTAGTATTTGTTTGGATTAATGTGCATGAACATGGGACCCTGCTCTCGGTAAAACCAGTCAAAGGGTTTCAACGAACGGGTAACATCTCCCAGCGGAGGCAATTCGACTTTAATAACCTCAGCGCCCATCTCAGCAAGAAAAGAGGGGCCGGATGGCCCGAATAGTAGCGTAACCAATTCGAGGACTCTTACTCCCTTGAGGGGACCGGGTTTGCTGAATTTGTTCTTGGTATAGTCCTTAAAAGCTTCTGACATTAGCGTTTCCTCCTTTAGGGTGTGTCGAAAAAGTAATAAAAAGAACTAAACGATACCTCTGATATATCACCTCCTTTTCAGAAATAATTGTTCCGTATAATTAATGGTCAAGGTTAGTTAGGGAAGATGGGAAAACAAATGAATGTCTTACAACTCATTGTATAAAGATATAAAAGCTACTATCAGTTTTAGAAAATCATACTAAACGCGAATTGAATACATAATGAATTGAATTCTCACATGACGTGGAAGTGTAAAAAAAGCCTGATTCAGTTTATAAAGTCAGCAGAAATAGTAAGCGAAAAACAACACCGTGGTAAACTATCATATAATTAAGAATCAAACAATATTATTTTTAACTTAATTATTTTTTTACACGACGAGGGGGGAAAGAGGCACGGAGATACAGCAATAGAAAACCAAAAAAAATGCCCCCCAACCACCTTTTATTGTGTGGAAGGAAGGGCACTCTTCAGTTTTTATCATTATTGGAACGACGATCTTTGATAGACTGTTTAAAAATTGTGAATTATCCCAAGCTGCGCAAGACGTCTCTTGCAATGATCATTCTCTGTATCTCGTTGGTTCCTTCGTAGATGGATGCTACGCGTGTATCTCTGGTGTAACGCTCTACAGGATATTCAGCAGTATACCCGTATCCTCCCAGTATCTGAACTGCGCAGCGGCATGCCTTTTCGGCGGCTTCCGTGGCAAAGTACTTCGCCATGGATGACTCTCTGGCAAAGAAATCGGTATTCTCTTTTTGATATGCCGCATTCATGAGAAGGAGCCTCGCTGCTTCAAGTTCCGTATAGCACTCTGCAATCATCCACTGGATGGCCTGGAAGTTAACGATGGGCTGGCCGAACTGAACCCTTTCTTTCGCGTATCTGGTAGCATAATCTATTGCCGCAAGACCGATACCAAGGGCCATGGAACCTATACCGATACGGCCGCCGGTCAGCTCTGCTACGGCAACTCTGAATCCGTCGTTGAGTTTTCCCATAAGGCGGTCTTTGGGGAAGCGACAGTTGTCGAATATCAACTCGTTTGTTGAAGAAGCATGCTGACCCATCTTGTGCTCGGCCCTTCCCACTGCAAAGCCCGGGTCATTCTGTTCCAACATAAAGGTGCTGATGCCTCTTCCTTTTTTGGCTTCTTTGTCCGTTAGCGCCCACATGACGTAGCAACCGGCAATTTCAGCACTTGATATGAATATCTTGTTGCCGTTTACGACCCACTCGTCTCCATCCAGAACTGCTGTTGTGCGCATGTCAGAGGGATCCGATCCGGCAGAAGTCTCGGTGAGTGCAAAGCTTCCCGCACCATATTCACCTGAGCATATCTTGGGTATGTAAAACTTCTTCTGTTCTTCCGTTCCCACGGACTGGATGACTTCTGCCACCATGTTGCTCACCGACATGGTAACCGCCGTGGAGGCACAGGCCCTGCCGACTTCTGTCATAGCCACGCTGAATGAGATCACGCCTGCCTCGGAGCCTCCGTATTCAGCCTTGATATTGATGCCCATAAGACCCAGTTCAGCAAGCTTTTTAAGATTACCAAGAAATATCTTCTTGTTTTCTTCACTGTGAGGATCTTCGTCAAGCTGTGCAGCTACAGGTGCCAGCTCGTTCTGTGCAAAATTCCTTGCCGTATCCTGTATCAGTTTTTGTGTTTCTGTAAGTCTTAAGTCCATTTCGCCTCCTTGACTTTCTATAATTTTCTGCACATAAATCAAAGTTTGGTCCCAAAGTCAAGATATTATTGATACATTATCTTACGGTGAGATAAAAAAAGGGGGTGATATCACCCCCTTTTTTAGTCTGTGGTTTTAGCCGTCAATGATCTTCTGAATATCCGGTGGATACTCTACTTTCTGCGGCAGGAATATAAGCTCAGCGTCAACGAATTCTCTCAGAACGAACAATTGTCGATAGGTCGGATGAGGCGTTTCGCCGGACATTTTAGATACATCTATGTCGAAACCGCAGGCGTCTTTAACCTGATCTACCGTAACACCAGGATGTGTCGTATCCAGATACATGATTCCGTCATCACCGAAACGGTATACGGCCATGTTCGTAACAACGGCACAGGGGCCGGAATCAGCAAATGGTGTACCAGCCCATACCTCTTTTTTCGGTTTCCACTTCCCGTCTTTCCAGTCGGTGCAGTACCAGCCGGGGGTTGTTGTATAGTCATTCTTCTCAAGGAATCTTCTCTTTTCCTGAAGGATGATGTACGCAACCCTTTTTGACATTGATCCAATGTCGGAGTTCCCGCCACTGCCTGTGAAACGGTGTGTCGGACTATAGTAGTCACCGATAGAGGTAACATTAACTCCGCCATACTTGTCGATTGCAGCGCCACCTAAGAATCCAAGCGTTACAAATCCCTGCTGAAGGTAATACCCGAAGGTATCCACCAGCCCGCCGAGGGTAGAGCTCATATTGGAAGCCCTCTGGTCGCACACCGACATGGGGACATGCATGGTCTTTCCATCGCAGATGCCTGCTTCATAGATAAGCAGTGCCTGAGGCGCTACGGTCAGGTTTGCAGTCATAATTCCGACCATGGGAAGTCCTGTTCCCGCGAAAACGATATCATCATTCCGGACTTCGTGGGCAATGGCTATGGCCATCAATTCAGGAAGGATGAATTCTCCAGGTTTTGCTGGTTCATCAGGAATAAGATCAATTACTTCCATCAATTCTTCAATAGATTTACTCATTTTCGTTCCCCCTTTCTTTTAATAGCCGCTTCGTGCCACGGATAAAGGCGTTTTCACCCTGGGCGCCGGCTTCTGACCTCTCAGGATCCTGGTGCTGTATCCGATAGTACTGTCTGCCTTGAGTTCCATCATTCTCTTCGCGCCCACCTTGATCATGAAATCTTCCCAGCTTTCCGGGCCGTATATCCATTCATCGAGCCACTTTTTCATGTCATCATCGTTTCTCGATGCAGCGTCCATTCCACGTAAGAAGGGTGCATCATAATCATAGTAGAAGGGCACGGCACTCGGATAACCACCATAGGGACATTCCACAATGGCGTCAACGGTGAAATAGGGAATCTGGTTGGCTTCAGGATTTTTTCTCAGCTCGGCTTCAGGAACGAGTTCTTCGCAGGTTATTACGACTTTATCGCATGCGAATACCAGTTCTTTGTCGATGGTGCCGATGCCTCTCCACCGTGCCGTACCCTTTTCGCCACACTGTGCTACGTGAATCAGGGCGATGTCCGGCCGTGCAGCGGGTATCAGATTGACCGTCCCGTCATGGTAGAAGGGGTCGTCCATTTCGACAAATTTTTTATACGGTATTTTTGGATTGCTGCCATCGCGAAGCCCCGCTCTTCCGAGGGCGTCATACTTGGGATCATAGAGATCTGATCCCAGGGGTGCGTAGTAGGGGATAAACGGAGCGCCGATCGCGCCGGCGAGGAATCTCATGGCCATAGCACCGTGTGAATAATCTTCAAGGATTACCTCGCCCCTCTGGTATCGCTTGTTTAAGTTGATGTCGAGTTTTCCTGCCATCTCGCCCCAGCCCATCCAGTCGGTCTCATAGATTTTCATGGCGCCGACAGCATTCAAGAACCACGAACACGCGCTCCCATGTCTGTCCACGATATGAAATCCTTTTCTTCCCTGTCTGATCGCCTCCCACGTCAGGGCTACAGGATTCCTGTTCATAGCAGTAAAACCGCTGAAAGCAATGACCTGATCGTCTTTTACGTACTTCTTTACCGCTTCCTCGAGCGATAAAACCTCCGCTCTTTTAGCACTTCCACGAAGTCTGGGCATAATTCCCTCCTTTCGATATATTAATGTAGATTTCAACTCCTTAGCCCAAAATACTTACACGATAAGAATTTCTCCACCTCCTTTCATCTTATAATCAAAATATACCAACATACATATACCGGTTCTTCTTACAATTAATTCTGATCCGTGTTTATATCATGAGTTGGTATTGTACTGCCCTTCTAACCCCTTTTATAGACTGATCTCTTTTCAGATCTACTATAATTTTCACAATCACCACGACATGAAAAAATTGAAACCATGAAAGCAAGCAATGTCGCCATGAATTCTTTCTCAAAAAATGTACAATAATAGAGTTTTTCGGAACTATACTATTGTTCTGCCTTATCTTTTTGATGTTGTTTATCGATAAGCCCTCACTTCTCAATCAAGAGACACATGAGAGTCATATATAACGGAGAAATCTATAGTAAACGATAGAAACCGGTGGGGCGAGATAGTCCCGGCGATAAGACGTATTCCATAATGTTTCTTACGAAAGTAATGTTGAATAACAGCATCATAAAGATACGTCTCACTTTTGACTATGCGTGTGTTGTAAGATATCGGTGGTTCTTCTTCGTATTGCCTTGCCCCCATCCACCCGAGGATTAGATATATTGAATAAGGTGTCACGTGTCAAGGGAAAAAAATATATTTATGAAGATAGTGGAAAGAGTTTTTGTATATCTTCAAGATTGAGGCAATTAATGCAGTCGGATGGTGTAATCCATCCTTTCCTCGCGATGTTGATACCGAAATGAATGTTTCTCAAACCTTCAATGCCGTGGGCATCGGGATTCACCGCAATTTTAACGCCCCGTTTCGTGGCGTAGTTACAGAACCTCCAGTCCAGATCGAGACGGTGCGGGTTGGCGTTCAGTTCGATGATCGTTCCGGTCTGAGCGGCATGGTCGATAATCCGCGGCAGATTGATAGCGTATGGTTCTCGAGCAAGAAGAAGCCTGCCCGTCGGGTGAGCGAGCATCGTCGTAAAGGGATTGTCAAGGGCCTTCATAATCCGTGCCGTCATCTGTCCTTCCGCCATTCTGAGATGGGAATGAACAGCAGCAATGACGAAATCAAAAGAACGCAAGGTGTGATCATCGTAATCCAATGTACCATCCGGCAGGATTTCTGCTTCGATCCCTTTGAGTATACGGAATTTGGTTTCACTCTGGTTAATGCGATCGATCAGAGCGTGCTGTTTTTTTATTTCATCAAACGACAGTCCGCCGGCGTAGAAAGCCGTCTGGCTGTGATCCGATATTCCTATGTAGTCCATACCCATCTCTTTTGCAGCCTGGACGAGCGATTCGATGGAACTTGATCCATCGCTTGCATTCGAATGAATGTGAAACAATCCTTTGACGTCGGAATATTCGATCAGGCGGGGGATTTCATTTTTTCCCGCAAATTCGATCTCTCCAAGATTTTCTCTGAGTTCAGGGGGGATGTACGCGAGACCGAGAGTGCTGAATATCTCGCCTTCATTATTACATACTATGATGCCGCCGGATTTATCAAAGAGTCCATATTCGTTGATTTTTAAACCCATGGCTTTTGCCCGTGCCCTCATGGCAATATTATGTTCTTTGCTTCCGGTGAAATGATGAAGGGCGGAAGGAAATTGTTCAGCCGTCACCATTCTTACATCAACTTGTATCCCCGATTCGAGGATGACACTTATTTTTGTGTCGCCTTTACCGATAACAGAATCCACCAACGGGAGCGTGGTCAGGAAATCGGCTACACCCGCTGGCCTTTCAGTTGAGACGACAATGTCGATGTCTTTGATTATTTCATTACATCTTCTGATGGAGCCCGCGAGAGAAGCTGAAATAACCTGTTCATGTTCCTTGATGTGATCGAGGACATGATGAGCTTCGTCTATAACGTGGGCATACAAGTGTCGTTCACTGTATGTCTTAAGGTGCTCAATACCGGTGAGAATTTTATCCTGTGTTTTTGTACCAAAGCCCGGAAGTTCGACAAGCCTGTTTTCAATGCATGCATATTCAAGTGCCCCAATGGTCTCAACATGGAGCTTTTCATGGAGTATTGCTATTTTCTTGGGTCCAAGACCCTGTATCCTGAGCATATCTATCAAGCCGGAAGGAATCGACGCCTTCAGCTCTTCATAATATGCCAGGTGTCCTGTTATAACAAGTTCCGATATTTTCTGGTTCAGAGCATTCCCGATTCCCTTTATCGTGGATAAGGTACCATCATCTACCAGGGATTGAAGATCTTCATCGATGGATTCAATATTGCGTGCAGCGGTATAATATGCCCTCGATTTGAACGGATTCTCACCTTTCAGTTCGAGGAGTGTCCCGATTTCTTCGAGTATTTTGACAACGTCCTTTTTTGATAGTGATCTATTCACAATGGTCACGTTCTTCAAGTAATATGTAATCATTATTACAATAAAATCGATGCACGGAGAAATCAATTGAAAAAGAAAAAATTTCGAAAGATTATTCGATTGAATATGTATGATTTTTCCGATGTCAGTCACATGTCCGGCATCGGGATTTGAAAAGACGCCTGACCACTAACTGAATGTAATTATTTAATCATTATTGTGTTAAGAATATTTGATCACAGACGTATTTAAAACTCAAGTTTTTATATAATATTCCCGATTTTAACAGGAGAAGCAGATAGCCGATCAGGATGAAGAACTATGAACAATAATGGAATGATCCTTGCGCGAAAATCCCAGTTGAAATTTTATAAGGATATCGCACTCTATTCAAAAGGAGATGAAAATAAATTCGTTCTCTACAAACCGGCCGGAATGACAATGAGAGAAATGCGTGTCGAAGAAAACAGGGTTCCCGGCGACCTGTACATTAAAGCGGAAGAAAAAATCAAAGGATTACAGGAAGCACAGAAAGGGTTCAACCTTGAATTGGCAACAAACATCAAATCAGGGGAACCTGCCGAAGTAAAGGAGACGCTGGTAACACTGATTGAAGAAACACTGGCAGAACCTCGAAGCGGTAGTCTCGAAGGAGTTTCCGGCACCATAGACGTGATGATGAGCGATTATGCGCAAGAATCCGATATTGTAAGACAGTTACTCTCTGTATCGTCAACGGATTATAGCACGATCATGCATTCTATTAATGTTATGGCTTTCGCACTGGCCTTTGCATCGCATGTAAAAATGTCCAAGTCGAAGACGAAAGTACTGGGAATCAGTGCACTGCTTCACGATGTTGGAAAAACGAAAATCAACCAGGAAGTCCTTCAGGCACCAAGAAAGTTAACGAATGAGGAATTCGCAGAAATAAAAAGACATACGACAGTCGGTTACGATATTTTAAAAAATTGTAAATTCACCGATAAAGATATAAGTTTAGCTGCATTGGAACATCATGAAAAATTGGATGGTACAGGATATCCGAACGGAATCAATAGCATTTCAGAAGTTGCACAAATTATTGGTATCATAGATTGTTATGAAGCACTAACGAATAATGACAGACCGTACAGAAATGCCATGGTTCCGATAGAAACACTAGAGCTCCTCGTAGGAGATGTCAAGGCGGGTAAATTCAACAAAGATATTTTCCAGCAATTTGCCCATAGCCTGGTTGGAAAATAATCGGAAAAATCTTCATAAATAATATTTTCTTCTGTACCTCAAACCCTTCCATTAATCTTCCCGGGTCTCTCTTTTTTTTATGCTGACCTCATCAACCAGTTTTTCCAGGAGATCGCCGGATATGTTTCGAACCATTTCTGTTACGTCAGTTTCTATGACCGTGCAAAAAGCATGAACAAAGCCTTCGTAAAGGGAAATTAAACTGCCGATCCCTCCGTCTTCAAGTCCTGCAAGCAATCCCTCTCCAATTGTTGTCTTGATGAATTCGTCATCTCCCAGTTGAAGAGAAGAATTTTTAAGATATTCCATATATTGTGACGGATCTATAAGCTCATTTTTCAGCAGTGCGTTAATTTGTATGTAAACACAATAACAATATTCAGCCCGTTCACGAATTTCTTCTTCGGATAGCATCGGTCATTTCTCTTTCGATAAGGCGTCAAACAGTCTTTTCCCTATCCTTGTTTTGTCGAAGCAATAGACTTCCATGCCGGGAACTATCACTCGTGCTGTGGGAATGCCGATGTCCTGTCTCGTAAGATCAACGGCTATGATCTTGTCAAAACCCCGGTTCACCAACTTATTCATCATGATGCGTATGTCCTGTAAGATATCATCGCTGTATTCCGATGTCAGTTTGGTAAGACCCTTCTGATTATATGAACAGAAACGATGATCGTGTTCATATTCTTCGAACGACGTGCCGTCAAGGTAAGTCGGCCGAAACGGTTCTATGCCGCATTTCTGTATGAATAAGCCTCGTGTTGTTGCAAGTTCCAACAATGCTCTGGCCATGGCGACTTTTGGGTCGAGGTGAGCCCCAAAACCGTCAATGGGGTCCATTTTTTTGTAAACCAGGTCTTTTGAGAAAGCCGCAATAACGGGTACACCGATATCTGAGGTAATATCTTTGGCGACAATTTCGATTTCTGCCCTGACAAATTTTTCGACAATGTCGATGATAAACCCATGTTCCTGCGAGTCTTCGATGAACAGGGAATCATATGCTTCTCCGGTAAACTGATTAATGCTCCAGGCGTCCCGTTCTATGACTTCGGCCAGCGCGTGTGATACCGCTTCTTCCAGCGCGTTGCCTGAGGCAATCCCGTTGGTGTGGGTATTCAACAACGGGGGTTCGTCCAGATGAAACGGATGATAGACGGAACATGCCGGTATGAGAATCGATGCATTCCCGACCAGGTCATATCCCCATGTCCAGTGGATATCCGTATCATGATTGTATCTGCAGAATTGGGGGAGAATGAGTTCCTTCGGGTTCAGAATAGCATGCTTTTTTTTCAATGCGTTGTAACTTCCCTTGACCAGATCATGCATATATTCATTTCTGAACTCGGACGAGTATCGTTCAGCCGATTCCATGGTTAACGAAACCTGAGCCTGCGTTCCCGAGAGACCTTTTCCCGTATGATCGGTTCTTGAGTTATCCGGTCGTATCCTGCGACAGGTGAACACGGGTATCCCGATTCTGTCGAGATCCGTTATTTCACGAAAGTCTTTCATGCCGAGGACTTCCTTCATCCCCTCGATGAATACATGAGTTTCCTCGGGACTTTTGGACCGGTGTGTTTCACGGATATACGTTTTCGGACATTCTTTCAGGATGACTTCTGTCATAGGGATTCTCCATGGTTGTATAAAATGTATGTGTCACTCATACTGTAATTCACGGGGAAAGTAAAGATTCGAATCTTCGTGTTAAAATGTCTGTCTTCAGAGAACAGGCAGTATTAATTGACTTTCTGGTTGGATATAATTATGGTAACGTCTCAATCAGTCGTTATGCTACAACGTAACCAACAAAAAGGATATCAGGTAATTCACAGTATATGTCGTCATGGAGGGTAATATGAAAATTACGGTGCACAAAGGAGAACTGAGAAACAGCAAAACACGGGCAGTCGTTGTCGGTCATTTTGAAGACAGTAAGGTACTCGTCGGCGCTGCCAAAATACTTGATAAAAGCTGCAACGGTTTGATCGGTGAGTTGCTGAAAGACGGTACATTTGAAGGGAAGCTTTTCGAAACGGCAGTGGTGAACGCCAAGGGACTGATAAAACCGGAGAGGGTGGTTGTCGTCGGGTTGGGTAAAAAAGGTGACTTCGATCCGGACAAACTGCGGGGTGCTTATTCAAGGGCGGCTCGAACGATCAGGGACTTGCATATTACAGGATTTTCCACATCGCTGGATTTCGGCAAAATAAAACCGACTCTCGATACAGTTGCAGAATCTGTCGTTGAAGGCGTATTGCTGGGACTCTACCAGTTTACCCGGTTTAAGACCATTGATCGTGATCAGGTCAAGACGGTCGATGAGTTCAGTATCATGGAGACAGATAACAAATCGTTAAAAATTATACAAACCGCGGCAAAAACTGCCGAGAGTATTTCCAATGCCGTTTATTATTCAAGAGACCTCGTGGCAACACCGTCCAATGAAATGACGCCGGCGATTCTCGCAAACAAGGCGCGGCAGGTCGCCCGAAAGAGAGACATTAAAGTGACCGTTATGGGTGAGCCCTTCATGAAAAGGCTCGGCATGAATGCACTCCTCAGCGTTGCCCGGGGAAGTAATGAACCGCCAAAATTAATTGTCATGGAATACAACGGCGGAACGAAACGTGAAAAGCCGGTTGTCCTGGTGGGCAAGGGGATTACCTTTGACAGTGGTGGAATATCCATAAAACCGGCCGATCGCATGGAGGAAATGAAATCCGATATGGCGGGCGGATCGGCAGTCATCGGTATCATGATGGCGATTGCCGACTTACGGCTTCCTGTCAACGTTGTGGGGATCATACCGGCAACGGAAAACCTCTCCGGCGGACGTGCGTACAAACCGGGAGACGTTTTACAATCAATGTCGGGCAAGACGATTGAAGTCATCAACACAGATGCGGAGGGAAGACTGATCCTTGCCGATGCATTTGCCTATGCTGACAGGTATAAACCGAAAGTAATGATCGACATGGCGACGTTAACCGGAGCCTGTATCATTGCACTCGGAGACCTTATTGTGGGAATGATGGGGACCGATGAGGAACTGAAGGGGAAGATACGGGGGGCCTCGGAGGCCACCGGCGAGAAGGTATGGGAACTGCCGCTTCCGGAGGAGTATAATGAACTGATCAAGAGCGATGTGGCCGATTTTCGGAATACCGGAGGAAGAGCGGGCGGTGCTATCACAGCGGCGCTCTTCCTGCAAAAATTCGTGGGCGACTATCCATGGGTCCATCTGGATATTGCAGGTCCGGCATTGCTGGCAAAAGACAGACCGTACATTCCCAAGGGTGCGTCGGGTGTTGGCGTACGGCTGATGGTGGCATTCCTGAGAAAGTGGAAAATGAAAAAATAACTGGTAAATAACCGGTAACGGCTGAGAATGCGGGAACATGGACAGAGTCCTTGAAATAAACAATCTGAGAACATATTTCGAGACACGAAGCGGTACAGTCAAGGCCGTTGACGGCGTAGACCTTTCGATCAATCGGGGCGACACCCTTGGGATCGTTGGTGAGTCCGGTTGTGGGAAAACGGTACTCGCCCTCTCAATTATGCGATTGATTCCCTCACCACCCGGTAGAATCGTATCGGGAAACATTCTGTTTGACCATGTCGACCTCCTTCAACTTGATGAAAATGATATGCGGCTGCTCAGGGGGAAAGACATCTCCATGATATTTCAGGAGCCGATGACCTCCCTGAACCCCGTCATGAAAGTGGGAGATCAGATTGCCGAAGTAATACGGCTGCACCTGGGTCTGTCAAAAAAAGATGCCATGGGTCGTGTCCTGGAGGTGCTCGAACTGGTTGGAATGCCCTCTGCCGGTGACAGGCTGACAAATTATCCCCACCAGATGAGTGGAGGAATGCGGCAGCGAGTTATGATTGCCATGGCTCTGGCAT
>Ga0272442_10007305_pt1 | contig 14316 bp, 7 predicted proteins | sample SSMForm2O_FD_200262 | JGI IMG/M metagenome (GOLD analysis project Ga0272442, IMG submission 200262) | Marine sediment archaeal communities from Little Sippewissett salt marsh, Falmouth, MA, United States - SSM-Form-2O | ecosystem: Environmental > Aquatic > Marine > Wetlands > Sediment ...
CCATCGAATGCTTGTTTTCATGTTGGCCGCGGTGCTTGTGGTTGGTGTCAACGGCTACGCCCAGAGCACCTGGTACGTGGATGACGACGCCCCGAGCGATCCGGCCGCCGGCGATCCGGCGGTGAGCGATCCCGGTGAGGACGGCTCGACCGCCCATCCGTTTGATGCCATCGGTGAGGGTATCAGCGCCGCGTCCAACGGCGACACGGTGCTGGTGCTCGACGGTGAGTACACCGGCGTGGGCAACCGCGACCTCGACTTCGGCGGTCGGCTGATCACGCTTCGGTCGGCCAATGGCGCCGCCAGTTGCGTCATCGACTGCCAGGGCCTGGGCCGCGGGTTCCACTTCCACAGCGGCGAGACGGCCGCGGCGGTGGTGGAGGGCTTCACGATCACCAACGGCGACACCATGGGCTACACCATGGGCTACATGGGCTACGGCGGCGGGATGTTCAACTGCGAGAGCAGCCCGACGGTGACCCAGTGTACATTCAGCGGGAACTCGGCGAGCTTCGGCGGCGGGATGTACAACTTGCGGAGCAGCCCCACGGTGACCCAGTGTACGTTCAGCGGGAACTCGGCGGACTACGCCGGCGGGATGTACAACGACAAGAGCAGCCCCACGGTGACCGACTGCACGTTCAGCGGGAACTCGGCGAACTCCGGCGGCGGGATGCGCAACTACAACAGCAGCCCGACGGTGACCGACTGCACGTTCAGCGGGAACACGGTCGCCTACGGCGGCGGCGGGATGTACAACTCAAGCGGCAGCCCCACGGTGACCCAGTGCACGTTCAGCGGCAACACGGCCATTACTACTGGCGGCGGGATGAGCAACTCAAGCAGCAGCCCCACGGTGACCCAGTGCACGTTCAGCGGCAACACGGCCGACTCCGGCGGCGGCGGGATGCGCAACAGTAATAACAGCAGCCCCACGGTAACCAACTGCATCCTCTGGGGCGATACGGCGGAAGAGATCGACAACTATGATGACCCCAATTACCCAAGCGCGCCCACGGTAACCTACAGCGACGTGCAGGGCGGCTATGCGGGCACGGGCAACATCGATGACGACCCGCTGTTCGTGGATGCGGCTGGGGGCGACCTGCGGTTGGACGAGGGTTCGCCCTGTATCGATGCGGGCAGCAATGCGGCCGTGCCGCCCGGGTTCTCCACCGATCTGGACGGCAACCCGCGGATCTCCCACGGCACGGTAGACATGGGCGCCTACGAGCGCCAGGACGACGACGGCGACGGGGTGATCGACAGCAGCGACGTGTGTCCCGGGTTCGACGACAGCGCCGACGAGGACGGCGACGGCGTTCCCGACGGGTGCGACGACTGCCCGAACACGGCGGCGGGTGATGCGGTGGGTGCTGATGGATGCTCGACCGAAGACGACGATGGCGACGGGGTGCTGAATGACGCCGACGCCTGTCCGGAAACCCCGAGCTGCGCGACCAATATCGACGCCGACGGCTGCGCCATCGATTCCGACGGTGACGGCTCGCCCGATGGTTGCCCGCCGGCGGCGCAAGGCTGCTGCGGCGCGACCGGTCCGGTGGCACCGCTGGGTCTGGCGATCGGCATGCTGCTGCTGAGTCGATTCACCGGATACAGAACCACACGGCGCCGTCGGTAATGACGTAGGGCGCGTCCCGACGTACATCGGGATTGCGTGGGCATGTTAATCGGCTTGTTCACGTCGGGTATCATGCCCAAAGCCGCCAACTCGACTTGTCGGAGCCGATTGGCGTGGGCATGTAAGCTTCACCATTCGGTGGTGGGTCGCGACTCACCCTACGCGCTATCCTGGATCGATTCCATCGGGTGCCACCCTCAACCGCAGCGAAGCGAAGGTTGTGGGTGGGCGACCACACGAGCGGCGCGCAAGCCAGTGCTTGAAGCACCCACAAGCTCCGCCAAACTGGGTTTGGCTTCTCTTGAAGGTGCCACCCATTAAGAACTCGCGCCGGCCGGTCGAGGTGACTTAGCCCTTCGCGCCATAATCTAAGCGGGGTCACTCCATTGGGAGGGTCGCTACGAGGGCGTACCCGTCATCTGGCCGGGCACGCCACTTTACCGCCGCTCCGCCAGGCGGGCAGCTACGCAAGGGCGGGGGTAGCCGTGGCCCTTGCTGGCCGGCACCGGATTCGGTACAATGCAGTCAGCTTGTCTGCTGACGGCGAAGTTTCGTTGGGCCGGTCAGCCGCAAGAAACGCGGCAGCATAAGTGTCTGCATGCCGCCCCGGGCCGCAGACCCCTGGACCTTATCGATACCACCCGATCAGCATTGGGCATCTCTTCTTTTCGGGGCTCTATGCCCGCCGGATGACGGAGGAACATGTCATGTCTTGCCTGGTTTCCCATCGAATGCTTGTTTTCATGTTGGCCGCGGTGCTTGTGGTTGGTGTCAACGGCTACGCCCAGAGCACCTGGTACGTGGATGACGACGCCCCGAGCGACCCGGGCGCCGGCGATCCGACGGTCAGCGATCCCAGTGAGAACGGCTCGGCCGCCCATCCGTTCGATGCCATCCAAGAGGGCATCGACGCCGCGATCAACGGCGACACGGTGATGGTGCGGGACGGCACGTACACCGGCATGGGCAACCGCGACCTCGACTTCGGGGGCCGGCTCATCACGGTTCGGTCGGCCAATGGTGCCGCCGCCTGCGTCATCGACTGTGAGTCCGCGGGGCGCGGGTTCTACTTCCACAACGGCGAGACCGCCGCGGCGGTGGTGCGAGGGTTCACGATTACCAACGGTCACGGCAGCGACAACGGAGGGGGGATGTACAACGACAACAGTAGCCCCACCGTGACCCACTGCATTTTCATCGGGAATACAGCGGACATGCACGGGGGCGGGCTGTGCAACCGCGAGTATTCGAGCCCGATGGTGACCCAGTGCACGTTCAGCGGGAACGACGCAAACTTCGGCGGCGGGATGGAGAACTTTGGAAGCAGCCCGACGGTGACGGACTGCACGTTCATTGGGAACACCGCGCAAGCGCACGGCGGCGGGATGTGCAACGGTGAAAGCAGTACCACGGTAACGCAGTGCACGTTCAGCGGCAATATGGCGTGGGACTTGGGCGGCGGGATATGCAGCTGGTTCAGCAGCAGCCAGACGGTAACTCAGTGCACGTTCAGCAGGAACGAGGCCAATTTCGGCGGCGGGATATGCAATTATTACAGCAGTCCCACGGTGACCAACTGCATCCTCTGGGGCGATACACCAGAGGAGATCTACAACTATGACCCCAACAGCGCGCCCACGGTAACCTACAGCGACGTGCAGGGCGGCACGGGCGAGCCGTGGTTTGGAGCGGGCTGCCTGGACGCCGATCCACTCCTTGCCGACGCCGATGGCCTCGACGACACCTTCGGGACCGAGGACGACAACCTGCGGCTGGCGGGCGGCTCGCCCTGCATCGACGCGGGCGTCAACGCAGCCGTCCCGCCCGGTCTGACCACCGATCTGGACGGCAAACCACGGATTTCTCACGGCACGGTGGACATGGGGGCCTACGAGCGCCAGGACGAAGACGGCGATGGGGTGATCGACGGCAGTGACGTGTGTCCCGGGTTTGACGATAACGCCGACGGCGACAGCGACGGCGTGCCCGACGGCTGCGACGATTGCCCGGACACGCCGGGCTGCGCCGTGGTCGATGCGGACGGCTGCACAAGCGACTCGGATGCAGATGGTGTGGTCGACGGGTGCGACGACTGTGCGGACACGCCGAACTGCGCGACGAACATTGACGCCAACGGCTGCGCGATTGACTCAGACGGCGACGGCTCGCCCGACGGCTGTCCGCCGGCCGAGCAGGAGCCGCAAGGCTGTTGCGGCGCGACCGGTCCGGTGGCACCGCTGGGTCTGGCGATCGGCATGCTGCTGCTGAGTCGATTCACCGGATACAGAACCACACGGCGCCGTCGGTAATGACGTAGGGCGCGTCCCGACGCGCCGGGATTGCGCGCGGGATTCTTCGTATCGTTGATCTCGGGTGGCGCGCCCACGTCCCGACGTACGTCGGGATTGCGTGGGCATGTGAGTTCCACTATCTGTAAGGGCCCGCTAATTCCCGGGATATATAGGATATAGAAAAGGGTGTCGCCAAGTAGGTCGCGTAACTTGTTGCCCAGTGGATTCTATACCGGATGCGAAAAGGCGGGTAGAACCCGCCCTATAAGCCTGACGGCCTGGCTTGGCCGGACCGCGCTGCCCAAGAAGCCGCCGTTCGTGGACGACGAGACCCCATCCTAGCGCACGCCGCCGCGGGTGGCGGGCATCCGTCGGATTATCCGGACCTAGTCCGCGTCCAGGCACGGGTGAGCCGTGACGAAGACGCGTGAATGCGACCTGGCGAGGATGCGCCGCCGGCTTTTCGGCACGCCAAACGGCCGGCTTGCCAACACCAGCAACTGACAGCGTGGTTGGGTCCGACCTTCTCGGACGGGTCTTGGAGCCGCGGCGGCGGGCCTTCGTCGAGGCAACAGAATCTCTGCAAGCCCTTGCGTCTACAGCCGATAGAGCAGGTAGTTCCCGGCGCTAGGCTAGGCGGGGTTGCTTGTTGGCTGTCTTGAAGAACGTGGGATATGGGGCTAGAATTCGGGGCAGAGACGAAAGTGGCAGAGCGGATAGCGACGTTCCAGGCGTGCTGCACACGCCTCCCACCTGCGGGGGGCTCGTACCGGCTCTCGGTCGAGGCGAGTCTCCTTCGACGCCTGCCGTGCCAGACATGCAGAAAGGGTGCTGCCCGACGCCGAACACCAACGGTCGGGCCAGACGCTACGGATGGCTGTGTGATGCCTGTTCGGACAACGTGTTTGGACGGGTAACTGCGCAACGGGCCAGGACAGGGACAGGAGACGCACGAGGATGTTCGAACGCTTTACCGACAGGGCGCGCAAGGTAATGGCACTGGCCAACCAGGAGGCCCAGCGCTTCAACCACGAGTACATCGGCACCGAGCACATCCTGCTGGGTCTGGTCAAGGAAGGCTCGGGGGTCGGTGCCAACGTTCTCAAGAACCTTGACGTGGACCTGCGCAAGGTCCGCCTGGAAGTCGAGAAACTGGTCAAGAGCGGGCCCGACATGGTCACGATGGGCAAGCTGCCGCAGACCCCGCGCGCCAAGAAAGTCATCGAGTACGCCATCGAGGAGGCTCGCAACCTCAACCACAACTACGTGGGCACCGAGCATTTGCTGCTGGGCCTGCTGCGCGAGCAGGAGGGCGTGGCCGCACAGGTGCTGATGAATCTGGGCCTGAAGCTCGAGGAGGTCCGCGAGGAGGTGCTCAACCTTCTCGGCGCGGGCGTCGAGGAAGAAGGCGCGCCCCCCGGCGGGTTGCCCGAGCCCGGCAAAAAAACCAAGAGCAAGACGCCGGCGCTGGACTCGTTCGGCCGCGATCTGACCGAGTTGGCGCGGGAGAGCAAGCTCGATCCGGTGATCGGCCGTCAGAACGAAATCGAACGAGTGATTCAAGTCCTCTGCCGTCGGCAGAAGAACAATCCGGTGCTGCTGGGCGAGGCCGGCGTGGGCAAGACGGCGATCGTCGAGGGCCTGGCCCAGAAGATCATCAACAGCGACGTGCCCGAGATTCTGGCCGACCGGCGTATTGTGGTGCTCGATCTGGCGATGATGGTGGCGGGCACCAAGTACCGCGGGCAGTTCGAGGAACGAATCAAAGCGGTGATGAACGAGGTGCGTCGGGCCCGCAACGTGATCCTGTTCATTGACGAGCTGCATACCCTGGTGGGCGCCGGCGGCGCCGAGGGCGCCATCGATGCGTCCAACGTCCTCAAGCCCGCGCTGTCGCGCGGCGAGATTCAGACAATCGGCGCCACCACGATGGACGAATACCGCAAGTACATCGAAAAGGACGGCGCGCTGGAGAGGCGGTTCCAGCAGATCATCGTCGACCCGCCGACCGACAGCGAGACGCGAGACATTCTGGCGGGCCTGCGCGATCGCTACGAGGCCCATCACCGCGTGCGGATCACCGACGACGCGTTGGACCGGGCTATCGAGCTTTCCAGCCGCTACATCACCGGGCGCGTCCAGCCGGACAAGTCGATCGACGTGATCGACGAGGCCGGCGCCCGCGTACGGCTCAAGAGCATGACCAAACCGCCGGATTTGGCCGAACTGGAGCGCCAGGTCGAGCGGCTGGACAGCGAGAAGGACGAGGCCGTCAAGAACGCCGACTACGAGCGTGCGGCCGAGCTGCGCGACAAGCAGGAAACCCTGCGCCTGAAAAAGCAGGAGCTTCAGCAGACCTGGCGCAACCGTGCCGCCGAGACTGACGCCGTGGTCGACGAGGAGGTCATCGCCGAGGTGGTCAGCAAGATGACCGGCGTGCCGCTGACGCGTCTGGCCAAGGAAGAGGCTCAGCGATTGCTCGAGTTGGAGGAGCAACTGCACAAGCAGGTCGTCAGCCAGGAAGAGGCGATCCACGCGGTGGGGCGCAGCGTGCGGCGGTCGCGATCGGGCCTGAAGGACCCGAACCGCCCGATGGGCTCGTTCATCTTCATCGGACCGTCGGGCGTGGGCAAGACGCTGCTGGCCAAGACGCTCGCGGAGTTCCTGTTCGGCGACGAGCAGGCGTTGTTGCAGATCGACATGTCCGAGTACATGGAGAAGCACAACGTAAGCCGTCTGGTCGGCGCGCCGCCGGGCTACGTCGGCTACGAGGAGGGCGGCCAGCTCACCGAGCGGATTCGTCGTCGGCCCTATGCGGTCGTGCTTCTGGATGAGATCGAAAAGGCGCACCCCGACGTGTTCAACATGTTGTTGCAGATCATGGAGGAGGGTCGCCTGACCGATTCGTTCGGCCGGCACGTGGACTTCAAGAACACGATCCTGATCATGACCAGCAACATCGGCGCCGACAAGATCACCCACCAGGCGACCTTCGGGTTCGAGCGCCGCGATGAGAACGTCAGCTACGAGCGCATGAAGGAGATGCTCAAGACCGAGGTCGAGCGATACTTCCGACCGGAGTTCCTCAACCGCGTGGATGAATTGGTGGTCTTCCACAAGCTCAACCACGAGGACCTGACGCGCATCGTGTCGCTCGAGGTCGCGAAGGTCGGCAAGCGGCTGGTGCAGTACGGACTTACGCTCGAGCTGACCGACGAGGCTATCGAGTACCTCATCGAGAAAGGCACCGACGAGAAGTTCGGCGCCCGGCCGTTACGGCGAGCCATCGAGGGCAAGGTCGAAGATCCGCTGAGCGAGAAGATCCTACGCGGTGAGTTCCGCGGCAAGGACAAGGTGGTCGTCAGGCTTGTCGGCGAAGAGGCCGACCGCAAGCTCGACTTCGAAGCCGTCAAGACCGAGGGCGAAGCAGTCGGCGCCGGGGCTGACACGTCCGAAGCCACCTGAGCCGTCTGCCGCCTCACGCACGGAGCAACACACACCAATCGCCGGGCTCGCACGCTCGGCGGTTTCTTTTTGCCCCTTGACGTGCCGCGTTCCACACGATCGTGCCCGTAGACCATGTGGGCCAGCCAATCCCGGGCGACAAGTGGACCGACCGCGTCGGCACGTTGCGTTGGCAAGGTGAATCGGCCCAGCGGTAACCGCTTCATAGCAAAAGACTTATTTCACGCTCCAGTTGGGCCTCTTGCGCTTGCAATGCGCTTGGCGCACCCGATAATGGTGGTGCAGCAGGTCGAGGGCCGGGGACCAAAAAAAAGGGGCCGGCGAGCAATTGGCGGGAGGACGATGCATCTAGCGCTGCGGCATAAGTTCTTATTGGCTTTTGAGGGCGCGCTGATTGCGATTGGGGCCCTGGGGTGGTTGTTTTGCCCGTCGGCGCGTCTGCCGATCGTGGTGGTGACGGGCACGGCCATGCTGGTGGGGTGGGTCTTGCTGGTGGCGGGCAGTTGGCGACTGCATCAGTCGCTCAGCCGCGTACGGCGTGCCGCCGAGGCCATCGGGCGCGGCGACCTGTCCAGGCGGGTCGAGTTGCAGCCGCGAGATGACATCGAGAAGCTGGTTCGCTCGTTCAACCAGATGGCCGACCGCCTGGAACAGACCGTCTCGGAGGAACGCGACCTGCAACAACAGCTCACGCGTAGCGAGAAGTTGGCTGCCATCGGTGAACTGGCCGCCACGGTGGCCCACGAGGTCAACAACCCCCTCGATGGTTTGCAGAACTGCTCGCGGATCATACGGCGATCGGCTGAGGATCCCCAGAAGGTCCGCCATTTGCTCGATCTGATGGACGGTGCGCTCTACCGAATCGAGATGATTGTTCGACGCCTGCTCATGCTCGCTCGCGACGAGCCGCCGCGCCTCGCGGTTACGCCGCTGAACGAAGTCATCACCGAAGCGATCGCCTTTGTCGAGCCGCGGATCGCACGCCAGGCCGTTGAACTGGCCAGCGAGGTGCCCGAGCAACCTCTCTATGTGGAGTGCGACAGGCAGCAGCTCGTGCAGGTTCTGATCAATCTGATGGTCAATGCCCTTGACAGCATGCCCGGCGGCGGGCGGCTGACCGTCGGTCTGGAGCCCAGCAAGGGCGGACGGGTGGATCTGTCGGTACGGGACACCGGATCGGGCATCGCCCCGGAACATCTGGCCAGGATATTCGAGCCCTTCTTCACGCGCAAGGCCGGCGGCGCGGGAACCGGCTTGGGGCTGGCCGTCGTCAAGAAGATTATTGATGCACATCGAGGCGAAATCCGCGTCGACAGCAGGCTGGGTGAAGGGACGAGCTTTACTATCGAGCTGTCGGCCGCTACCTTTTCTCAAGCTCAGGTTCGGCCGGCCCAGCCGGTCGAGGCCAGATAGGCTGTTGCTGAAAATCAACGCAGTCGGAAGGGGTTTGCATGCGGGGTTCGGTGCTAATTGTAGATGACGAGCCGCTTAAGCGCATCACGCTCCAGATCGAACTGGCCGAGGCGGGCTATACCGTCTACGACGCTCCCGAGGCGCCTAGCGCCATGCGCCTTCTGGAGGCGCATCCCGTAGACGTGATCGTCACCGACCTGAAGATGCCGGAGATGGACGGCATCACCTTTCTCGAGCGTGCCAAGGGGCTGCACCCCGACGTGCAGGTCATCATGATGACCGCGTACGGGACGGTGGACACGGCCGTGGAGGCCATGAAGCGCGGGGCATACGACTACATCACCAAACCGTTCAGCACTGAGGCCTTGCTGGCCAAGATCGAGCCGCTTCTGAACGTGCAGCACTTGCGACGGTCGCCCGACGACGATGGCGAGAACGTCCACCGCGTCGGCAATCTCATAGGCGCCAGCCACGCCATGCGCAGCCTCTTCGAGCAGATCCGGACCGTCGCAGACAGTGAGAGAACCATTCTAATCGAGGGCGAGAGCGGCACAGGCAAGGAGTTGGTATCCGAAGCCATTCATCAGCAGAGTCGGCGCCGGGGTCGGCCTCTGCTGAAGTTCACCTTTGCCGCCCTGCAACCCACGGTTATCGAGAGCGAGCTCTTCGGGCATGAGAAGGGCGCTTTCACCGGCGCGATCCGTCAGAAGCCGGGACGGTTTGAGTTGGCCGATGGGGGGACGTTGCTCCTTGACGAAGTCGACGACATCTCGCCGGACTTGCAGGTCAAATTGCTGCGGGTCCTGGAACAGCAGGAGTTCGAGCGCGTCGGCGGCGAGCAGCCGGTGAAAGTTGATGTGCGTCTGATCTGTGCCACCAAGAAGGACCTCCGCCAGCTCGTCCAGGACGGTCACTTCAGGCAGGATCTCTACTACCGGTTGCATGTGATCCATCTGATGGTGCCTCCGTTGCGGGATCGGCGCGACGACATCCCGATACTGGTAAACCACTTCATTGCCAAGCACGGAGCCGTGGCCCGCTCGGGAGAGCCGCCGGCGGTGTCGCCGCACGCAATGGATATCCTGTTGCGGCACAGTTGGCCGGGCAACGTCCGCGAATTGGAGCATGTGGTGGAACGGGCGCTGGCGTTTTGTGACGGTGATCAACTCGAGCCGAAGCACATCCCGCCCTTGGGTGACCACGACGACGTGGGCCAGCAAATCCTGCCCGCTCCGGAGATAGCCAAGCCGCTCAACCAGGCGGTGGCTGACGTGGAGAGCAACATGATCGCATCGGCCCTGAGGCGGTCGAACGGTAATCAGGCACGGGCGGCCCAACTGCTGGGCATCCCGCGTACAACTCTACGGGACAAGCTCAGCAAATACGGGTTCGACAGCGGGTCGTATGCCCAGCATTGAGGCTTTGGGAGGGGGTGTGAGTTGCACGTCGGTGGCGTGGCTAGTTGGTGGTGCAGGTTTTCAAGGTCCAGTGAGGCAACCGAAGGCAGGGTGACGCATTTTCGTCATCCGGTACAGTTGGACGGAAAACCGGTAGAAGCGCAAATCCTTTCCATAAAAGGACTTGAATGTATAGGCGACCGGAAGCGCAACGGATAGACGGAAAGCCGTCGCGTTGTCGCTGTACGGCGGCAAACATGGCGCAGGAGGGCGGCAAAGAGGGTGGCCGTAAGTCTCTTATTGGTGGGGGTTTACGGCTAAAGGAAAAGATGCCGTGAGGCGGCGGGCGTAGGCACGGGGATTGCTGATTAGGAACATGGTGGTTGCAGCGGGAGGAGTCTATTCTCGTCGCGGGGAGTGGTGGTCGGTAGGGGCGTAAGTGCTTGGCACGTTTCCGGTTCAGTGCGGTTCGGTCAAAGTATTTGGCCCTGCCGCTTCGATATACGGCTAAGAGGGTGCCTCAGGTCCGCAAGAGGGCTGACAGGCTGGCCATGACGAAGACTCACATGGTTTCAGGAGAAATGAAGATGCGAGTGTTTATGGTGTCGGTTTTGATTGGGTCGATCGCGCTGTTGGCGCCGAGTGCCGTCTTGGGCGAGCAGCCGAGTGGCCTGGCGCTGGCCTCGGCCGACCAGGAGTTGGTCAAAGACCGCATTGATCGGTTGGAGGCGCTGGTCGAGCAGCAGGACCAGCAGCTTCGCCAATTGCGTGGCGAAGTCCAGCAAAGTGGCGCGTCGATGGATGAGGCGCGGGTGGCGCAGATCAAGGGCTTGGTCCGCGAGGTCATCGCCGACTCGGAATTCCGCGAGAGCCTCTTTCCCGATCAGGTGCAAGTCGGCTACGACGGTGGGTTCTACCTGCGTAGTGCCGACGAACAGTTCCTGCTGAAGATCAACGGTATCTTGCAGGTACGCTACGCCCACTACAACGATCAGAAGAGGAACCGCTGGCTGACCCCGAGGCAAAGGTACTCGGACCGCAGCGGGTTCTCGATTGACTCGATCCACTTGCTGTTCAGTGGGCATCTGTACGGTCCGGAGCTCACCTACATGATCCACATGATCACCACCGAGAAGCCGCCGGGTGGCGACAACTCGCAGGCGATGCAGTGGTACACGTGGCGAGCCTTTGCGGACTACAAGTTCGCCGATGAACTGCACATCCGGGCAGGTCTACTGGTGGTGCCGTTCGGGTTGCAGGAAAGCTTCGTGAGCAACTCGAAGACCATGTTCGTCACGCGCGGCATGGCCAACGAGTACTTCAATTTGGATCGCTCGATTGGTGTGCAGGCGTGGGGCGAGCTGTTCGACAAGAAGCTGAAGTATCAGGTCGCCGTCACCAACGGTTGGCGGAACGCACGCGATCGGTTCAACACGCCGGACGCGCTGCGCGAGTTGGATCAGAACCCGGCGATCACCGCCCGCCTGGAGTACAAGGCGATGGGCGACGTCGGTCGCGCCTGCTGCGAGTCGGATCTGGAGTATCACGAGGATCCGGCGCTGACGTTGGGCGTGAGCCTCGGGTATCTGGACGACAACGGCGATCGCAGTGGCGTGCCGCTTGCCTACGGGGTGCCCGACTTCTTCCGCGACGGTGTGGGAGGCTTCGACCAGGTATCGACCAACGGCACGAACATCACGCAGTTCGGCGCGGACGCTCACTTCAAGTATCGCGGCCTCGCCCTGACGGGTGAGTACTGGCTGCGGATCGTGGATGTGAGCAACGGCAACTTCAATAGCCGTCTGGTGGCGCCGTACTTCCTGCGGACGGGGAGCAATGCCACGTCCCATCAGCAGGGCGCCCAGATGCAGGCGGGCTACTTCATCGTCCCGAAGAAGCTCGAGGCGATTGCACGCGTTGGCGCGGTGTGGGACATTGGCCCGGGCAGCGAAGGCGTGTGGGAATATGCCGCGGGCATGAACTGGTACATCAACGGTCATGCCAACAAGCTCCAGTTTGACGTGACCAAGATCAACGAGCTGCCCACCGCCAGCGGCGGCGCCAACTTCATGGAACTCAACGACGACGTTCTGCTGTGGCGGTTGCAGTGGCAGATTCTGTTCTAAAGCGGCAGAAAAAATGGGCGGCGGCTGGTGTGCCGGCCGACCAACGAGCCAATCAGGCAAGGTAACGGATATTCACGGAGGTAAGGTACGATGCGGTTGATGAGTAAGGTGTTGATGGTCCTGGTGTCGGGAGCGCTACTGCTCAATTGGGGTCTGGGCTGCAATCTGCTGTACCCGCAGATGGAAGGCGCGTTGCAGAAGGCGGCGGGCACGGTTGTGGACAGCACACAGGCGTCCGTGGAGCAGCTTCTCGGCGTGGGTACCGACGGTCAAATCCTGACCGAGCTCGGTTTCGACTTGGTCGGTGATTCGATCAACAACGACATAGACGAGTGGATTCCCGACGCCACGCCGTTCCCCAACTAGGTGGGCGTCGGTTGGCCGGCTCGAAGGCAATTGCCGAGTCGGTCCGCGAGATAGACAACGGCGGGGAGGTCTACATCAGGCCTCCTCGCCGTTTCGCGCGCCGATGCAGCCTGCGAGGCGACTGAGCCTTTACGGACGGTCATTCTCCCGCTACGGTGAGAGGCAGTCATGCAGGTTACGACGCAGAGCATCAACGACTTCTTCGACCGCGTGCGCGAAGGATGCACGCCGCGCATGGGGTTCGAAGCGGCGGGGCTGGAGTTCGATGCGTGGCAGGCCACCTTTCGTGAAGAGTTGATCGATCTACTGCGACTTCGCGCCATCAATCCCGATCCGCCGGCGGTCGAGGTGATGGAGACGCGGACGAGCGACGGGTATTCGCGCTACCTGCTTCATGTTCACGCCGACGACGGGGTGGTGGTACCCGTGTTCATGCTCGTGCCGGATGGGCTCCAGGAGCCGGTGCCGGCTGTGCTGGCCGTTCACGGTCATGGCCCCGGCAAGTGTATCCCGGTGGATCAGCCGCCGGCTGGCTACGACCGACAGGGAATGATCGTCGAGGGACAGCGCGATTATGCCGTTCAGGCCGTGCGAGCCGGGATGATTGCGGTGGCTCCCGACTTGCGGGGGATGGGGGAGTTGGTGCTGGACGACGAGGCCAGCAGGCGCGAAGGGCGCAGTTGCGTTCAGATGAGCATGAGAGCGATCCAGTGCGGTCAAACCCTGCTTGGGATGCGAGTGGCCGATCTGATGCAGATCGTCACGTGGCTGCGGCAGCGCCCGGACGTGGACGCCGACCGTATTGCCGCCACGGGCAACAGCGGCGGCGGCACGTGCACGTTGTTCCTGGCGGCGGTCGATACACGGGTGGGGGCTGTGGTGCCGAGCTGCTACTTCTGCACGTTCGCCGATTCGATCCTCGCCATACACCATTGCCCCGACAACTACGTACCCGACCTTCAGCTCTATGGTGAGATGTACGACGTCGCCGGCCTGATCGCGCCGCGGCCGCTGCTGATTGTGGCCGGCAAGGACGATCCGATCTTCCCGATCGCCGGTGTGCGGAAGGCGTATGCAAAACTCGAGAAGATCTACGCCGCAGCCGACGCGGCGGACAGGCTCGAACTGTATGTCGGTGACGGGGGCCACCGCTATTTCAGTGAGCGAGTCTGGCCATTCCTGGCTGAAAGGTTCAGCCGATAGCGTGATCGTCACGAGTGTGCTGGGGCGACCTCAAACGCGATAGTCTTGACACTGGTCTTGCCATCGATAGCGGTGAGGCGTGCCGAAAGCTCATGGGGGCCGGGCTCGAGTTGTGCCGTGTCGTAGCCGTGCGGGGTCTTGTGGAGGTCAGCGCCGAGCCAGTAGGGCCAGACGTTCTGTGTGCCGACTACCTCGCCGTCGATGGCGAGGTCGACGTGATCCACCAGGGATGAGTCGTTCACGTCGGCATGCACAAACACCGTGCCGCTCACGCGCTGGCCGGGCTGCAGGCCGTCGAAGCCGACGAAGCGCGGCGGCTCCGCGTCGCGAAGGGGCTCACCTGCGGTGAGCTTGAGGGCGGTCTCGAAGAACCGTCGCTTGAAGGGTGTGTTGATGGCCCAGTTGGTCGGCGG
>Ga0272442_10007306_pt1 | contig 14314 bp, 7 predicted proteins | sample SSMForm2O_FD_200262 | JGI IMG/M metagenome (GOLD analysis project Ga0272442, IMG submission 200262) | Marine sediment archaeal communities from Little Sippewissett salt marsh, Falmouth, MA, United States - SSM-Form-2O | ecosystem: Environmental > Aquatic > Marine > Wetlands > Sediment ...
CCCCCCCCTACCGAAGCACCCAGGGCTTCCGGTAAGCATAGTGGAGCAGGGCATTGGCCGCGGCGGGGCTCGTGATGCGCTCGGCCTTGGGATCCCACTCGATGCGCGACCGCGTCGCCAGGGCAATGTTGGCCAGGAGGGCGAACGTCGTGGACCGGTGGCCGACCTCCACGTCGGCCCGGGGACGCTTGCGCGAGCGGATGCAGTCCAGGAAATCCCGGGCATGGCCCACCCCGAGGTCGTGGGCGGAGCTCTTCTCCTCCACCCTGGCGGGCTCCATGCGGGGTTTGCGGTCCTGGAACTGGCCTCCGCGCTCGGGCACCACCTCGTAGGCTCGGCTGCTGACGTAGAGGGTGCCCTGGGTGCCTCGCAGCTCGATCTCGCCGCTGCGGAGCGCCCGGTTGCCGCTGGCCTCGTACTGCCCGAAGATCAGGAGGCGGCCCGAGGCGAACTCGAAGATGGCCTCCATGGTATCGGGGATCTCGCGGTCGTCGTCCACCGCGAACCGCCCGCCGTGGGCCGAGATGGAGACGGGGGCCAGCTCCCCTGTGACCCAGCGGATGGCATCGATGTAGTGGACGCCCCAATTGGCCACCTGGGAGGAGTAGAGGGGCCACCAGCGGAACTTGTAGGGGGCGATGGTGGCCTTGAAGGGGCGTTTGGGGCGCGGCCCGAGCCACAGGTCCCAGTGCAGGCCCTTCGGCGGATCCGCCTCGGGCGCCTTGCCGATGCCCTTCGGGAACATGTTGCTCAGGCGGTAGGCGCGGGCCACGGTGATCTTGCCGAAGGCACCGCCCTGTGCCTGCTCGGCCAGGCGGGCGTAAAGCGATGAGGCGCGGCGGTGGAGGCCCACCTGCACCACCCGCTGCGTGCGCCGTGCGGCAGCCACCATGCGGCGGCCCTCGTGGATCGTGATCGAGAGCGGCTTCTCCACGTACACGTCCTTGCCTGCCTCGCACGCGTCCACCGTCTGGATGGCGTGCCAGTGGTCGGGGGTGGCCACGACCACCGCGTCCACGTCCTTGCGCTCGAGCACCTTGCGGAAGTCGATGCACGTCTCGCCCTTGCCGTCGTTATTCTGGCGAGCGCGCTCGAGGTAGGGCTCGAAGGCGTCGCAGAAGACCACGGCCTGGGCGTCGTCGTGCGCGAGGAATGCGCGCTGGAGCTGCTGGCCGCGGTTGCCCACGCCGATGAAGCCCAGGCGGATGCGGTCGTTGGCGCCGAGCGCTCGGGTGCCCACGGCCGCGGCGAGCCCAACGGCCGCGGCGCCGCTCCTGGCAAACGTGCGTCGGGTCATCGTGTGTCGCATGGCAGCTCTCCTCAATGCGGAATGCGGAAAGAACCAAAGGAAGCGCGCCTTCTTCCGACCCGTGACGCGTGCTCGCGAGAAATGTCAAATGTCAAGACCTGACCCCAATCGTGTGGTGCGGGCGCGCACCTTGGGAACGGGAGGCATGTATAGCATGCTTGGCCGCCGGCTTAAAGGGGGAAAGGGGAGGGGGGCGGGCTAGGTGAGGTGGATGCCGAGCTGCTTGAGGGCTTCCTCGGCTCGAGGGTCGAGCTGGGGAACGCTCAGGGCGAGCGAGGTGGGCGAGAGGCGGCGCGCGATGAGCGGGGCAACCTCGGGGAGCTGCATGGCCGCCTCGGTGATCTCCGCCGATGGGAGCTCGAGGACGTGGAGGGTCTCGATCTCGGCGGCGTGGACCTGCGATGCCCAACTGCGGATCGAGTACTCGATGTTCTGCGAGAGGGGCACGCGGCTGTGCTCGCCGAGGGTGGCCAGGATGTCGTCCGGCCCGATGCCGCGGAGTGCGGCCCTGCGGATGCTCTCCCTCGTGATGCGCAGGTGGTGGGTGACCTGGGACTTCTCGCGGCCACAGAACGGGCACAGGCGGGCGAGGAGGGCGTGGTGGCCGCGGTCGGGGAAGAGGATGACCTCGAAGTCGGGGTTGACGATGATGAGCCGCTCGTCGGGCTCGGGGAGGGGCTGGCCGTCGAGGACGACGCGTGCGAGCGGGGTGGCGGCGACGAAGGAGTGGTCGGCGCTCCGCCCGATGTCGATGATGCCCGCGCAGTTGAGTGCGTGGAGGAGGGGGTCGCGGGCTGCGGCGGCGATGGCGGCCAGAGCGCTCGAGGGCCGCGGGTAGCCCCAGACGGTCTCGGGGGCGTCGGAGATCCCCGGCGGGGGGGGGCCCTGGTCGAGGAGGCGGGTGAGGAAGCGGCACAGGACGAGGGCCAGGAAGGCGCCGGTGGGGAACCACGTGCCCGGCCCGAGGTCGAGGAGCACGTGCCGTGCGGCCTCGGCGAGGTCGGCGAAGTGGGGCTGGTCGTGGGTGGAGGTCTCGATGCGGAGCACCGTGTCCCACACGTCGCGGAGCTGCCTCTCGGGGTGCAGGTTCTCCCAGGCAGTGGCGGCGCGGGTGGTGTGGAGGCGTGCATCGTTGCCCACGTCGAGGAGGCCGAGGGAGCGGGCGACGGCGAGCTTGTAGGCCAGGAGCGACTCTTCGTCGTGGAAGTAGGTGCTGTGGAGTGCGAGCTGGGGGATGATCCCGTTGCGTGCACCCTTGAAGAAGCGCCCGGCCGCCGTGAGCTTGCGAGGCTCCGCGCGCACGCAGTCCGTCACCGTCATCATGTCCGTCAGGAAGTCGGTGCCGCAGGCGTAGGTGTGGTCGATGGCGGGGTGTTCGGGGGCTTGGGATACGGCCCAGGCGCGGACGATTTCGTGGTAGACGACGAGGCACTCGTGGTCGTCGCTGAGGCCGAATTCCAGGAGGCACAGGTGGCCGCACGTGCCCAGGAGGGCATCCTCGATGGCGGTTCGCCAAGTGGGGCTGTCGAGGGACTCGATGTCGAGGCCGAGCGAGGGGAAGCGTTCGAGGTGCAGGATGCCGGCGTGGTGTTCGAGGGCGATCCGCACGGCCTGGCGCATGGCGGGCTCGGGCAGGGCGTCGATGCGCTCGGCGATGGCGCCCGGCTGCGTGAGGTCGGCGAGGGCCTCCTCGACGGATGTGGCGCCGCCGGCGGTGCGGGCGAGCTCCTCGGGGCGCAGCTCGAGCAGGGCCCGCTCCAGGCTCATCATGACCGCGGCCTCGCGGGTGTCGAGGTTGAGCACGTCGGCCAGGCCGTCGCCCAACTCCCTGGGCACGATGGCCTGGAGGCTCTCGGTGCTGCCCCATCCGGGCGCGATGGCGCAGTGGATGAACCCTCGGCGGGCCAGCTCGTCGGTGATCTCGCGGCGCGCCTGGTGCGTGGCGGGCGGATCGGCGAGGCGGGCAAGGAGGAACTCGACGTCGCCCCGGTAGTCCTCCAGGCGCAGCAGGCCGCGCAGGAAGTCCTTCTGCGTGTCCGCGAGGTCGTGGAAGCTCTCGCGGATGCGTTCGGGCGAGAGCATCTGGCGTCGCAGGAGGCGGAGGAGCTCGCTCTTCGATGAGCTGCGGCGGGTCCCGGGCGCCCAGAGCCACTGAAGCGTCTGTAGCGCGGAGATGCGTCGGGCGTTGAGGAACTCATCGATCTGCATGGCGGGTCCTGGATGGAGGGCTGGGGGGCGCACGGCCTTACGTGGCCTCCTCGAGCAGGTCGTGGGCGTCGGAGATGGTGTAGGTGTAGCCCTGCTCGGTGAGGAAGAGCTGTCGCTTCGCCGCGAAGTCCTGGTCGCGGCTGTCGCGGGTGACGAGCGAGTAGAAGCAGGCGAGCGAGTCGTCGGACTTCGGCCGCAGGATGCGCCCGAGCCGCTGGGCTTCCTCCTGGCGGGACCCGAAGGTGCCGCTGACCTGGATGGCGACGTTGGCATCGGGGAGGTCGACGGCGAAGTTGCCGACCTTGGAGACGACGAGCACGGGGCACGAGCCCTCGCGGAACGCTCGGTAGAGCCGCTCGCGCTTGGTGTTGGGGGTCGAGCCCGTGATGATGGGCACCCGGTTCTCGGCGGCGATTTCCTCGAGCTGGCGGATGTACTGCCCGATGATCAGCACGCGGTCCCCGTCGTGGCGTCGGAGCAGGGCGCGGAGGATCTTGTGCTTGGTGGGGTTCTCGGAGGCCAGCCGGAAACGCTCGCGGTTGGTCGCCAGGGCGTAGGGCATGCGGAGGTCCTCGGGCAGCGGGGCGCGGATCTCCGTGCACGTGGCCGTGGCGATCCACCCCTGCTTCTCGAGCACCTTCCACGGCACGTCGCACCGCTTCGGCCCGATCAGGCTGAAGACGTCGTCCTCCTTGTTGTCCTCGCGCACCAGCGTGGCCGTGAGCCCGAGGCGGCGGCACGACTGGATCTCCGCCGTGATGCGGAACACCGGCGCGGGCAGCAGGTGTACCTCGTCGTAAACGATGAGCCCCCACTTCATGGCGTTGAAGATCTGGAAGTGGGGGAAGGGCTCGCTCTTGCGGCGGCGGTAGGTGAGGATCTGATACGTCGCAATGGTGACGGGGCAGATCTCCTTGTGCTCGCCAGAATACTCGCCCACCGCCTCGTCCGCCAGGTCCGTCTTGTCCAGGATCTCCCGCTTCCACTGCCGCACCGCCGTGATGTTCGTGCACAGGATCAGGGTGTGGGTCTGCACGCGTGCCATCGCTGCGAGGCCCACCACCGTCTTCCCCGCGCCGCACGGGAGCACGACCACTCCGCTCCCCCCCCGCTCGCTGCCGCCGGCGAAAAACACATCCGCCGCCTCGCACTGGTACGGGCGGACCTGGAAGGGGACGCCCCCGCGGGTGACCTCGCGGAGCGCGATGGGCAGCGGGGTGCCCTGCACGTAGCCTGCCAGATCCTCGACGGGGAAGCCGATGCGCACGAGCGCCTGCTTGACGTGGCCCCGCCGGTCGGGGCGCACGCTGAGCATCGTCTTGCCGAGGGACTCGACGATGAAGGGCTTGAGAAGCTTGTGGCGGGCGATCTGGGCGATCAGCGGCGGCTCGTCCGAAACGAGCACGAGCCGCTCGTCGCGACGCACCAGCTTCAGGCGGCCGTAGCGCGACGCGAAGTCCTGGATCTCGAACCGGATGTTGGCCGGCACGTCATACTTGGTGTAGCGGTCCAGAGCAGCGAGAATCTCGTCGGCGGACACGCCGGCCGCCGCGGCGTTCCACAGCGAGATCGGGGTGATGCGATAGGTGTGGAAATGCTCGGGACTCTTCTCGAGCTCGGCGAAGCGTGCGAGCTGGTCGCGAGCCTCGGCATACAGAGCGTTGTCGACCTCGAGGAGCACCGTGCGATCGCTCTGGACGATGAGGGGGTTCGTCTTGTCGGGCGCCATTGAGCCCTCGAAAACACGGTGTCGTCGGGTTGGGGGCAGACCCGTATTCTAGTCGGCGCAGCGAAACGGATCAAGGGGGAAAAACGCCGTGCGACGGGCCATCACGGGACGGGCGACGCCGTATGTGTCTGCTATCACTGGGGATGCGCGTCCAGCCGGGCGAGGATCGCGTCGCTGCCGTCCTGGAGCAGACGCTCGGCTCCCTCGGCGGCCACGGCCTGCGGGTCGTCCTGAGGCCCGATACACTCGGCGGTGGCGGCGGCGGAGGCGTCGGGGGCCAGCAGCACGGCTCGCAGGCGAAGAGCGCCGGCATCCACTTCGGCATGGGCGCCCAGGGGCAGGGAGCATCCGCCCCCCAGGGTGGCCAGCAGCGCCCGCTCGGCGGTCGTGGCGGCGGTGGTGGCGGGGTCGGCGATGGGCGCGAGCAACTCGCGCACCGCGCCGTCCTCTTCCCGGATCTCCACCGCCAGCGCCCCCTGGCCTGGAGCGGGCAGCATCTGCTCGAAGCCGAGCACCTGCGTGGCCTGCTCGCCGATGCCCAGCCGCACCAGGCCCGCCAGAGCGAGCACCGTGGCCTCGCACTCGCCCTCGAGCACCTTACGGATGCGCGTGTGCACGTTGCCGCGGATGGGCACGATCCGCAGGTCGGGGCGCAGGCGCAGCACCTGGGCCGCGCGCCGCACGCTGCTCGTGCCCACGGCCGCGCCGGCGGGCAGGGCCTCGAGCCCGGCTCCGGAGGCGGAGACGACCGCGTCGTTCGCCGGCGCGCGCTCGGGCACCGCACCCAGGGCGAGGCCCTCGGGCAGCTCGGTGGGCAGGTCCTTGAGGCTGTGGACGGCCAGGTCGATCTCGCCGCGCCGCAGCGCATCCTCGATCTCGCCCGTGAACAGACCCTTGCCGCCGATGGCGGGGAGCGGCTCGCAGCGGCGGTCGCCCGTCGTCGTGATCCGCACGATCTCGCACGTCAGCCCCGCATGCGCCCGCTCGAGCGAGGCCGCGACCCCTCGCGACTGGACCAGCGCCAGCTCGCTCCCCCGAGTCCCAATGCGCAGTGCCCACGTGGCCAATGCACCATTCCCCCACACGTCACCTCGGAGCCGTTCACTTCTGCCTATGCTAGAGGGTGGCAATTGAAGTGTCAAACGGTCCGGGCACGCGTCACGCGTCACGCGTCAGAAGAAGGCGCGCCCCCTCCTCTTCTTCACGCATCACGCATTACGGATTCCGCATTTCTTCCCACGCCTCACGCGTCAGAGGAGGGGGAGGCACCGTGGGGCGAGGGGGTATGCACCGCGGGTGCGGTGGCCCGCGGGGATGGGACGCATGGGACCCATCGCGGCCTCGGGCCGCAACCAAAGGGGCAGAAAACGTGGGGCTGGACACGGTACCGCCCGTCGTATCGAGGTCGGTGATCTCCTCGAGCGCGCTGGTTCTGCGCGCGCCTGGCTTCGCTCCCTAAACCCAATCAGGGATTGGGTTTGGTATGCCCAGCCCCACGTTTTCTCGGCGCCGCGCACAGATTTTGAGGCCCAGTAGTCTATGGGACGGATGGGACCGATTGGGGCGGAGTCCGAATCACGCGTCATCGGGAAGCTTCGAGCCACGAGCTGCGAGCCAAGACAAGAGGGAGCTGCAAGCCACAATCGCGAACCAGGAGGCACCCGGTTCGCTCCTGTCACGCGTCACGCATCAAGGGGAGGGGCAAGACTCGTGGGCCGACGGAGGCTCGATGGGGGCGGGTGCACTGCCCAGAGCGGATCGCAGCCGCCGTAAGTGGGAGAAGCGCGCCGAGGCCCCCTCTTTTTTCCAAAAAAAGGCGGGGCGCGGACTCGGGAAGCACTTATGGCGTGGCCTGTGGCTACTTGCCGAGGCTCTCGATGGCGGCGATGACCTGGAGCTTGAGGGCGTCGGCGTCGAAGCCTTCGGGCGGGTTGCGCTGGTTGAGCTTGACGCGGGCGGCGATGCCGTCGAGGAGGCGGGCGGCGTCGCGCACGGCCTGGGTGTCCTTGCTGTCCTTGCGCATCTGGTCGATGCGGCGGGCGAGGGTGTTGGTGAGGTAGAAGTCCTCGGCACCCTCGCGGCATCGCTCGAAGTGGATGGTGGGGTGGATGCGGTTGCGGCCGTAGCAGATCATCGCGGTGTCGGGCTCGCGACCGTCGAGGTCGAAGAACTGGTAGCCGTGGAGGACGTTGAGGTGCCACTGCCATCGTGCGGCGACTCCCTTGCGCCACTCGCTCCACTGGTAGAGGCCGAAGCTGTAGCGGCTCCGCCCCTGGTTGTAGATGTGGATGCTTCGGCCGAGCTTCTTCGCCTCGGCCATCACCCCCGCGTCGTGGAGGTTCAGGCTGTTGATGTCGAGGGCCTCGAAGAAGCGCTGGTGCCAGTAGAGCAGGTTGTCCTTGTCCGTGGGGCGGGCGTTGAAGTGGACGCTGTAGCTTCCGCTGGCCTGAACGGTCTTGGGGAAGGCGTCGGTCACTTTGTCCATGATTTTCATGAAGGCGAGCTGGCGCTCGGCGACGTCGCGGACGCGGGTTTCGTCGCACATGGCGTAGAAGATGGTTGGCCAGCCGCGCTGGCGTGCGTGGGCGTCGACGGCCTTCCAGGCACGCATCATGGCTTCGTGGAAGGGGAGGCCGCTCTGCTGCTCGGCCTTCGCGCCGTCCGCGCCCTTCTGGTAGCCGCGGTGGAGGCCGCGGAAGCGGAGGCCGCCGTAGCCGTTGATGGCCTTGGTGAAGCCGCGTTTCTTGAGCAGGTCGAAGAAGCGGTCGGTCTCGCCGAAGTCAATGACGGGCTGGCCGTTCTTCCATCCCTTGAGGGACCAGCTCGGGCCGCCCGACACGGCGTTCATCCCGTATTGGCGGAGGAGGGCGAGGGTGGTGTCGAGCACGTCCCAGCGCGTCTCGTCGGGGACGAGGCCGGAGGGCATGAGGCCGAAGAAGCCCATCAGGTAGTCCGTCTCGCGGTCGAGAGCGACGGGGCGGAGGCTGAGCTGGAGTGGGAGGCCCCACAGCTCGGTGCCTTGCGGGTCGAGGAGTCGGAGCTTGCCCTTGTGGTGGCTGGCGGGCATGGGCACCTGGACGGTGACCTTGAGGACGAGGAGTCGGGTGACGCCCTTGCGGAACTGGATGGCCTGCTTGCGGTGGAGCCTGCGGAGGGTGTGTGGCCGCACGCGGTAGGCGATCTGGCCGAAGCCGCGGCTCGTGTTGTACCACGCCATGTCCACCTCGAGTCCCAGGGAGGTCGCCCAGGGGGCGAACGAGGCGTCGAGGGCGCACGAGAAGTCGCGGAGCGGGCGGATGGCGAGGCAGAAGAGCTCGGCCTCTCCGCCGACGGCGGTGCGCGCGATGCTCACTTCGGCGGGGCCTTTGGCTCCCGGGGGCGGCACGGAGTCGGGCGTCACGGTGTCCTCGATGCGGACGGGCCAGGCGACGAAGCCGAGCTGCTTCCAGGCGTCGGCGTGGGCGGGCTCGGGGGCTGGCTTGTCGAGGCACACGGCCTTGCTTCGGAACTCGGTGGCGAGTGCATCGAGCTGGCTGGCGAGCCATTTGGCGGCAGCGGCATCGTCGGCTTTGTGGATGGCCACGGCGGCCAGCTTGCTGCCCCAGGGCCGGTCGGCATCGCAGCGCAGGGTGAGGCCGTCGGCGTCGGCATCGGCCTCGAAGACCACGGGCTTCGCCAGCTCCGCCTTCATATACGTGTCCCAGATGTCCACGCCGATGGGCTCGACGTTCTCGAAGCGGTAGAGCGCGTGGGCCTGGCCGTCGGGTCGGTCTTCGCGCCAGGCCTGTTTGCCGTTGACGGCGATGGTTCGCCAGGTGTGGCGGGCCTGCTCGCCGCCCCAGTAGCCGCAGTTCTCGTAGAGCACGGCGATCGCGTAGCGGCCTGGAGGCACGTCGACGTGGAAGTTGTAGCCCCGCGCCTCGCAGAAGTCCTGGAGGAGCATGGTGCCGAAGGTGGTGTCGCGAGCGGCGCCGTTCCAGGGGTGTCCGCCGCGCGGCCCCCAGCCGTAGCCGCGCTGCTTGGAGTAGGCGGTGTCGTGGGCCATGGCCGTCCATCCGAGCATGAGGGACTGGCTGGGGGGCCCGAAGTCGAAGGCCCACACGCCGGCGGGCCTGCCGGTCTTCACGAAGCGCAGGTTGTCGATGAGCACGCGGCCTGTGGAGCCGGCCTTGCCCCACGCGAGGTCGACGCGGACGATCTTGTCGGGGTCGATGTTGCGCTTGATATCGTTGTTGCGGCTGCCGGCTTCGCCACGGTAGAGGCCGCGGACGGGAATCGTCCACGTCGTCCTGCCTGGGGCGAAGGTGGTGCCGCCGTTGTGGCGGTTCCAGTAGCTGCGATTGCCGTCGACCCAGGCCTGGTCGGCGATGAGGACGGAGCCACGGATGGGGTGGTCGGCGGGGTTGGTCACGTCGAGTTGGAGGGCATCGTAGGCCGACCAGTCGCGCGGCGGGCGGTTCCAGTAGAGGTAGCCCGCGAGATACTTGCCCTTGGGGTCGAAGGTCAGCTCCATGGCCTTCTTGCCCTCGGTGACGCCCTCGGCGACGATGCGTCCCGAGCCGCTGGTGAACTGCCACATCCGGAGCGCCGAGTTGTCCTCGAAGCCGCACAGGAGCTTGGTGTCCTGTGCCAGGGCTACGGTGGTGAGGCAGGCGAGGGCGAGAAGCGAGTGGCGCAGCATCCTCATTCCATTCTCTCCAGCAGGGGGCTCTGGCCTGGTGGCGACACCGGGTTGCCTGGCGCGTCGTTACGCCTGGAAGAGGTTCTTGCTCGAGAAGTTGGGCTCGCTGGTCAGGTTGACGCCGAGGCGCTTGAGGCCGGCCTCGTCGCCGGGCGTGGGGATGTGGGTGAGGTGCACGGGACAGGTCCGCAGGTCGTGGAGCTTTTCCATGGCGAGCTGGGAGGTGGGGTTGGTTGCGGCGCTGATGCTCAGGGCAATCAACGCCTCGTCGAGGTTCATGCTGGCGGTGCGGGAGTTGAGGACGCTCTCCTTGAGCTTGCCGATGGACTCGATGATGTTGGGGGAGAGGAGATGGATGCGGTCGGGGATCTCGGCCAGGCGCTTGATGGCGTTGAGCACGAGGGCGGAGGTGGCGTGCATGAGGGGGGAGTTCTTGCCGGTGATGATCGTGCCGTCGGGCAGCTCGATGGCGGCACCGCAGAAGATGCCCTTGTGGCCCTTGCCGGTCTGCTGGCCTTCCTCGGCCGCGGCCCGAGCGGGCTGGACGACGGAGAGTGCGGTGGGCTCGACGCCCAGCTCGTCCATGAGCAGTTCGGCGCGCTGGACGGTCTCGCGGTCTGCGAAGCCCATGGCATACTCGCAGCTATAGCGGAAGAAGCGTCGGACGACCTCGTGCCTGGCCGCCTCGCGGACCACGTCGTCGTCCACGATGGCGAAGCCGGCGCGGTTGACCCCCATGTCGGTGGGCGACTGGTAGCGAGCCCTTCCGCCGGTGATGCGTTCGAGGATCCGCTTGACCACGGGGAAGGCCTCGACGTCGCGGTTGTAGTTCACCGCCTTCTCGTCGTAGGCATCGAGGTGGAAGGGGTCGATGAGATTGAAGTCCCGGATGTCGGCTGTTGCGGCCTCGTAGGCCACGTTCACGGGGTGCTTGAGGGGGATGTTCCAGATGGGGAAGGTCTCGAACTTGGCGTAGCCTGCGGGCACGCCGGCGGCGTGGTCGTGGTAGAGCTGGGAGAGGCAGGTGGCGAGCTTGCCGCTGCCCGGCCCGGGGCCGGTGACCACGACGAGTGGCTTGTGGGTCTCGATGCGCTCGTTGGAGCCATAGCCCTCGTCGCTCACGATCAGGTCGACGTCCGTCGGGTAGCCCTTGGTGAAGCGGTGGGTGTAGACGCGGACGCCGCGCCGCTCGAGCTTGTTCTTGAAGATGCGGGCGGAGGGCTGCTGGTCGAAGCGGGTGATGACCACGGCACACACGTCGAGGCCCCAGTGGCGCACGTCGTCGATGAGCTTGAGGGCATCCACGTCGTAGGTGATCCCGAAGTCCGCACGCACCTTCTTGCGCTCGATGTCGCCTGCGTAGATGCACAGCACGATGTCGGCCTGATCCCTGAGCTTCTGGAGCAGGCGCATCTTCACGTTGGGGTCGAAGCCGGGGAGCACGCGCGAGGCGTGGTAGTCGAAGAGCAGCTTGCCGCCGAACTCGAGGTAGAGCTTGCCGCCGAACGACTGGACGCGTTCGAGGATGGCAGCGGACTGCTCCTGGAGGTATTGCTCGTTGTCGAAGCCCACACGGGTGCGTTGCTCGGCGGGTTCCTGGCGTTCGGTCACTTGGGCGTCGGTCATCTGCACTTCCTGAGACTGGGGACATGCTGGCCGCGGAGAGGCCGGGTGCCTCTCGGTGGCGCGAGGATACCGCCGTGGCGAGGGTTCGTCAAGTGCGGGTGGGAGAATGGGGGAATGGAAGAATGGAAGGATGGAAGGATGGAAGAATGGGTGGGCAAGGAGCGCGCGGCTCTCTTCCATCCACCCATTCAATCCCCCATCCATCCTCTTCCTCAGCGGGACGTGGAGTGGGCCAATCGCGTGCCCGAGGTGCCCACGGTCGGTGGCCAGATTCTGGGCCGCATTCCCGGTCGGGGGCGGGCCGGTCACTTGCTCGTGAGGTGTGGCATCACGAGCGACGTCCAGAGCTCGTATCCTGCGGGGCTGAGGTGGAGGCCGTCCTTGGCGAGGAGCTCGGCTCGGGGCTTGCCGTCCTTGCCGATCATCGGGGTATCGATGTCCACGTAGGCCAGGCGCTCGTCGGTCTTCGTGTGGTCGGCGATGAGGCGGTTGGCCGCCCGCATCTTCTCGACCATGCGCCAGCGGGCGGTGCTGGGCTTGATGGCGATGTAGACGATCTTCGTCTTCGGCAGCGCCGCGTGGATCTTCGCGACGAAGAGCTTGAAGTTCTCGAACACGAGCTCGGGGGCCTTCCCGCTCGCGATGTCGTTGTCGCCCGCGTAGAGCAGGATGATGCGTGGCTGGAAGGGGAGGATGATGCGGTCGGCGAACTGGGTGGAGTCGTGGACTTGCGAGCCGCCGAAGCCGCGGTTCGTCACCTTGAGATTCGGGAAGTACTTCTGCACGTTCCAGCCTCGGGCGCTCGAGCTGCCGCACAGGAGAATCTCGCCCTTCGGGGGCGGGCTCTTCTTGTCGCGCGCCTCTATGTGCTGGATGGTCTTCTCCCAGCGGCTTGGCTTCGGCGGCGTGCCCGCCCTGGTGGCGGCGGCCGCTCCCAAGAGACTGACTGCGGCGATGGCGATGCGACGCATGCGAGTGGTCATCGTGTGCTCTCCTTCTCGCGTGGTGCGAGGATCCCGATGGCGTGGACGTAGGGCGACTCGGCGCCGCCCGTGAGTGTGACGCGGAGCGTGACCGGGCCGCTGCCCTCGGGCAGTGCGGCCACTCCGAGGAGGCCGGGCACAGGGCTGACGGGGGCAAACGGCCCGCTGCCGCGGCGCGCCTCGAGCTTGAGCCCCGTGCCGGGCAGCGGATGCGGCTCCGAGACCCACCAGAGCCAGGCCGGCCCGTCGGGGACGGCGATGGGCTCGGACTCGATGACGCCGCGCCGCTCGTGCGCCATCGACGTGATCCGGGCGTTGCGCACGTGGAGCACGTAGCGCTGCCCGGGCAGCGGGTCGTTGGTGTCGTAGTAGCCCGTGCGGCCAATGGCGATGCCGACGGAGGACGCCTCGGCCGGCGCGTCGATGGTGTGGGCGAGCACGCAGCGGATGCTGCGCCAGGCACCGGGGAAGCTCCCGCTGTCCGACCAGTGGCCGAGCGTGCGGTTGTATTCGCCCGTCTTCCAGCTCACGCCCGTGCCGTAGCGGCCGTCGACGCGCAGAAAGATGTCGAAGAGCCCCATGTTGGCCAGGCCGTCGTGCGGCTCGGGGTTTGGCTGGACTCGGATGTCGAGCCGCACCTCGCGGGCGGGGCTCACCCGCTCGCCCGCGAAGTCGATGCCCGCCATGTCCGTGCCCCCCGTGAGCTCGAGGCGGATGCCGCCGGGCTCCGCGGTGGCCTTCGCCGCGCCGAAGGGCGTCAGTGTGTTGCACGGCGCCGTGCGTGCCGGGGCCAGGCGTGCGAAGCCCGTGTCGCCGGTCACGAGGTCGATGTTCTGGAGGCGTGCCAGGTGGTCGAGGCTCCTGAAGGTCGTGGTGGCTACGTGCTTCCTGTCGAGCAGGAAGGCGAGGGTGCGGCGGAGCCGGGCGAAGTCTGGGGGCTGGAGGTCGGTGGCGCTGGGTGGCGATGCGGGGCCGGTGCGCTTGAGGGAGTGCTGTGCGAACGAGAGGGCGACGAAGCGGTCGCCCGCCCATCGATCGAGCAGGCGGAGTGCCTCGAAGTCGTCGTGTCCCTCGCCGGCGGCCTCGAGTTTCATGGAGCCTACGGCCGTGGCCGTGGTGGTGCCGCCGAGGGTGCCTGGGCGGTAGATGCACCCGAAGCGGTATTCCTTGCCGGCTCGAAGGTATCGGTAGCGCTCCCACGTCCAGGCACCGTGGAGGCTCCTGGCGAAGGCCCGCCAGTAGGCCGTGCGGGCGAGGGGAAGCTCGCCGGGGGTCTTGATGTCGGGCGAGTACCACATGAGGCGCTTGCCCATGGTTTCGAGCTCGCGGGCGTCGGGGCCGCGGGCGTGGCACCAGGTGGTGTTGAAGATATCGGTCCAGGGGTGAAGCTGGGGCGCGGGGTGCTCGGCGATGAGGATCCTGAGCTTGGGGGCGGCCTCGCGGATGACCTTGGACCAGGCGATGGCTCGGGCGTACTCGCAGTGCTGGCGGCCGTCCTTTCCCTGGCCGAGGTTCGGCTCGTCGGCGCGGTTTTGGACGAAGATGTGCTCGGCGGCGGCGAGCTTCCGCTCGAAATGGTCCCAGCACGTGCGCAGGTAGCGGATCGCGTTGGCCCGGTTCCCACCCTTGTCCTTGAGGTTGATCCCGTGGGCGTTTGCGTAGTACCAGTCGATATCGATGAGCCTGCCGCCGAGGGCGAAGTAATGGCGATAGAAGGCATCCACGTCCGGCCAGTCGGCCGACGGGTCCACGTCCATGGACTTGAGGAACATCCACCA
>Ga0272442_10007307_pt1 | contig 14313 bp, 15 predicted proteins | sample SSMForm2O_FD_200262 | JGI IMG/M metagenome (GOLD analysis project Ga0272442, IMG submission 200262) | Marine sediment archaeal communities from Little Sippewissett salt marsh, Falmouth, MA, United States - SSM-Form-2O | ecosystem: Environmental > Aquatic > Marine > Wetlands > Sediment ...
GTCTTTCACGTCACTGGTTGAGCGGCAGGAGGAATCCGTGGCCCTTCATCCTGATCAGCCGATTCCTGATCGTCAGGAGGTAACTCAGACCGATCCAGCCTTGGTGCGCCCGGCTGGCGATGAATCGTATTTGCCTGATTCGTCCGCTTCAACCGACGGTCAGCAGAATGATACGGCGGTGACGCAACCCCAGACAAACGTCGGGGATCAGCCGGATGCCGTTACTCCCGGAGGCCAGCCGGTTAGCCATACGGATCGGCAGATCCGTCCGTCCGATGAAAAGGGCGATACCAAGATCGAGGATGCGGATGAATTAAAAGAGGCTATGGATGGGTTGAACCGTGCTGATCAACCATCCGAATCCGGCCGCCACACCGATGTCCCGTCGGCATCCGGGGATGCCTAAGGAAGCTTTTCGTTAAAGTTATACAAATTTTTAAGCGTCAATATTGAATTTTTTTATCGAAAGTAGGCTCTTATGGATTTAAAGCAACAACGTCAAAAGATAGATCAATTGGATGCCCGTATTATTGCCCTTCTCAACCGTCGGGCCAGGGTCAGTCTTGCTATCGGCAAGGAAAAGCTTAAACATAAGAAGGGGATTTTTGCCCCGGATCGGGAGAAAGAAATCCTCAAGCGCATCGCGGCCTTGAACGCGGGTCCGTTATCCTCCGAGGCACTGGAAGCGGTTTATCGGGAGATATTATCGGGTTCCCGGTCTTTGGAAAAGAATTTGAGGATTTCATATCTGGGGCCGCAGGCCACGTTTACGCATTTGGCAGCCCAGAAGAAGTTCGGGTCCCAGATTGAGTATGTATCGTGCGGCAATATCTCCGAGGTCTTTCAGCGCGTCGAAAGCGATAATTGTGATTATGGGGTGGTGCCGATCGAAAATTCGATCGAAGGCGCTGTTACGCACACCTTCGATCTTTTAGTGGATTCGGACCTGAAGATCTGTTCTCAAATGTTGTTGGAGATCTCCCATAATTTGTTGTCACGGACAACATTATCCCGGATCAAGCAGGTCTATTCGAACCCGCACGTGTTCGGGCAATGCCGTAATTGGTTGAATGCGAATTTGCGACATGCTGAGTTGATTGATGTGGCCTCGACCACTCGCGCGGCTCAGATCGCCGCGACGGAGCAGGATACGGCCTGTATTGCCTCGTCTCTGGCCGCTGATGTTTATAACCTGCGGGTGGTCGCCAAGGATATTGAAGATGTGAGCCATAACATTACCCGTTTCTTGGTTATCGCTAAGAACGATGTCCCGCCGACCGGCCATGACCGCACTTCGATCGTCTTTTCCATTAAGGATCGAGTGGGGGCGTTGCATGCGATGTTGGCGCCGTTCGCAATGCATAAGATCAATCTGACCAAGATTGAATCGCGGCCATCCAAACGCAAGGCCTGGGATTATTATTTTTTTGTCGATTTTGAAGGACATCGGGAACAGAAGAATGTCAAGAAAGCCCTGGCGCAGCTGGAAGATATGTGCAAATATTTAAAAATCCTCGGTTCATACCCGGTTACGTAAAATGACCATTGTGAACAAACATTTAATGAAGATCAAACCCTATCAGCCCGGACGGCCGATCGAAGAGGTTAAGCGGGAATTGGGTTTAAAAGATGTCGTGAAATTGGCATCCAATGAAAATCCTTATCCGCCGTCTCCCAAGGTGCTGGCGGCGTTGGGCCGGGCTGCGCGCAGCGTGAATCGTTATCCCGACGGCGGTTGTTATTATTTGCGCCGTGCGATGGCCCGACTCTTGAAGGTCGATCCCCGTCAGCTGGTCTTCGCCAATGGTTCCGACGAGCTGATCATCCTCTGCCTGCGGGCCTTTGCCCGGAGCGGCGATGAGATCATTACGGCCAAACCGACTTTTTTGATTTACGAGATTGCCGCGCGAGTGATCGGGGCCCGGGTCAAGCCAATTCCTCTTAAGGATTTTCACTATGATCTGGACCGCATGGCGGCTGCTGTGAGCGCCCGCACTCGGATGATCTTTATCGGGAATCCCGACAATCCTGGCGGACAATACATCCCGGCCAAAGACCTGCAAAGGTTTTTAAACCGGATTCCCAAACGGGTAATGATTTTCATGGACGAAGCTTATTACGAGTACGCCGTTCATCAGGCCGATTATCCTGATACCATCAGGCAGCTCGCCCGTTATCCGAATATGATTATCAGCCGGACCTTCTCGAAGATGTACGGGCTGGCCGGATTGCGGATCGGTTATGGTGTCGGGACCCTTAAGGTGATTGATGTGGTCAACCGCGTCAAGGAACCTTTCAATGTGAATTCCCTGGCCCAGGCCGCCGCCGTGGCATGTATTCAGGATCGTCCTTACTACCGGGGATTAGCGCGCGAGATCGAGCGGCAGCGCCGGTATCTTTATAAACAACTAACGGACCTGGGTGTGTCGTTCGTACCGACATACACGAATTTTATCCTGATCCATGTCGGGCGCAAGGCCTGTGTCATGGCTCGGCAACTGCTGCAGCGGGGGATGATCGTCCGCGACATGAGCGCCTGGGGATTGAAGGATTATATCCGCGTCACGTTCGGTACCGAGGCGGAGAATCGTCAATTTATCAAAGTGTTTCGAACTCTCTACCGGCAGCAACATTGATTCCTCTCGGAATCCCGAGCGGTTCCTGACCGATCTTGGGCCAACTTCCGACCGCACCTTTTTAAGGAGAATCCTATGATTGTTATTTTAAAACCGAACGCCTCAGAAAAAGAGATTCAGCATATTATTGCCAAAGCCGAGAAACTGGGTTTAAAGGCTCATATCTCGCGTGGGGTCGAGCGAACCATTATCGGTTTTATTGGGCCCGAGGACGTCCTGCGGGTCACCCCGCTTGAGGCCTTCCCCGGGGTGGAACGGGTCATGCCGGTTTTGGCTCCCTATCGCCTGGTCAGCCGTGAGTTCAAACCCGAATCGAGCGAAGTTTATGTTAATGAGGAAGTGGTTTTCGGGGGTAAAAAGGTCGTGTTGATCGCTGGGCCTTGTTCTGTGGAAAGTCGCGATGGCTTGTTGTCGGTCGCCCAGAAGGTTAAATCCGCCGGGGCCACGGTGTTGCGGGGTGGAGCTTTTAAGCCACGGACATCACCCTATGATTTTCAGGGACTCGGCGAGGAAGGACTGAAATATATGCAGGAGGCGGCGCAACAGACCGGATTGGCTACCGTCACGGAGATCATCGATCCGCGCCAGGTCGAGCTCGTGGCCCGTTACGTCGATATCTTTCAGATTGGGGCGCGTAATATGCAAAATTTCACCCTTTTGCAGGAGGTGGGCATGACTCAAAAACCGGTTCTGCTCAAACGCGGTATGAGTTCCACCGTCAATGATTTATTGATGTCAGCCGAGTATATCCTGTCGAAAGGTAATTTTAATGTTATCCTGTGCGAACGCGGGATCCGTACATTTGAAACCGCCACCCGCAATACACTCGATATTAATGCCATAGCCGTGGTTAAAAAATTATCGCACTTGCCGATCATTGTGGATCCGAGTCATGCGACCGGGCGTTGGGGCCTGGTGGCCGCAGCGGCTAGGGCTGGGATCGCCGCCGGGTGCGACGGCCTGATGATCGAGGTTCATGAAAATCCCGAGGATGCCTTGTCCGACGGCAATCAATCGTTGGTCCCGGATAACTATCGCGAACTGGTCGTTGAACTGGCGCGCATTGCCCAGGCTGTTGATCGTTGCATCTGAACGGAGGATTTTTTGATTCAACAAGGAGATTCCCTTGATGCCTTTAAGACGACAATTTTTTCGTAAGGTTACGATTATCGGGGTTGGTTTGATTGGTGGTTCGCTCGGGCTGGCGATCAAGCGGCGCCGCATGGCCAGGACCGTGGTTGGGGTATCCCAACGCCAGTCATCATTGAACGCCGCCATGAAAAATCATGCCGTTGACGAGGTTTATCAGGATGTGAAGAAGGCCGTTGCCGGGGCGGATCTGGTGGTGTTGTCCACCCCGGTCAGCATTATCACGTCGATGTTAATGAACATTGGGCCGAACCTCAAACGCAATTGTATTATTACGGATGTGGGCAGCACCAAAGTCTCGATTGTTAAGACCGCTCAGGACTATCTTCCCGGTCATGTTTTCTTTGTAGGTTCGCATCCCTTGGCGGGGTCCGAAAAGAAGGGCGTGCAAAATGCACGGCCAGATCTTTTTGAGGGTTCCCAATGTTTGATGACGCCTGTCGCGACCACCAACAAAATGGCCTTGGAAAGGGTCAAGCGTTTATGGATTCAGTTAGGGGCCAAAGTGAAATTCATCAGTCCCCAAGAGCATGACCGTATTTTGGCCTTCACCAGCCATCTGCCACATATCGTGGCTTATGCCTTGATGGCGGCCTTGCCGGATGGCGACCTGGAATACTGCGGCCAGGGATTTAAAGATTCTACCCGAATCGCGGCTTCGACGCCTCAGATCTGGGCGGATATCTGTCTGGGAAATTCAAAAAATATCGTTACGGGTTTGGATGAGATGACGAGAAAGCTGGCTGCGATCAGAAGATCGGTTGTCATGCAAGAGCCTAAGTCCCTGATTGATTTTTTTAAGAACGCTAAAGTCAAAAGAGACAAGCTTGATTAGTTCTCAGGCCTCCCCAGAGATAGAGAGCACGAGGGTATGATCATCACAATTGACGGTCCGGCCGGAGCCGGCAAGAGCACCGTAGCGAAGACCGTCGCCGCGCGTTTGAAAATTCAATATCTTGACACCGGGGCTATGTACCGGGCCTTAACCCTTAAGGCCTTGCGGACCGCAACCCCGTTGGGTGATGAGGAAAAGTTGGCCCGTCTGGCTCAGGCGACCCGTATCCGGCTGGAGGGCATCCCCCCAGCCGAGACCCGGGTTTTTTTGGACGGGGACGATGTGTCGCGCGAGATCCGGACAACCGAAGTGACCAACCAGACTTTTCATATAGCGCGTGCGCCCCGCATCCGACAGATCATGTTGGAATGGCAACGGAATATGGGGCAGGATACGGATATCGTCGTCGAAGGCAGGGATATCGGCACGGTTGTGTTCCCGGATGCGGAGCATAAATTTTATTTGGACGCGGATTTCGAGGTGCGCGCCCGCCGCCGCCTCGATGAATCCAGGGAGAAGGGCTTCAACGTCGAGGCCCATCGTCTGGCCGAAGAGCTGAAGGACCGTGATCACAAGGACTTCACCCGGGCCGTCGCTCCCTTGAGAAAGGCCGATGGGGCGGTCGTGATTGATTCCACCCAACTCACGGCTGATCAGGTCGTTGCTGTTATTCTCGAGCATGTGCAGCAAAAGAATCGCAGCTCCCATCCGTCATCATGATGGACTCATTTCTTGGTTCGTGAGCGCATGAAACAATCCCAGATTAGAAATTTCTCGATTATTGCGCATATCGATCACGGCAAATCGACTTTGGCCGACCGGCTGCTGTTGTCCACCGGAGCGATCGACGAACGCAAATTCCGTAATCAGTTATTGGATGCGATGGATCTTGAACGCGAACGCGGCATTACGATCAAGGCCTCGGCCGTGCGTCTTAACTATCGCGCGCATAACGGCAAGGATTATATTTTTAATTTGATCGACACGCCCGGGCATGTCGATTTTTCTTATGAAGTCGAAAAATCCCTGCGTGCCTGCGAAGGTGCGATCTTATTGGTCGACGTTTCTCAGGGAGTGGAATCCCAGACCGTAGCCAACTATTATCTGGCCATTGAAAACAATCTTGAAATCCTGCCGGTTATTAACAAGATCGATATCGCCCATATCGACATCGAGCGGGTTCAGAAGGAACTGCAGGATGTCCTGGGATTCAAGACCGAAGATATTCAATTAATCTCAGCCAAAGAAGGAACGGGTATCAAAGAACTTTTCGAAAAAATTGTCAGCTTCATTCCGGCCCCGGAAGGGGACGTGTCTTCCAGTCTCAAGGCCTTGATCTTTGATATGGAATACGACATATACAAGGGCATTATTATCTATGTTCGTATCGTCGACGGCCGACTGGAACCGGGGATGCGGATCCTCATGATGCACGCTGAGCGGGAATACGATATCAGCGAGGTCGGGGTCTTTGAGCCTGAGGCCCGTCCGGTCAAGATGTTGCAGGCCGGCGAGGTTGGTTATATCGCCTGCAATATCCATGAGCCGCGTGAGGTCAGGATCGGGGATACAGTGACGGACGCCCGGCATCCGGCTGCCCATCCTCTGGAGGGATACCGCCAGCTCAATCCGCTCGTTTTTTGCGGGGTCTACCCGGTTAATTCCAAGGATTTTCCGCAGTTGCGCGCGGCGATCGAAAAACTGCGTTTGAATGATCCGAGCTTTGTGTATGAGAACGAATCGTCGCCGTCTTTCGGATACGGATTCCGCTGCGGTTTCCGTGGCCTATTGCATATGGAAATCGTTCAGGAACGCCTGCAACGCGAATTCGATTTGAATCTGATCCTGACCACGCCTAATGTCCGTTACCGTTTCACCCGCAAGAACGGCGAAACGCACGAGATCGAGAACCCGGCGGATATGCCGGACAATTCGGATATCGCCGTGATCGAAGAGCCGTATCTCGAGGTGGCGGTTATCACGCCGGTAGGCATGATGGATAAGGTCATGGAATTAGCCAAACGCAAGCGCGGCACCTACCAAAAAAGCGAGTATCTCTCGGACCGCATGCGCATCGTTTATGATGTTCCGCTGTCCGAGGTCATCGTCGACTTCAACGATATGGTCAAATCCGTCACGCAGGGATATGGTTCGATCGATTATACCTTCAAAGGATATGTCCCGGCTGAGATCTCTCGCCTTGATATCTTGATCAATGATAAAATCTGCGAGGCCTTTTGCTGTTTTGTTCACAAGGAGCGGGCCTACGAAAAAGGGCAGGCCCTGGTAAGCAAACTTAAAGAACTGATTCCCCAGCAGCTTTTCGAGGTTAGGATTCAGGCAGCCTGTGACGGGCGGATTATTTCGAGTGCTAAGGTTCGGCCCCGTGGTAAAAACGTTACCGCCAAATGTTACGGAGGCGATATTACCCGTAAACGCAAATTGTGGGAAAAGCAAAAGGCAGGGAAAAAGAAGCTGAAGCAGATCGGCAACGTCGAGGTTCCCCAGGAAGCCTTTTTGGCGGTGTTGAAACTTTAATATGAAGGATAATCCTGTTATGTCCAAAAGATCTTCAGCGTGGATGGCCGTGATTCGCGATTGGGGTGAATCGATCCTGGTTGCCTTTGTCTTGGCGATGTTCATTCGGGCTTTCTTTTTCCAGGCATTCAAGATCCCCAGCGGTTCCATGAAATCGGCTTTGCAGGTCGGCGATCGTTTGATTGTCAATAAATTGGTTTACGGTCCCAAGATCCCGTTCACAACCGAGAAATCCGGCTATCGTTTACCGGGTTTTTCGTCGCCGCGGCGCGGAGATGTGGTGGTTTTTATTTATCCGGTCGATCCCAAACGGGATTTTATCAAACGCCTGGTTGCCGTCGGCGGTGAAACCGTTGAGATCCGGAGCGGTGATATTTATATTAATGGGAAAAAGGTCGACCTGCCGGTGATTGATAATATTTATTATTATAATCGAGGTCCCTATGCCGATCCCGGACAGGTTATTCAGGTTCCGGAGGGGCATTATTTTGTTTTAGGTGACAACAGCTCTTCAAGTCACGATAGCCGTTATTGGGGTTTTGTCCCCGAGCGCTACATGATCGGCAAAGCGCAGTTGATTTTTTGGCCTTTGACACGGATTCGTTTTATCAAATGATTCCGACGGCAAAAATACAAACAGCCATACAGTTCATCTTTCTGTTATTGGGAGTGTGTCTCTGGAGTGGTTGTGCGGCAACCGGCACCCGACCGGAGGCGCTTTCGGATCAGCCAGAATCGTTCTCCGCCCTCCGGTCAGTGGGCCAGGCAGTTAGCGGCCAGGATCTTACGGATGAGGAAATGCACAAGATCTCTCGTCAGATCCAGGAGGATGAGGAGACCCGCAGCGCGATAAAGACCATCAGAGAAAATTTATCCGGATCGCAGGCCAGGGTCAAATATTGTCCAGTCTGCGGCCGGCGCTACAGCCCGCATCTGAAAACCTGTCCTATTCACGGCGTCGAACTTAAGGAATTGCAGGAGTGATGTCGCTGACGTTCGCCAACAAGATCACGATCGGTCGTATTTTGGCTGTTCCGTTTTTGATTGCGACCTTGATGTATTATGATGCTCAACGGGATTATCTGCGATGGGTGGCATTAGGATTTTTTCTTTTTGCCGTGGTCTCGGATGTCATCGACGGTTATGTCGCCAGGAGCCGTCATCAGAAAACACCGGCCGGTAAGATTTTGGATCCCCTGGCCGATAAGCTTTTATTGATCAGTTCCTTTTTTTGCCTATATGTTATCCGGCCACGACTGCCGGTTATGCATTTTCCGCTTTGGCTGGTCGTTACTGTGATTAGCCGGGATGTCATTCTCATCGTTGGGGCTATGCTGCTGTACGTGATCTTTCGCCGGTTGCCGATGGAGTCGACCCGCTGGGGAAAGAGCTCTACTTTTTTTCAGGTCGTGAGCGTGATTGGCATGTTGCTGCAGTTGCCCGCTTCAAGCGCAATGTGGTTTTTGGCCGCTTTGATGACAATCATCTCTGGAATAGATTATCTGCGCCAAGGTATAAAATGGATCAATAAATTGGATGATAAGGAAGTCTCGCATTTGCAGGATTTTCAGACATGAAGATCGTCGTGGCATGTATCTTGAGTTATTTCCTCGGTTCTTTACCCACCGCCTATATCGCCGGCCGCCTCTTGAAGGGCCTGGATATTCGTCAACATGGATCGGGTAATGTGGGCGCGACGAATACGTTTAGGGTTTTGGGAAAAAGAGCCGGGATCACTGTCTTTGTGATCGACGTTATCAAGGGCGTCATCCCGGTAACCCTGATTGCCGATAGTTTGGCCTCCCCTGGGCTTGTCTTTCGGATCGGCCTGGGCATCATTGCCGTTTTGGGCCATAACTGGACCATATTTTTGAACTTTAAAGGTGGAAAAGGCATGGCGACCAGCTTGGGGTTGCTTATCGGCTTGACCTGTGTCCAGCCTTCGCTGGGGTACATCTTGGTTGTTTGTGTGTCGACATGGACAGCGGTCTTTCTCGTTAGCGGTTATGTTTCTTTGGCCTCGATCGTTGCGGCGATTGTTTTTCCTTTAGGTACAAGCCTGGGCCGACAGCCGATCGAGGTCGTTTTTTTGAGTATCCTGATTGGCCTGTTAGTCATCATCCGTCACCGTTCGAATATCCGTCGCCTTATGCAGGGCCGGGAGAACAGAGCCCCCCTACCGTATCTTCCCAAGCAACCGTCTTAGACGGCACTTCCCAGTCATGCTTACTTGCCGTATGATCCTGTCCTTTGTTCTCACCCCTGTCAATCTTATTTAAAAAGAATTTTTACCTTCTCGCGCTTCGATAATATCGTTTTTTATGGAATACCGACGAGCATTAAAGTGCCCTTTTTAGGGAAAACGTTTTCACCGAAGCCCCAGGGCTATCTTGTCTAACCTAGTCGAGGTGTTATACTTTTGATAGAAATATAACTGGTGTGAAAGGGTGAGCCATGCGTGAAATTGCCTACAGAAGAAAGCAATCCCTCAAATACCGCCGTAAGGTTATCGGGATTCATGAGTCTACCCAAGAGCGTGATTGTACGACCCGTGTGAGAAAGAATTTTGTCTATATCCTTACTCCGGTCCGGCATGTTCAGCCCTCAATGGAGAAGCCGCAGATATTTATTCGCAAAGCCTTTAATACTGCCCAACGGCAGGAAAAATTTTTATTTCGTGTCAAAGGCGCCTTTTTTATGGCACGGGAACGGAATATTTTTCGGGTCGATTTTTGTCACACCCTGAAGATCGGGATTGTGTGGAATAAAGACGCTTTCTCCCCCAAAAAGTCAGCAACCCTGACTTAAGTTACTTGCTTGATGCTCATCACCAGCCACGGCTAGCGGAAGGGAAACCTTCCGCTAGTTTTTTTAAATGAGGGCATCATTTATGGAATCCCGATGAAATCGGGATGAACATAAATGATTTGCCCGAATTTATTCCTCGTTCAGGCAGGAAGGATTTCGAAGAAATCTGACAGCCGTTTTGAACGAGGAATTTTCATTATTTAGGAGGGACATGATTTAATGAGCGCACAATTTGCGGAACGAAGTGACGTAAGTTGTCAGCGCGAATTATCCCCCGTGAATTGATTTATTTCAGTAAATCAATGGGGGATCGAGCGTAGCGAACGTAAATCAAGGGTGCGAATTTATTCCTCGTTCAGGCAGGGAGGATTTCGAAGAAATCCGACTGCCGCTTTGAACGAGGAATTTTCATTTCCCATCTTTCCCCAAACCCTCCATGATTAGCCAATTTGAACGGTTAGATTCCCGTTGAATGCCGAACACAGGTTTGACAGAAGTTATCCCATAATACTGTAAATATGTTTTTGGAGTTGCCTTTTAATTCAAAATATGAATAATAAAAATTGAGACTCTTTATTCAATAATTTCCATTACACATCAAATGAAAGCTAAATATTTCATCTTGATCTTTTTGATCAGCATATGGGGTTGTGCCCATGTCATTGCCCATTCGCCTGCGGTGACCCAGGCGTCCAAGTCCCCCAAAGAGGCGGTGACCGAGGAAGCAAAAATTCTTATTTCTCCTCCTGCCGAAAAGCCAATGGAGCCCCCGAAAGCGGGTGAGGAGTCTCAGCCTCCTTTGGAGATCGGGAGTGTTTTCGCTAAAACCATGTTTGAAGGGGTTGTGAAAACGAGTTATGTCACTTTGACCATCACGGATACCGCTGAGTCACGTCAATCTTATCAATTGATCATTGGAGACAGGGAGCGTCAGAAAGATTTTCCCTGGGAGGTGCAGACCGTAGGTCCGGGGTATTTCTTAGTTGAGCTACCGGCCGGGGAATATCGGTTTTCTGCAATTACCATTCCGGTCGGACAGAAGACGGCGACCGAACCTATGGATGTTGTTTTTCAGGTTGAATCGGAAAAAACGGCTTATCTGGGCACGCTGAAAGTCGTTGGCACCAAGGAGAAGATTAAGCTGGGCGGTGTCCCGGTTATCAAGCCGGGATTCGAATACCGTATCGAGGTCCTGGATCAGACTTCAGAAGCCGAATCGGAATTCAGCCGGCGGTTCGGGAAAGAAGAAATTTCTTTTACCGTGGATCTGATGCAGATCCGTATGACCGATAACCTTTCCTTGCCGGAGAGCCTTTCCCAACCGGAGGAACCGGTTCATTAAATTTGTACGGCCGGATTTGATATCCAGCATCCATGAATGCACAGGTCAAGGATTTGATCTCAACGGAAATCCAAAATAAAAAGGAGGTCTCATGTTTAAAAATTTTTTTGTATTGATTGGCGTGGTTCTGATTTTGGGGTGTGCAACCACACAAGGGCAGTCGCCGACGACTCAATTGCAATTACGCGTCGGAGAACTCGAACGGCAGTCCGATGCTAAAGATGACGCCATTCGCAATCTCAATCACGAAATCGATAGTTTGAAATATAAGGTCGATGACCTGAGCAATAAATTGCGGACCGGTCAGACAACCGGCCGGCTGCTATCGCCTGCATCCGAAGGCGCCACGAGCGACAAAAAGGACGAGGGTATCATCCGGATTTCCGCCAGCACCGAAGAAGTTCAGCGGGCTCTTTCTCAGGCGGGTTTTTATCAGGGGGCGATTGACGGTAAGATCGGGGCCAAGACTCAACAGGCCATCTCGGATTTTCAAAAGGAACGGGGACTCAAGGTCGACGGTATCGTCGGTGAAAAAACATGGGAGAAGCTGCAGGAATATCACAATTAATCCACTGAGGCGGCTCGTCGTCCAATAAGGCGGGTGACTACAGCGGATGAAATTTCGCTGGGATGTGATTTGGGCTGGAGCGAAAACACAAATTCGAGAAGTCTCATTCTGCCGTTTCGATATTTCAGACGCTGATAAGGTGGAAGTTGGACAGCTTGGGCCTTATGGCATGCACTTTACAGTCCTGACTGTTACCCTTAATCCTGCTGTAGATAAAATGGTCAAGGTCAAACGGCTGTCTGCAGGCCGTGATCATCGGGTGACGTCTGTTTTTCGCAGCGCTGGAGGTAAAGGGATTAATGTTGCTCGCGCCTTGACCCACTTAGGTATCCCGACTTGCGCCACGGGTATTTTAGGTGGCCCGGCCGGTTCCTTTATCCAGGATATGCTTGCGCAAGAGCGAATTCAAGCTGATTTTTTGAAGTTGTCTGGTGAAACCCGTACTAGTTTGACCGTTCTTGACCAATCTACAGGCCGGCCGACCCGGATTTTAGAACCTGGCCCAAACTTGAGCCGGCGGAAACAAGCGGAATTTTTACGGCAATTTTCGGATTTGACCAAAAAGGTGAGATACGTCATCCTTTCCGGACGCAATGCCCATGGTGCACCGGATAATTTTTATGCCCGTTTAATTCGTTTGGCCATTGACCGGAAACGCCGCGTTATCTTGGATACGAGCGGACCGGCTTTCACGAAGGGGATAGCGGCCATGCCGTTTATTATTAAACCCAACCGAGATGAAGCGGAAGCCTTTTTTAATCAAAGACTTAGCACACTCGGTCAGCTTAAGCAGGCCTTATGTCATTTCCTCAAGTTAGGGATACGGATGCCGATCGTTTCGCTTGGGGCTAATGGGGCGGTCGCCAGTAACGGCCGTCAATTCCTGCATGCCCGCGCACCCAGAATCAAGGTTTGCAATCCTGTCGGCTGCGGGGACGCCCTGGTGGCTGGCTTTGTTTTTGGTTTGATCAAAGGGTTTCCTTTTTCCCGCGTTTTGCAAATAGCCGTGGCTGCCGGGACCGTTAATGCCTTGAGTGATCAACCGGGTTTGCTGAAACACAAACAGCTCCGGCGGCTAACCGTTGATATTCCGGTACAGTTATTTTGATTCGCATGATGAAGACGATTGATCTCAACCAGATTGCTGAAGACGAATTGCTTAGCTTAAGGATTCGTGATCTGCCTTTACGCATCGAAGGGACCTGGCTTCGGGATTGTATTGATCAAGTGTATAAAGAATTGGAAGCCAAAGCCATTTCTTTTAAACCCGAGTGTTATTTGGCAGATGAATGGCTGACCCCGGAAAACCAGCCTGTCATTGGCATCCCTTTTTATTTGGCTCACCCGGCTCTGATTCGTTTGGAAAAGAAGATGATGCTTGAGGCGGAAGGCGAGAGCGTGGCCGAATGTATGCGATTATTAAGGCACGAGACCGGGCATGCCTTGTGTTATGCTTATCGCCTGAACAGGAAACAAAAGTTCCGCCGTTTGTTCGGCTCTTCATCCGCGGAATATGCCGAGACATACCGTTTTCGACCTTACAGTAAACGTTATGTTCGCCATCTGGAGGGATTTTACGCTCAATATCATCCGGACGAGGATTTTGTCGAGACCTTTGCGGTCTGGCTGACGCCGGGGCTTGACTGGCAGGCTCAGTACCGCGGCTGGCCGGCTCTCAAGAAACTGCAGTATGTCGATGAAGTGATGCGTTCGATCTCCGGCAAGCAACCTTTTCTCAAAAAGGGCAAGAAGTTTTGGCGTTTCAAAAGCATTAAACGCACCCTGCGGAGTTTCTACCAGAAAAAACAACGGTTACGTGCCGAGGATTTCCCCGATTTTCATGATAATAATCTCAGACGTATTTTTGGCGACCATCCCCCAGACACCGTTCCTAAATTTTTGGCTGCGGATTTCCTTCGGCAACACCGGAATGAGATCATTCGCGAGATCTCGCTTTGGACCGGGGAAAAAAAATACGTCGTCAATGATCTGTTGAAAAAAGTCAGTCAGCGTTGCCGGGACTTGCGGCTGGCCGTTCATCAGCCTGAACACATCGTCATGATGCGGGTCGTGACCTATCTGACCACGCTGATTCTGAATTATCTTTACACGGGTTGGTACCGTGGTGACCATAAGCGCCGGGGGATTTGATGCCTGCGAAAAAGAAATTGAAGGTATTGATGGTTTTTCATACGACTGCACCTACGCCTCGCGGTTATGATTACACGGCTGAATTCGCCGATCCGGAAAACATGTATACCGAAAATGACGTTTTTCAGGCCCTCTTGGCCAACGGTTACGAAGTTCGTTTGCTGGGTCTGTTTAATGATATTCAGCCCCTCTTGGAAGAAATCGCCGATTTCAAGCCGACGGTTATTTTTAACCTAGTCGAAGTTTTTAATAATCAGGCCCATTTAGATAAGAACGTCGCTGCTTT
>Ga0272442_10007308_pt1 | contig 14307 bp, 16 predicted proteins | sample SSMForm2O_FD_200262 | JGI IMG/M metagenome (GOLD analysis project Ga0272442, IMG submission 200262) | Marine sediment archaeal communities from Little Sippewissett salt marsh, Falmouth, MA, United States - SSM-Form-2O | ecosystem: Environmental > Aquatic > Marine > Wetlands > Sediment ...
TGCCGTTCTTATGAAGAGGTAGTGTCTGACTCATGCAATATTAATATGTTCCGATTTTCATCAGCATGGGTGGCCCTGTGGGCCATGAACGTTTCATTTTAAAATAATATTGCAGACAATAACAACCAGGGCATCGTCCTCTCTTATTCCAGCAACAATTCCCTCAAAAGTAATCGTGCAAATAGAAACGGTAACGGCATCCACCTCCTCGATTCCGACGAGAACATCGTTAGAGGGAACGACGCGATCAATAACAGATACTACGGCATCTTGCTCAATTATTCCCTCAACAACAGACTGATCGACAACAATGCCAGTTACAATGGTTACGATGGCGTTCATCTCTTCGATTCTGACTACACCACCATCATCGGCGGTGATGCAAGCCACAACAGAAACGGAATAGTCCTTGGCTCAAAGGGCTATACCAAAGATGGGTGCAAGATGAAGGGAAATCAAGAATATGATGTAAATTTTGGATCAGATGTCGAAGATGTCAGAACCAAACCCGAAGCCGAGAAAGAGCCAGATGCAAAGCAGTATCCAGAAAAGCTTGATGGTAATGGTCGACATGACCTCGAAATATCTCCGGAAATTTCGCTAGAAGAGCCGGAAGAATATTGGGAGATCTCAGGAGAAAAAATAAGAAAATGGTTGGGACATCTTGTTTTTGAACCAAGCAAAAATATGACGGTCAATGTGCCCGAAGAAGTTGTAGTTCGGATTGCCAAAAAGGAAACTATGGACAATCTGAAGAGAGGATTTGCTGAAGAGGCAAAGGTTCGTATCGAAGAAATCGAAGTGGCAGACTGCATGTCGGTTGATTTAACTGGTGAGAAAGGGGTATTCGATATCGAACCCATAACTCCTAAAGAACAGGTAATAGCCGATACGGGATATACGGAATGGCAATGGTGGGTAACGCCTTTGGAGGAAGGTGTTCATAATCTGTCACTTACTATTTGTCCCGTCATTAAATGTGAAAAGCTGGGTATAGATGAGCCCATGTGCGGCTCTCCGATTGAGAGGATGATTATAGTAAACGCAGTTCCATGGCCGATGGCGACAATAAATTTCATAAAGTCCGAGTGAAAATGGATCTTTGGAGCGATAATAGGAACAATTGGTGCAATAGCAGCGATAATCCGTGTAATAGACTGGTGGAATTTAAGAAAAAAAGAAACTCAAGAGATGCCTAAAAGAGACCTTGAAGACCAACACAAAACTGACGCGGCATCTCCTCCAACCGAATCCGAATCCTCCTCCGCTCCCGAGCCCCCAGGTCCCAGCGGCGATAAATGAATCGGCCAGACCCCCCTCCTTTCGCCCGATCCTCAGAACGTCAGCACCGTATACCCCGCCTCCATGTACCTCGCGATGCTGGGGTGGCCCATCAGCTCGTCGCAGATGGGAAGTCCCTGCTCCTCGGCGCTCTTGAGAGAGCCCATCTTGGAGGAGCAGGCCCGGCAGACGCAGTCGATCAGGCAGGCCTCCTTCACCTTCTCGTAGAGGCTCGCGAAGGGCTTCTCGGGGTCTGAGAGCTCGGCCACCAGCTTTGTCGCTGACCCCTCGATGATCAGCTTGACGTCGTAGTTCTTCTCCCTCATATCCAGGGCGTTGATCAAAACGTGGGCAAAGCACATCGGATCGCCGTTGAAGGCGAATAGAGCCACCTTGCCCCTGTAGCAGCCACCGTCCATCTCCATCCTCGGATCACCTCGATATCCAGCCTATCCTGCAACTGTTGCTGTTAATGCTAATGCTACTACAACTTATGCTATCCCCAATTGCTGGTGCTTCTTCAGGATCTCGTCTGCGAGCCGATCGAGGGCTGCATAGTCCTCCTCGGTCGGAAGACCTTTCGCCAGGACCGGCTCGATCATCTCCACCTTCAAAATGGGCATCATCTCCTGGATGACCTTCACCGTTTTGCCGCCCCAGCCGTAGGACCCGATTATGGAGGCGAACTTCGTCTTGGGCCGGAGCGCGTTGGCGAGGAAGGCGACGTGAGCGGCGTTGGGGTGCGGCCCCCCCAGGACGGTGCAGGCCCCAAGGACCAGGGTTGCGGCGTCGACGAGGGCTTCCGCGATCTTCCCCACGTCCGAGGCGGCGATGTCGAACCTCTTCACCCCGATCCCCCTCGCGATCAAGCCGTTGACGAGGTGGTCGACCATCAGCTTGGTGCTCCCGTGCATCGAGACGAAAGGAATCACCACCTCGTTTTTGACCTCCTCGCTGGACCAGTCCCGATAAGCCTCGATGATGAAGGATGGCTCGTCGTGGAAGGGACCGTGGCTTGGGGCTATCATCTTGATGGAAAGCGAATCGACGATCTCCAGGTTCTTTTGTATGATCTTCCGGAAGGGCATCATGATCTCAGCGTAGTACCTCTTGGCGGGCTCGTAGATGGTCAGCTTATTGGCGAAGAGGTCGCTGGTGGCATAATGGGACCCAAAGAAGTCGCAGGAGAAGAGAATCTCCTCCTCCCGGAGGTAGGTGGACATCGTCTCAGGCCAGTGGACCCAGGGGGTGTAAAAAAACTCCAGAGTCTTGCCGCCGAGGGATACGACCATCCTGTCCTCAGCGACCTCGAACTTCTCCGCCGGGATCTTTAGATGCTCTTCCAAAAGCTCTTTGCATCGGGGCGTGCAGACGACCTTCGCCTCTGGGAACCTTTCGAGGACGGCGGGAATCGACCCCGAGTGGTCCTGCTCGGCGTGGTTTGCCACCACGTAATCTAGACGGTCGATGCCCAGGGCCTCAAGGTTATCCAGCAGGGCCTCGGCGAACGGCGGGTCTGCAGTGTCGATGAGGGCGGTCTTCTCGCTCCCCCGAATGACGTAGGCGTTGTAGCTCGTCCCGTCCGGGAGCGGTATCAGCTCGTCGAAGAGCCGCCGGTCCCAGTCGATGACCCCGACGAAAAAGACATTAGGCCTGATATCTCTATAAACTCCCATCGCAAATCCCCCTCTCACTCGACCTTTGAGAAGTCATCCTTTGAGGCCCCGCATTCCGGACAGATCCAGTCGTCGGGCAGGTCTTCAAAGGCGGTCCCAGGAGCGATCCCAGCATCGGGATCTCCCTTCTCTGGATCGTAGATGTACCCGCAAACATCACAGACGTATTTATCCATCCGATATCATCTCCAGGTGATTATTTCGTATCTTTCATACTTAAGTATTTTCAAATCATATCGAAATTGGAAGAAATTGGACGAAAAAACGGGAATTTATCCGTAGGGCTTTGAGCTGTAACCCGAACCTGCCGCGGACTCGCTTCCAATATCCACGACCCCCGCCTTCGGCGGCTCGATCCCCTCTTCCCTGAAGGCGTCCCAGGCCCGTTTCGTCACGTCCGACTCGAACTCGAACTCGCTCCTCAGATCGTAGACGTAGGCTTTTGACCTCACCCTTCGATAGAAGGGAAAGTCCCTCAGGAGGATGGTGACCGGCCTTTTTTCGGATATGTAGACGTACCTTGAAGTTACGGTGGCCTCCCTCAGGATCTCCATCGCCCTGGCAGCGTCCGAGGCCGAGTCGATGAAGAGGTCGATCACCACCATCATCTCCTGGCTTCCGGCGTTGGCGTTGGCCAGAGTCTGGCTGAGGATCTTCTGGTTCGAGACCGAGATCAGGCTGTCGTCGGGAGAGACGAGCCTCGTCGCCCGAAGGCCGATATCCCTCACCTCGCCGTAATGGTCGTCGATCTTCACCTTGTCGCCCACCTGGTAGGGCTTGTCCAGGACGATGACGATCCCTCCCACCACCTCGGCCACCAGGTCCTTCAGGCCGAAGCCTATGGCCGCGCCCGCAAGGCCAGAGAAGGCGACGAGCTGGGCGGTGGAGAGCTGGAGAACTGACCCCAGGATGTGATATACGGCAAAGCCGTAGATGGCGAACTTCACCAGCGGGATCGCCATCTTGACGGTGATCCGGTGCTCGTATACCTTCTCTGAAAACCAGGTCAGGAGAAAGACTACGATTCTGGTGGCAACGTAAGCCAGGGCCAGCACCAGAAGGGCGTTCATCACGGTGGACGAATCGACCCCCAGGGTCGGGATGCTGGAAGGTACGCTTGATGAGACGTTGGCCGAAACCTCGGTGGCCCCTCCAGAGGGCGCCGATGCCGATAGGTTGGAGTACGCCTCCGTCAGATTCTCCGCCATGCTACCACACCAGCTTCAGCCTTCTCAGGTGCTCAAGAACGCTCTTCAGGGCCTCGGCCTTTATCGCGATGAAGCCGCCCTCCAAGGAGACGAGCCCCCTCTCCTCCAAGAGCCCGGCGATCTTATCAGAGGAGAGGCCGATGGGTTCGAGGACAAAAGAGAGCTCTTCCGCCTCGACCGACCCCATGGATAGGACGATGCTGAGGGCGAAGGACTCATCGCGTTCGAGATCGATGGATGGCGGATCTTTCAGGGCGTTTCTGACGTTGGGATAGTCCAAGGCCTCCTTCCAGAGATACTCGGCAACACCTGGGTTTCCGTCGGAGATCCGGGCGAGCTTGTCGAAGAAGATCCCCTCTGGCGACTTCTTCTCGCTCTTGGTCAGACGAGACCTGACGGATCGCAAGTTGACCACCGGGTAAGGGATCTCGAAGCTGTGGCCCATCAGGGTCCTTTTGTACCTTGCGCGGTCCAAGATCTTCAATTCTTCCGCTTTCGCGGCCACCTCCTCGACAAAGGTCAGCTCGCCCTCTTCGTAGCCGGAGAGGAGCATCTCCCGGATCTCGCCCGCCCCCATCTTGGCTAGCCTGATCTTTTGAGGGAAATGCCTGCCAAGGCCCAGGACCTCGTCGAGATACTTCCAGGAGTAGCTGTTCCAGGTGGTGATGAAAAGCCGATCCGAAGAGGCCAGCATATTCAAAAAGCGGTTCATCACATCAAAGCCGCCGATCGTTCGGCTGTAGAGGTGATGGGCCTCCTCGACGATCACGATCCTGCCAGGGGCCTTCTCCAAAGCTTCGAAGTCGCGGATCAGCGAGCGGGCGTTGATCCTGATCCCCTCCTCTCCGATCATGCCCTCGACCCGGTCCATCAGCTCTGACTCGCCGTAGAAGGGGTCAGAGATGACGGCAAGGTTTGATCTATGCCCCTCCCCGAAGTCGACTATGCCCTTCTTGATGGGCCGGATCTCCTCTTCGAATCTAGGTGTCATATGGCAGAACCTGCTGAAAGCGAGCCCGATGTAAAGGTCTGGTCTGGCGTTCTCCTCTCTGTCCTATTTTGAGACGACTTGTAAATTAAACTTACCGCCTTTTTCCCTCCCTACTGGAATAAAAACGGTGGTGGTTTTGGATGTTCGGATGCTTCCGAACCTCAGAGCAGGCGGAGTCCCGGTCAAATCTTTTCGTAGGATCTGTTGCGGCTTAGGAGGAATTGTCGCTCAACCACCTTTCGAAATTCAATCCTGGAAGTCTTATCCCTCGGCAAATAGAATAAATTTAAATTTATATAATATGCTGGTACAAACTCTCCTCCGGGAGAGTGGACGCGGCATTCTCTCGATCGAGTCGAAAAATATTAAATAGATAAGTACGTTAAATGGATTGATTTGAAATGAAGGGAGTTGGAGGAGGGGGTAGCATGAAATGCTTACTTTATATCGCGATCGCGCTTTTGGCGTTGGCGCCGATGGCCCTCGGCGCAGTAGGGACAACTGAACAATCGGAGGGATCAGCATCCTCCGATCTGATGAGATCGTACCACGGCGAGGCGCCGAGCCTTAAAGGGCCTTACGAGGAGGGCCTTTCGCCTACGGAGCTGAAGTTCGGGACGCCCGAGATGTACAGCCTCTCGCCCGACGATCGATTGAGCTTCGTCTCGGCCACGCCTCCTGATACCGTCCTAGCCGGTATGGAGGGGAATTCGGGTGCTGCGTCTGGCTCCTGGTACTGGCCCGGCTCAGTGGAGTCTCAGAACAAGCTCTACGTCCTGACTCGCGACGGCGTGACGACGGTGGCGGGCTGCAGCAACGGTGGATATCTTCCTCTCTGGGCGAAGGTCGCCTATACCGGGAACTTCTTCGTCTACGAGTGGTACCCGAACAAGCTCACACCAACCGTCAACTGGTGCTTCTGGACCTGGCCCGACTACCTCAAGGGCTGGTTCAAAGGTGACGATCCGGGCTGGCACATAATCTGCTTCCACTGCGACAAGTCCAGCAACTACGTCTACATCTACGTCTGGCCCGATGGATCGTATACTGGAGGTACATCCGGATCGTATGCGGCGAGCGGGACAAAGAGCTATTCAAAAATAGAGGCACCTCAGACGATGCCATCGTCGTCGTCTTTGAGCAGTGGCGGCCTCTCGACGAACCTCGGCTCGGCCACGCCCACGCCGCCAGACCCGGTCTCCGAAGGGCTGATGCCCACAGACCTGCGGCTTCCAGCCCCGGATTATAGCGGCTCCGCCGATGGATCTGGTTTCGGCAGCTATACGGCCGGTATGACGGGCACCTGCGCTCCGACCAGCGGTGTCTCTGACTATGGCGTTTATGCCACCGGGTCCACCGGTTACAGCTGCTATGGCACGGGCACCATATCGCCTCCTGGCTACAGCGCAAGCACCGACACCATATCCGACTTCGGTCTGGTCTATACGCCGATGGCCGCATTGAGATACAACGAGTACTACGTCCAAACCCGGCCGGGCAGGCTGACGACCGTGGCCAGCATCCAGAAGGGCCAGTGGCTTCAGCTCTGGTCCAAGATCAAGCGGCCCGGGATGTACTGGTCCTTCGAGTGGCCTCCCTGCAAGTCCGGATACTACTGCGCCCCCGAGGTGAAGAGCCTTGGCTACAAGAAGGAGGGCTGGTATACGACCTGGTTCAAGAGCAATACCTCAGGCTGGCATCTGCTCTGTTATCAGTGCAACGACTGGAGCAACTACGTCTACATCTACGTCTGGCCCTTCGACTGCTGACCTGGCCCGCTCCTCCCAATTTCGGGGGGAGGGGCGATCTCTTTATATACAGTAAGCTTGGGTCTACTCTGAAGTAATCTGAAGTAATTACCCTTACTGGAGGATGTTTATTGGCGAGAAGGTCACAGAGAAAGTCTGACAGCAGGAAGGTCAAGGCTAAGCAATGGTACAAGGTCGTAGGCCCAGATATGTTCGGAAAATCTCCCGTCGGGGAGACCCTGGCCAGCGATCCGAGCAAGCTGATGGGAAGGGTCATCGAGACCACTCTGGGGGAGCTGACCAACAACTTCTCCAAACAGAACACCAAGCTCAAGTTCAAGGTGGACCAGGTGGCCGGCGATTCCGCTTATACCAAGTTCGTGGGCCACGAGCTGACCAGCGATTACATAAGGTCCCTGGTCAAGAGGAGAACTTCGCGGATCGACTCCATCATCGACGTCACCACCAGCGATGGTTACAAGGTGAGGGTGAAGCCGAGCTGTTTCACCGTCAAGAGGGCGAGGACCACTCAGGTCAAGACGATCAGAAACATCTCCTCGAGCATAATTCAGGAGAAGGCGGGAGCCCTCGACCTTAACCAGTTCATCCAGGAGGTCGTCCTCGGCAGGCTCTCTCTCGACATCTACAGAGACGCAAAAGAGATCTATCCGCTGAGAAGAGTGGAGATCAGAAAGACGGAAATTCTGGCGGGGCCCGTTGCTTCATGAAGATCCTGGGATTCTTCGGCAAGGGCGGCACCGGCAAAACCACCCTCACAGCCCTGGTCCTGCGCGAGCTGATCAGGCGGAATGAAGGGGAGGTATTGGCCGTCGACGCCGACGCCAATGAGTGTCTTGCAAGCCTTCTTGGGGCGGAGGGGACGTCGACCCTCTCCGATATGCTCCAGAAGTACAAGCAGCAGCGTGAGCAGAGCCCCGAGCTGACCGGGATCGACATATTCCAGAACCTCTTCGATACCCTCCTGATGGAGGGGGAACAGGACGGCTACGACATGCTGATCATGGGTAGGGGCGAGGGAGCTGGCTGCTTCTGCGCGGTAAACGACCTCCTTCAAGCGGTCTTCGAGAAGACTGTCGAGGGAGGGGCTTACAACTACCTCCTCATGGACTGTGAGGCCGGGGTGGAGCACATCGCGAGAAAGACCTCGGGGAAGATCAACGACGCCGTAATCGTAACCGACGCGAGCAAGGTCAGCCTAGATACCCTCAAGCGGATCAAGGATGTGGCCTCAGAGGTGGGGGCTTTGATCGGGAACTACTACGTCGTCGCCAATAAGACCAGGCCAGAGATGCTGGAGAAGGTCGAGAAGACCGCAGAGAGCCTGGGGTTCAAGTACCTGGGCGCCATCCCCGACGACCCCAACTTCACCGAGATCGCCTACGAGGGGAAGACCGTCTTCGACCTGCCCGACGACTCACCGGCAGTTCTTGCCGCAAAAAAGATCGCAGAACAGCTTCTTGGCTAGTGAATAACTCACTTAGGGATCATGAACGCGAAGATTATCTTGCTGTTGGTCTGCCTTGCAGCCTGCCTCGTTTCGGGCTGCTCGGATCAGGGCGAGGACGAAAAGGCCGGCCCATCGGACGAATCAATCTCCGAGCTGGCGGTGGCGATAACCGCGCCCGCCACGGGCTCGGTTCTATCCGGCGACAAAGCCGTGAGCTTCGATGGCGAGGCCACGGGCGGGAAGAAGCCCTACACTTATCGCTGGTCGTCGTCTTTGGACGGAACCCTCTCCACGGAGAGTTCTTTCGCGAAGCCGCCCTCAGAGATGAGCAAAGGCAGATACGTCGTCATCCTGACAGTGACCGACGGGGCCGGGACCTGCGGCCAGGCGAGCATCACCGTCACCGTTCTCTAGGCTGGAGCTCAACTTCTGACTCGCTCCGTATCACCGGCCTGTGAGTTGGGGTGCCCGTTTCCCAGCCCCACATTTTTGAGCTGATAGTACCAAAGAAAAGCTTCAGGTAAACAGATCCTTATCGCCGGTGAGGGGAGACTCGATGAGTTATACCCAGAATGATAGCACAGAAATATGGAACCGCAATGCAGATACGTGGCACCGGAATTTCGGAGGGAACGATCCCAACCGCCGAGATTTACTGGACCCGATAATAATTGAGACGCTGGGGGATATCCAGGGGAAGCGTATACTCGATGCTGGTTGTGGCGACGGCTACCTGAGCCGGAAATTGGCCGAACGGGGCGCCGTTGTCACAGCTGTGGAATGTTCTCATCGGATGTTGGCCCTGGCACTGGCAGAAGAACAATACGATCCCTTATCGGTCACATATCATAACGGAGATATAGCTTCTCTGCCCTTTTTAGCCGACCGCTCTTTTGACGCTGTAGTCACCAATAATGTTATCCAGGACGCCGCAGATTTCGAGGGGGCTTTCAGGGAGTTCGGCCGAATTTTACAGCCTGGAGGCATTTATCTCCACATCGTAAACCATCCGTGTTTTTCCACCCCTGTATTCGGTTGGGTGAAGGACGGCGAAGGAAAAAAGCTGTACAGGAAAGTCGACCGCTATTTCGAGCGGGGACCGTTTCTCGTCTCCTGGAGCCCGAAATCTGGGATGAAGCCTACGATAGCCTGGCATCGGACTCTCGGCGATACATTGAACTCCTTGATATCTTGTGGATTTCGCCTTTTGCAGTTGCTGGAACCTGAACCCCCTGAATCCTGGTCCACCCTCTATCCGGACCGGCTTGATGGCGCCCGTATTCCTGATTTTCTGGTCTTGGTCTGCAAGAAGGAGAAGGCCGATCTCTAAAGGAAGGTCATAGCCTCGCCTCGGCGAGGGCAGAGCCGCACCGGCAGCGCCTCCCCTCCGGCATCATCGTAATTGAGGCCTTTATGATCTCCCTCAATAGATGGGCGGATTTTGCCATCTCATCGACGATCTCTGCCGCGGACATGGCATCTCTTCTCATTCCTGCTGCTGGGTTTGTGACGATGCATATTGATGCGTAACATAGCTCCAGCTCCCGGGCCAGGGCGACTTCAGGATAGCCGGTCATGCCGACGACGTCTCCGAAGTTTCTCAGCATCCTGATCGTGGCGGGGGTCTCCAGGTGCGGCCCCTCGGTGCAGACGTAGATCCCCTCGCAGACATCAGCGCCCACGGTCTTTGCGCCCGCGGCCAGGGCCCTTCTTATCTCGGGACAGTAGGGGCTCGTAAGATCGACGTGAACCGCCTCCTCCTCGAAGAAGGTCGAGGGCCGGGACTTGGTGAACTCCACGAAGTCGATCGGCAGGACGAAGCTTCCCACCGGGTGCCAGGACATGGTGCCCACGCTGTTGGTGGATATGGCCCGGACCGCGCCCCACTCCTTCGCTGCCCAGAGGAGGGCCCTGTAGTTCACCCGGTGGGGCGGAAGATGGCCCTCGCCGTGGCGAGGGATGAAGAGGACGTCTTCACCGCTCAATTTCGCCAGCCTCGGCCTCACTCTGCCGTAGGGGGTACCGATCGAAAGGGCTTCGCCTTCGATCTCGATTCCGGTTCCGCCGATCACCGCGATCTTCTTTTCCATGTTTTGGGGGATATCTTTCGGGGTTAAAGGGCTTATCCCGGATGGTTCGGCTCGTTTCTGATATGCGATGGTATCGAGGTTGAATACGCTTATTGGGCGTCTTTATGGCGAAACCTACATAAGGCCCCTGCCCCTCTTGCCTCTGAAACGGCCATCGTCCAAGGACGTCCGCATATCGATCACCGCTCCCATTCACGGGCCCTTTTGAGGAGATATCAGATGGAATTTACCGCCCAAGAAAAATATGAATTCAAACGTCTGCTCGAAGATCTGAGAAGCAAGAGCGGGAGGGGTACCGAGCTGATCTCGCTCTACATCCCTCCCGACAAGCAAATCTCGGACGTGACCGCCCAGCTACGGGACGAGCACGGTCAGGCGTCCAACATAAAGTCCAAGCTAACCCGCACCAACGTTCAGAGCGCCCTCGAGTCGGTGATGGCCAGGCTCCGTTTGATCCCGAGGCCACCGCCCAACGGCGTCGTCATATTCGTGGGGGCCATCGACGTTGGCAGCAACAAGACCGACATGTACAGCAAGGTACTGGAGCCGCCCGAGCCGATAGTCACCTATCGCTACCACTGTGACTCCTCATTCCTTCTAACGCCTCTAGAGGACATGCTGGCGGATAAGAAGACCTTCGGCCTGATAGTCCTCGACAGGAGAGAGGCGACGGTCGGGACTCTCAAGGGAAAGCAGGTCGATGCCATAAAGCACCTCACCTCCTCGGTCCCAGGAAAGCAGAGGAAGGGCGGTCAGAGCAGCCGAAGGTTCCAGCAGCTGAGACTGATCGCGATCCACGACTTCTACAAGAGGATCGGGGACAGCGCCACTGAGGCGTTCCTTCAGATCGACAGAAACGATCTGGAGGGAATCCTGATCGGAGGGCCGTCTCCTACGAAGGAGGAGTTTGTCGATGGCGAGTTCCTCCACCACGAGCTTCAGCAGAAGGTCCTGGACGCTCTGGATGTCACTTACACCGACGAATCGGGCCTTTACGAGCTGGTGGAGGCGGCTCAGGAGCGGCTCCTGGACCTTGAGCTCACCCAGGAGAAGCTCGTCATGAGGAGGTTCATGAAAGAGCTGGTGAGCGACAAGGGGCTCGCCTCTTACGGGGAGAAAGAGGTCCGGCAGAACCTGATCATGGGGGCGGTGGATACTCTCCTCCTCTCCGAGGACCTCCGCAAGACCAGAGCGACGATCAGCTGCACCAACGCCGGTTGCGACTACTCGAAGGAGGTAACCAGGTCTCCAAACAGCCCGCCGCCGGAGAACTGTCCCAAGTGCGGATCGCAGCTAGACATCACGGGCGAGGTGGACATCATAGCCGACCTATCCCGAATGGCGGAAAATAGCGGAAGCGACGTCAAGATCATCTCCACCGACTTCGAGGAGGGTGCCCAGCTCTATAGGGCCTTTGGCGGGATCGCAGCGATCCTCAGGTTCAGGACGAGCAGCGTCTGAGGTCATCTCTTCGATTTATCGGCCCATCGTTTCCCCAAAAATCCGACTCAAAATTCCGAAATCTAAAATACCAGAACGAAAAACCAAGGAAGATGATGATAGAGCTGTCCCTGAGCGCGGCCGTCAGGCCCACCGAAAGCCCCGAGAAGGTGGCAAGTGCCCTGGAGAACCTATTTCCCGAGATCGAGCTTCTTGCTCGCGAAGACCGGATCGAGGGGAGGGGTGGCGCAGGCACCCTAACAACCTTCCACCGCCTTTTGAGAGAGCAGAGGATCCTGGACACGGCGAGGTCAGTGATGCTCCAGGGAAGGGTAGGCGACGCCGTACAGTTCAGGCTGAATAAGCAGGCCGCCACCGTCGGGAAGGTAAGCTTCCCCCCTGGGGAGGAGCCCCTCGGCTCGATCCACGTTCAGATCAGGGGGCCTGAGACGCTGGTGGACTGGCTCGCCCCCGAGACGTTCGAGGGAAAGCCGATCGAGGAGATCGAACTGGAGGTGGATCATGTTTAGCTTTTCGTCCAGCGCTCTCGTCGATCGGCCCTTCGACTGGGCATACCAGCTGGAGGAGCTCGGCTATTCCGGCTGGGAGATCGTCAACGAGGGAAAACAGAGGCTGACCACGGATACGATGCCCCTCGCCCGAGAGATCGTCGAGACGACGAACCTCGTGATCACGATTCATCTCCCCTACTCCGATTTGAACCTCGCCAGCATGAACCAGCCGATCTGGGAGGAGACGCTCCGGCAGATGAAGATGTGCATCAGTCTCGCGTCCGAGTTCTGCAGGCTTGCCGTCGTCCATCCAGGGTACCTCTCGCCTCTGGGAAAGCAGATGCCTGACCGGGCCTGGGAGCAGAACATCTTGGGCCTCCAGGAGATCTGCGATCATGCTTCGGAACACGACATGACCATCGCCGTCGAGAACATGCTGAACATAGAGTCGATGCTGGGAAGGACCCCCGAGGAGATCCTGGGGATGCTGGAGAACGTCGGCCGGGAGAACCTGGGGTTCGTCTTCGACATCGGCCACGCCAACACCAATGGGAACGTCGACTCGTTCCTGCCTCTCAAAGACAAAATGGTCCACGTCCACGTCCACGACAACAAGGGCTTAAGGGACGAGCACCTCCCGGTCAAGAGCGGAAACGTCAACTGGTCGAGGGTGGCAAAAGCCCTCAAAGGGTACGACGGCAGGTTTGTGACCGAGGCGCGGACCCTGGTCCAGGGAGTGCAGAGCATGAGAAATCTGAAGACCTTTATGGACCATTTGGAGGTGACCCCGGATGATATCGTCTCTTGACGACCTGGCTGAAGACATATCCCGCTACTTCGAGGCGAAAGACCAGGCGAGAGAGGAAGCGCTCCAGCTGACGAGGGTCGTAATCAGAAGGTGCGGAGCCGCCATAAGGTCGGTCCACCGGGGCGAGTTCGACCGGGCCCAGGAGCTGACCAACAAAGCCGGAGAGGTCCTCATCAGGATCCAGGACCTTCTGAAAGACCATCCCGACGTCCGGTACGCTGGCTTCGTCGACGGCGCAGAGCAGGAGTACGCCGAGGCGAGGATCGTATACTCGATCATCACAGGCCAGAGTACTCCAACGCCCGAAGAGATCGGTGTCGAGATGACCGGCTACCTGGGGGGTCTTGGTGACACGACGGGAGAGCTGAGACGCCACGTCCTGGACCTGATCAGGCAGGGGAGACCCGAGGAGGGCGAGGTCTACCTGGGGGCGATGGAGGAGATCTATCACCTCTTGATGCTATTCGACTATCCCGACGCCATCACCAAGGGCCTCCGGCGGAAGGGGGATGTTGCCCGCTCCCTTCTGGAGAGGACTCGGGGCGACCTCACCAACGCCATAGGCCAGAAGAAGCTGGAGGTCCAGCTAAAAGAGCTGGAGGAGAGGCTCGGGCGACCTTCTTTATCCTAACTCCACTTTGTCGGATCTGATGGATGGTTGCTTAGGTTGGTTTTCTTTAAATTGGATCCCCCGCAGCTTGTTGCAAGGTGTGCTGCCACAAGTGATCGATATTGATTTTAGTGTCTCAAGATTATCTAATCTATAGAGAACAATTAAGATAAGTTATAGTGGTTCTACATGCCTCTCTAATGTTTTCATCTTTTGTAGTTCTCTGCAAATTTTTCAATTCATTACATACTTGTTTTTTTCTGCCGCGAATTCTAAGCCAAGCTACAACATCGCGAATATAATTTGTTCCATACTCGCTTGTTGCATATCCCTTTTTGTGAGCTGAATAAATGAAACGTTCATGGCCCACAGGGCCACCCATGCTGATGAAAATCGGAACATATTAATATTGCATGAGTCAGACACTACCTCTTCATAAGATGGGCAATAGAGGTCGTTGGCATTTGGTGGTTTG
>Ga0272442_10007309_pt1 | contig 14306 bp, 13 predicted proteins | sample SSMForm2O_FD_200262 | JGI IMG/M metagenome (GOLD analysis project Ga0272442, IMG submission 200262) | Marine sediment archaeal communities from Little Sippewissett salt marsh, Falmouth, MA, United States - SSM-Form-2O | ecosystem: Environmental > Aquatic > Marine > Wetlands > Sediment ...
TATTCAGCGCATCAGGCCTATTCTGCCCCGGCCTTCACAATACAAATCAGGCCGCAGGCAGCGGGACATGATTGATAATACAAAGGAAGTGAAGCAGTGTGTTCTACTGCGGCCCCTTCTTTTTTAAACCCCGGGACATTGCCTGGTTCATTAAAAACATCAATGGCCCGGTTGTCAGCGTTCCTTCAAATTCCCTGCGGACTTTTTTCAATTCATTGGGGATGTCAATACCCTGGGGGCAGTGCTCCACGCATTTGCCGCATTCAATGCACTGGCTGGCAAGGTGGGGGTTTTTCTCCTGCATGCCGCCCAGCTGGATCAGATACAGGAGCCTGCTCATGAACCCCTGTTTAAACAGATATTTGTTGTTGTAAAAATGAAACGCCGACGGTATATCCACATTAACGGGGCAGGGCATGCAGTAGTGACAGGCTGTGCAGGGAACCTGCATCAGATTGCGGAATTTCTCAGCGGCTTTTTCTGTCGTTTCAATGTCTGAACTGCTCATGGAGCCGATATCGGCTGTTTCTGCAATCCTGATGTTTTCATGGATCTGGCTCATGTCATTCATTCCTGACAGCACAGTAATGACTCCGGGATGATTCCATACCCAGCGGAGAGCCCATTCGGCATTGCTGCGGCCGGGGTCAGCCTTCTTATAGATTTTTTCGACAGCAACAGGGAGTTTGCCGGCCAATGACCCGCCGCGCAGCGGCTCCATGACAATCACGCCGATATCTTTGGACCGGGCGTATTCCAGGCCTTCAATGCCTGCCTGAAAGTGTTTATCCAGAATGTTGAACTGGATCTGGCAGAAATCCCAGGCGCAGTCATCGATTATCTCTTTGAAATCATCACGCCTGCCGTGAAAAGAGAATCCGATATTCACGATTTTACCGCTGGATTTTGCCCGGTCCATGAAATCAACGACACCGCGGGATTTTGCCTTTTCCCATGATGACCGGTCCAGGGAATGTATCAGATAGTAATCTATTACCGTGTCATCAAGCCGCTTCAGCTGCTCATGAAGATAAAAATCCATGTCTTTCTCTGATTTACACAGCCAGTGGGGAAGCTTGTCAGCAACCTTAACCTTTGCACGGTATCCGTCCTTTAATGCCTTTCCCAGCACAACCTCGCTCCTGCCGTTGTGATAGGGCCAGGCTGTGTCCACATAATTCACACCGTTGTCAATAGCGTGCCGGATCTGCCTGATGGACTCTTTTTCATTCACATTCATCTGATTTCCCGGAAGGCGCATGCACCCGAATCCAAGAATTGACAATTTGTCGCCGGTTTTCGGCATTGTTCTGTAGAGCATGATTACCTCATTTACAATTATGAATATTCATTTAACTGAAAAACCCAAAAAATTATCCTGCAGAAATAGCATCCCAGGCCATGTCAATAGCCTGTTCAAATGTATCCTCAGTGATGTCAGCATGCCCGCTAATCCGGCGTTTTGCCAGAGAAATCATGGGCTGGTATGAAAACGCGGTCATCACTTCAAAAGGAATATTTTTTATGGTGCCGTTTTTCAGCCCAAGCTCAAACATTTTCTGTATGGGGGAAAACGCTGACAGAGCTTCTTCCATTGTAATTTTTTCAATAAGGGGAGAATTTGCAAACTGTTCACAGAAGGCGAAGCGGTCTGGATTTGCCAGGGCATACTTGTATAGATTCTTCAGTATCTGTTTGAAAAATATTTCAATGCTGCCTTCAGAGTCTGTAGCTGTCATCAATGCTTTTCCCATTTCAGCCTTAAGAGAGATGTATATTTTGTTGATCATGTCTTCTTTGTTTTCAAAGTAGATATATATGGATGCCGGTGAAACTCCCGCTTCTCTGGCAATTTTCGAAATTGATACATCTGAAAATCCGAGGGTGTTTATTAATCGGATGGCGGCATCAATGACGGCATTTTTTTTGTTTTCATCCCTGTGCCTCATGTTCTTAATATAAATGAACGTTCATTTAAAGTCAAATACATTTTCCCCGTGATATCAAATTTCTATGCTGTGGTGCATTGCGGTTCAATAGTGGTGTTTTGAATGCAATCGCACAGTGCACAGCATGCCTGTACTGTGCAGATGTTAACTGCCCGTATCAGATGTAAAAAGAACATTGTTTTTGTCTGCTGTTTATTGTATTATACGTAACAGGCAATCAGGAAACATGGAGAAAAAAATGAGCCGTGTACGCATAGGTATAACAATAGGCGACCCTGCAGGCATAGGCCCCGAGATAGTTGTGAAAGCCCTTGAGGAGCTGAGGCCTTTCAATGGCTGGGATCCGGTCGTGTTCGGCGACAGGAGCGTTCTCGAGCCGCTATGCGCTGACTACGGCCCTGACCTTTCATTCAGCAGCGGCACGCATGCAGTCCCCGGCCAGGCAGTGCTGGTGGAGTCGGGAATTGTAACAGAGCCGGTCACCTACGGTATTGTGGACGAGGAGTACGGGCGGGCGTCGCTGGCATATATTGAACATTCCATACACTGTGCGCTGAGCCGTGAGATAGACGCAGTAGTTACCGCCCCGGTTAACAAACAGTCTTTACTCAAAGCCCGAACAGGATATTTGGATCACACTGATATATTCACCCAGCAGTGCCGTGTTGCACAGGCTGACACAATGTTCATATGCGGGAGAATGAGAATTTTCTTTCTTACGCGGCACCTTGCTCTGCGTGATGTCCCGGCAGCAATAACCCGGGACATGCTTCTTGCGTCGATAAAACGGTGTATGGGCTATCTCCGTTCATTCGGCATTGCGAAACCTGCCCTGGCAGTGGCAGCGCTGAATCCTCACGGCGGTGACGGCGGGATCATGGGCAGGGAAGAGATCGATGTTATACGGCCGGCTGTACTGCTGGCGCAGAAAGAGCTCCTTGATGTGCGTGGGCCGGTCCCGGCTGACAGTGTATTCCATCTTGCCAATGAGGGCAAATTCGACGGGGTACTTTCGCTCTATCATGACCAGGGCCATATCGCAGCAAAGACTCTTGACTTCTACAGAACCGTGAGCATGACGCTGGGGCTTCCATTTCTCCGAACATCAGTGGATCACGGGACCGCCTTTGATATTGCCGGAAAAGGTGTTTCATCGGCTGAAGGCATGGTTCAGGCTGTCAGCACAGCCATCGAGTATGTGAAAAGACAGCCGTCCTCCCACAGCAGTTGAATAGTTATTTTTCAAAGTTAGTCAAATTTTCTCCATAGGAGTTAAAATTGTACAGCACACGCTATGTGCCTGTGCATGATGAAACACCATAAATGATTGTAAATTATAGCTATAGTGCGTTTTCTCCCGAGGGTGTTTTCCGTGGCACTTTATTTGCTGTTTTATAACGGGGATTTCCTGCGCCCGGCAGGGATTGAGTGTGAGACATAAGAGACGAATATATGAAAAGAAATTTTGCAATTATTTGCCTGGCAATACCTTTATGGCTTTTTTCCCAGCAGCCGCAGGTTGACAGCCTGCACATACTGCTGGATCAGAAGCAGGGCACAGAGAGGATAGACATCCTTAATGACCTGGCATTTCACTATTACACTATTTCGCCTGATTCGGGTGTGTCATATGCGCAGCAGGCGTTGTCCCTGGCAAAAGAGTTGGAATATCAGAAGGGCGTAGCCACGGCTTTGCAGAACATGGGAGTCAACTATCTTGAACTGGGAAAGCTGAAAGAGGCATTTGAGAACAATAAGCAGGCTCTTTCCATATTTGAAAAACTGCAGGATCCTACAGGTATTTGTGAATCCCTGATAAATATCGGCCTGGTCTATAATGAATTCGGCCAGAACGACAAGGCCATGGATTATATGTGCCGTATGATGGAGATTGCGGAAGAACATCAGGATACAGTGCGCATAATCAAGGGGTATATAAACAAAAGCAAGATACTGGAGGATACCGGTGATCACTCAACGAGCCTTGAGTACTTGAAAAAGGCCGAAGAATTGTCGGAATATGCCAATGATTATGTAAATCTGGCAATTATATACCTGAATCAGAGTGTCAATTTTTCGAGAAGCAAAGATTATAAAAAAGCGCAGAAATATCTGGAGAAGGCTGAGGCAATATGCCGGGAAACGGGTAATAATTCAACACTGCTCTTCTGCTATCTGAATATCGGTGTCAACTATCAGCAGCAGGGTAATGTTGAGCGGGCCATGGAATATTATAACCGCGGGCTGGAGTTGAGCGATAAGCTTGGGGATAAATCCCGGGCAGTACTGTTGAATTACAATATTGGAATGCTTTATCTCGGCCAGGGCAGATACCGGGAAGCTGAGTCTTATTTAAGCAAAACATTGAATCTGGCCACAGAGAATGAAACCAGACTCGATCTGCTGTACGCCTACTGGGGGCTGTCCAGTTTTTATGAGGCGACACATAAATACAAACAATCCCTTGAATATATAAAAAAATATGATGAAGTCGCCAATGAACTTTTCTCGGACAACAGCCAGAAGCGTATCTCTGCAATACAGGCTGCCTACGAAGTCAGAAAAAAAGACAGGGAAATGGAACTGCTGAAGCAGGAGCAGCAGATCCAGGCCATGAAACTGGAACGGCAGCATTTCTACCTGTTGGTGCTGATAATCGGCATCCTGATTATTATCGGTGCTTCACTGATTGTTTTGCGGTTGTATAATAAGCAGCGTATAGCCAACAGAGAGCTGTATCTGGCCAGTGAAAAGATTCTGGATAATGAGAAAAAACTCAAGAGAATCAACAGAGACCAGGAAAAACTTCTCAAGGACCTTGAAGAGGCGAATATTACAAAAGATAAATTTTTCTCTATTGTGGCCCACGATATAAAGAGCCCGCTGCAGGTTCAGCTTTCAGGGTCCCGCCTTCTTTCGGACCGGATCGATTCTCTGGATAAGGAGAAGATCAGGGATATTGCGAAAGAACTGAAAAAAAACACCCTGCATCTCTTCGACCTTCTGGAGAATTTGCTCAACTGGTCGCGGCTGCAGCAGGGAAGGATGGAGCATAATCCTCAGCGGATCCATTTGAGTGAAATGGTGAATTCAGTCGTCGGCCTGATGGGTGCCAATGCTAATCAGAAAAACATCTCGCTGGAGACCGATGTTATAGATAATATATATATTGAAGCTGATCCCAATATGATAAAGTCTGTTCTTCAGAATGTGATATCCAATGGAATAAAATTCTCTGACCCGGGAACGGCCATTCAGGTAACAGCCCGGGAGAACGGCCAGTATATCAATGTACGGGTGGAAGATACGGGGATTGGCATACCCGATGACCTGCATAAGGACCTGTTCAGGATCGATAAACAGGGCTCCAGGACCGGAACCCAGGGTGAAAAGGGCACCGGCCTCGGACTTGTACTGTGCAGGGATTTTATGGAGAAAAACAACGGATCCATATCTGTTCACAGTAAAGAGGGTGCAGGAACAACTGTGACCCTTAAGTTTCCTAAGCTGAAATTATCACAATAGGCGGCAGCTGGGCTCATGCCTTTGTATTTGCTGCCCGGTGAAACGATGAAACTTGTCTGAGGCATGACAGGGTTATATATTTTTCATGAAAAAAGGAAAGAAAAAAAATATTTGACTTGACAAAAAGGAGGGATTTACTTATATTTTTATCTCATTTGCGGAGGTGTTATGGCCATGAGCAGTAAAAAAGGCAGACGGGGAAAGAAGTCAAAGCCGCTGCCGTTTACAAGAGTAAATTATATTCTTTTTGCTATAGGTCTCGCAGGTATAGTTCTTGGAAATATTTTTTTAAGTATTGGCCCGTGGAACAGTTTTTGGTCCCTTGATTTTGCGCCGGTAATGCTTGTGCTTTCATATCTTGTAATTATACCGGTTGCTATATTGTACCACAAAAACAGTGATACTTCAGACGCAAATGAAGGAGCCATATAGCGGGCGATTAGCTCAGCTGGTTCAGAGCACCTGCCTTACAAGCAGGGGGTCACTGGTTCGAATCCAGTATCGCCCACCATGGGGTCGTAGTTCAATTTGGTTAGAGCACCGGCCTGTCACGCCGGAAGTTGCGGGTTCAAATCCCGTCGACCCCGCTGGAAAAAAAGAGCCGTACAGAAAATTGTACGGCTCTTTTTTTATCCCGATTTTGACAATTGTTACAGCTGATACAGATACATCTGCAGACATAAACTTCTGCTACCCCGCCCTGGATTCTCCTTGGGAGAATGACATCCGGGAAAATTGTTTCTCTCAATCTCAACCTTGGCCTCAGTCCGTATACAATATACCGGATTTTGTTTTATCATGTATCTGCTGATTTTTATATATTATGAGTGATCCTTTGTGCACCTGCATCCTCTCTTTTTATACCGGGCTGCAAACAGCGCTGCCATAAATACCGCGAATAGAATGATGGCGGTTATCAACACCTGTATGAACATATGCATGTCACGCTCCGAAATCATCAAAAAGAATGTTTTCCGGTTCAACACCCAGGCTGTCAAGCATCTTCAGTACTGCGTCTATCATGAGAGGCGGCCCGCACAAGTAGTACTCGCAATCTTCAGGCTCGCTATGGTTTTTAAGATAGTTCTCAAGTACAACCGTATGGATAAATCCCGCAGGGCCGTTCCAGTTGTCTTCAGGCAGGGCTTCCGACAATGCCAGGGTAAAGGAAAAATTCGGATATTTTTTTTCAAGAGTTTCAAATTCATCTGTATAGAATGCTTCTTTGAGGCTCCGTGCGCCGTACCAGAATGATATTCTGCGGTTTGTGCCTATCCGTTTCAGCTGATCGAAAATATGCGAACGCATGGGCGCCATGCCCGCACCTCCGCCGATAAACACCATCTCATTTTCCGTATCCCGGGCGTAAAACTCTCCAAAAGGGCCGGTAAGGGATATTGTGTCGCCGGGTTTAAGGCCGAAGATGTATGATGTCATCTGTCCCGGAGGCGCCTTGGGCTTTTCACGAGGCGGCAGCGCAATACGCACATTGAGAATAATGACTCCCTTTTCTCCCGGATAATTTGCCATTGAATATGCCCGGGTAATGGTCTCGCTGACTGTAGAAGTATAGCGGAACAGGCCTGCCTGCTCCCAGTCGGGCCGGAACTCTTTTTCAATATTAAAGCTGCTGTACCGGACAGTATGGGGCGGCGCCAAAATCTGGATGTATCCGCCGGCTTTGAAATCGAAGGGCTCGTCGGCCGGAAGTTCAAGAACCAGCTCTTTTATAAAAGTGGCCACATTCCTGTTGCTTTTTACCGTGCATTCAATTTTCCTTACTTCCAGGATTTCAGGGGGCACAATCAGTTCCATGCTGTCTTTGATGCGGACCTGGCAGGCCAGCCTGTATCCGCTGCGTGCTTCAGTCCTGGTCAGCATAGATGTTTCCGTAGGAAGTATACTGCCGCCGCCGCGTGTGATCTGTACCTTACACTGGGCACAGGTTCCGCCGCCGCCGCATGCTGACGGAATGTATATGTTCCTGTCGGCCAATGTGCTCAGCAGGGAGCCGCCCATAGGCACTTCCATTTCATCGCTGTCATTAATTGAGATGTGTACATTCCCTTTGGGAACAAGCTTCGATTTTGCAATGAGAATAACAATAACCAGAGAGAGTACAATGCCGGTGAATACAGACGCGCTTATGAGTATGAGGAGAACCGAGTTCATAGCCGTTCCTTACAGTTTAATGCCTGAAAACAGCATGAACGAAATTGCCATGAGGCCCACACTGATGAATGTTATGCCCAAACCGCACAGGCCCGACGGCACATTGCTGTATCTGAGCTTTTCCCGTATGCCTGCCAGAGCAATGACTGCCAGGGCGAACCCGGTACCCGATCCCGCGCCGAATACAGCGCTTTCTGCCAGATTGTATGAACGTTCAACCATGAAAAGAGATCCGCCGAGAATGGCGCAGTTGACAGTAATGAGGGGAAGAAATATACCAAGGGCATTGTACAGCGCCGGAAAGAATTTATCCAGAACCATCTCCAGTATCTGTACAGTAGCGGCAATGACTCCTATATAGGTTATCAGTCCCAGAAAGGAGATATCTGCCGGGCCCAGCCCGGCCCAGGAAAGGGCACCGGGAGCTATGATGGAGTGATAGATGATGTTGTTTAGGGGAATGGTGATTGTTTGTACAATAACAACAGCAATGCCCAGGCCCACAGCTGTGTCGACCCGTTTTGATACTGCAATAAAGGTACACATGCCCAGGAAGAATGCCAGGGCCATGTTTTCAATGAAGATTGATTTGACAAAAAGGCTGATGTAATGTTCTATCATTATCAACACTCCTTAAAGGAAGTAACGTTATATCGGGCTATTCAGCATCAGGGGGCGGCGCAATGGTCCGCAATATCCACACGATAATGCCGATGAGGAAGAATCCGCTGGCAGGTATTAAAAACAGGCCGTTGGGTGTGTACCAGCCGCCCTTGCTGATAGTAGGCAGCACTGTATAGCCCAGCAAGGTCCCGGCTCCCAGCAGTTCGCGGAAAAATCCCACACTCAGCAGTATAAAGGTGTATCCCAGACCGTTTCCTATACCGTCGAGAAAGCTGGCCAAAGGGGGATTCTGCAGGGCAAAGGCCTCGGCCCTGCCCATGATAATACAGTTGGTAATGATGAGACCGACATATACCGAGAGCTGTTTGCTTATATCATAGGCAAACGCTTTGATAATCTGGTCTGCGATTATTACCAGTGAGGCAATAATGGTCATCTCCACAATGATCCGTATCGATGGCGGAATATGTTTTCGTATTAGACTGACTGCGGTGTTTGACAGGGACAGCACAAATATCACAGCCAGGGACATGACAAGGGATGTCTCCAGCTTCGATGTTACAGCCAGAGCAGAGCAGATGCCCAGAATGTGGTATCCGATGGGGTTTTTTTTGAAGACCGGTTCAGTAATCAGTTGGATGTATTTACTCATATGCCGGTTTCCCCCTCAGTTTATCAAGATAGGGCCCGTATCCGTCAGGGCCGAGCCAGTACCTGACAGTTGCGTCAACACCCCTGGTCGTAAGTGTCGCGCCGGTAAGGCCGTTGACTGTATGGGTATATGCCGGGTCAGAAGGCGAAACCTGGCCCTTGATAACGCGGAGAATAAGGCTGCCGCCCGAGTCAAATGCCTGCTTGCCCTTCCATGAGGCTCTCCAGTCCCGGTTATCTATCTCACCTCCCAGGCCCGGTGTTTCCCCGTGCTGGTAAAAGGTTATGCCTCCAACCGTTGTAATATCCCGCTCCAGTGTAATAAAGCCGTATAGCGTAGACCATAATCCTTTGCCGTACACAGGAAGGATAAGCTTTTCAAACAGCGAGTCCATGTATACATGATACACGACCATATGGCGGGGTTTTATGCTGATAGACGCGATATCTTCAGCAGGAGGAATAGTGACGGTCAAGTCCCTGTCTGCCAGTACAGATTGAACATTGAAGGACTGTACATCTACACCGCTGGATTCGGCTGATACAACACTCATGTCTGTGAGATCAAGCACGACGGGACGGATATTGTTTTCATAGAAACCGATTCTGTCGGGATAGTCCTGGGGAAGGCCGGCTGCTGTCAGAATATTGGAGATGATCCCGGCTTTGATGTTTTCCTGCTGCCGTTTGTTAAGGCCTACAGCCGTGAGTGAAACCAGAAACGAACATACGAGGCAGACTCCCAGGGCAACACCCAGGGTCTTTTTTGTACTGTCATTGGTCATAGGATGCTTTCCGTTTTTTTATCCGCTGCCGGACGACATAGTGGTCAATAATAGGCGCAAAAGTATTGCCGAAGAGTACCGCCAGCATCATGCCTTCGGGATAGGCTGGATTTACAACCCTGATGAGTACCACAATAATGCCGATAAGGGAACCGTATATGTATTTGCCTGTGCGTGTCATAGCCGCGCTTACCGGGTCGGTTGCCATAAACACGGTGCCGAATGCGAACCCGCCAAGAACCAGATGCCAGAAAAAAGGAACCTGAAACATGGGGTTTGATGCGCTGCCTGCAATATTGAAAAAGGCTGATGCTGCTGTCATGCCGGCCAGCACACTGACCATAATACGCCATGATCCTATGCCGGTGATGATAAGGACCAGGGCGCCGATAAAACAGGCCAGGGCCGATGTCTCGCCCATGGATCCGGGAATAAAACCGACAAACGCATCAAACCATGTGACTGTCAGGTCCATGCCTTTCTCAGCCGCCTGCGCAAGGGGGGTAGCTCTGGTGAATCCTTCAACGGCAACCCATACAGCGTTTCCTGAAATGCTGGCAGGGTAGGCGAAAAACAGGAACGCACGCCCGGCAAGGGCGGGGTTCCAGATATTCATGCCTACACCGCCGAATACTTCTTTGCCCAGGACTACGCCGAAACTGATACCAAGGGCCGCCTGCCACAGGGGAATGGTGGGAGGAAGAATCATAGGGAAAAGGAGGCTGGTAACCAGCAGGCCCTCATTCACCGGGTGCTTTCGCACTACTGCGAAAAGAACCTCCCATATGCCGCCGACTGCAAGGGACACCAGATAGACCGGCAGGAAATATACAGCTCCCAATGCAAGGTTGTGCAGCAGGCTGTGAGGATTGTTGCCAATAGCAAGGAAATTCAGCACTGCAGTATGCCAGTCCTGGCGAACCGCTGCAGAGCCCGCTTCAGCAATTATCCTGTTGGCCTGGAGACCGGTATTGTACAAAGCCAGAATAACAGCCGGGACAAGGGCGGCTACTACTGTAATCATCATCCGTTTATAGTCCAGGACATCACGTACGTGGCAGGACCCCTGTGTTTCAGCATCGGTGCTGAACAGGAACGTGTCAAGGGCTTCATATACGGGGTAGAGGCGGTGCAGCCTGCCTCCGGGTTCAAACAGGCCGGCGTGTGTATCAAGAAATGAACGTAATAATTTCACTATCCTTCCTTTTGTATCGTTGTAAGTACGCGGCGTAAATTTCTGCCATGGTCGACTTTTGCCGGGCATACATAGGTAAAGAGGGCCAGGTCTTCCTCGGCAAGGTGCAGGCAGCCCAGGTTCTCGGCTGTGTCTATATCATTAATGGCAAGAGATCTGAGCAGGCAGACCGGCTCAGTATTAAAGACATTTACTTTTTCATACGCGTCTGTGGGATAGATGGCGCGGATACCGCCGTGCAAACCGGTAGTAAATGTAAACTTCCGTGTACCTGTAAACCTGGAGGCCACTGTGCTGGTTGCAGAATGGGCGTGCAGGCCCGGGCTGAGCCAGCCTAACAGGGGCCGCCTTGTGTCCCTGGGCAGCAGAGTGACCTGGCTGTGAAACCGGCCGAGAAAGTCAACAGGGTGTTCAGCGTTTCTGCCGTTGAGCACAGAACCGGAAACGGTCCTGCATGAACCCCCGGCAGCCGGAGAAGAGATCAGTTCCCGAATGCAGGCTCCTTTTTGAACCCGGTACAGGCCCGGTGTTTTTATGCCGGGCCCGGCTATCGAAATGATCCGGGTGCTGTTAATGTTGCCGGTAGCAAATAGTTCGCCCATGTCAGCAGCATCCTGGGCGTTAACATGCCATACGCACCTGTCCCTGGAAACACCGGGAAACAGGCGGGCAATATGGGTGCCGGCATTGCCGGCAGGATGGGGGCCTGAGAAAGAGCATGTTTCCACTCCCGGTATATGGGGCCCGGCAAGAGTGCTGTCAGGCCTCTTGCACACAAACAGGGGGCCTTCTGTCAGTTTCGAGAGAATCCGTACACCTTCCATGAAATGCGCCTCTCTGCCTTTCAAGGCAGTATCCATGGGAGGCGCCAGGGGATTTGTATCTATCGCTGTGATAAATATGGCGCCGGGTTTTTTTTCAGGCAGAGGAATGGTGTTAAAAGGGCGCTGCCTGATACTGGTCCACAGTCCCGAGCGTAAGAGCAGGCCTATGATGTCCGGTGCTGCGGGAGGTGTTTCTGACACAGGGAATTCAACACTTCCGCCGTCAGGGTCCTTTTTGATGATCAGCGACAGGAATTTCCTGCGCGGGCCCCTGCAGATTTCGGTAACAGTGCCGGCGCAGGGCGCAGTGAATAACGCTGACGGATTTCTCTTGTCATAGAAAAGATTCCGGCCTTTTTTAACAGTGTCTCCGGGCTTTACCAGAAATTTAGGGCGGAGCCCTGTATAATCGTCACCGATGACAGCTGCATGTGACACATCATCTGCATCGTGTATGAGGTGCGGGCCGGGAATAGTGCCCAGCGGAAGGTCGAGCCCTCTTTTAATTGAAATATGTCTCATTATGTTCTCATGATGATGTTTAAATGAATTGTACTAATATACAAGAATAAATAGCGTATGTCTATAATAAAAACGCTTTATCCAGGATAACATGGTATGCTTAAGTCATATCTGACTCCTCGAGATAGCCGGCCAGTTTGGTAAGCAGCCGCAGAAGCAGCCCTGATTCTGCTTCAGAGAAAACCGCGAACATGCGTGCTTCTATTTCCGCGCATGCTGCATGAATGTCATTTTTTTTGGCAAAGCCCTTTTCTGTGAGAGAAATTGAAACACTTCTGCGGTCTTCATCGTTATATGTAACAGATACATATTCTTTGGCACGGAGCCGGGCCAGGACTCTGCTTCCCCTGGAAACAGACAGGTTTAATTTTTGTGACAGCTCATTGCCGTAAAGGCTGTCGCTCTTTGACATGGCAAGGAGAGCTCTGAATTCACTTTCAGTAAGATTCAGTGACCTGCGTATTTCCTGTTCGGCTAAGCGGTACTTTTCTTTTATGATGAGCAGGCGGGAGAGTATAGAGTTTTCCATAATAAGTTGCTCCTGGCATTAATTGTTATTGGCAATCAACATATACAGTATAGGACATAAAACCGAAGTTGTCAAGGTGAAAAATGCGTTTTACAAGGTGTTTTCTACATTGAAAAGGAAAAATCCGGCAATTTGAAAGATAAATAAAAATTTAGGTTTTTTTCTAAAGGTTTTATATGTATTTTATATAACAGTGCTGTTTATTCAGGGGAGAAATTATAGCATTAATTTTATGGAGGTTACTATGGCAGGTACATTTTGGGACGATTTGAAAAAAAATGTAAAAAAAGGTTTTAATGTGGCAGCCGAAAAGACCAAGGAATATACACAAATCGGTAAACTTGAAATTGATATCCTCAATCTGAAACGCTCGGTTGACAAGGCAATGACTGAGCTGGGCCGGGAGAGTTACAAGATTTACAAGAGCGGCAAGCAGGGAGATATTTCCAAAGATGAAAAGGTCGTTGCCGTAATAAAGAAGATCGACAGCATATACAAGGATATCAAGTCGAAAGAAAAAGAGGTTGAAGCCATAAAGGCTGAAGAACAGAAAAAGAAGCCTGAAAAAGAGGCTGAAGTAGTAAATACAAAAAAGAAGGCAGAACCTTCACAGGCAAACAAGCAGCCTGCCGTGAAGAAACCTGCTGCAGTAAAAAAAACGCCGGCAGCGAAAAAGAAAGAACCGGCAGCGTCCAGACAGGCAAAGAAAACTGACGAGACCAAGAAGTAGCCCGTATATGAAACCTATGTTGTTGTGTGTCTCATGGGCAGTGATGCAGGTAACCTGTTTTGCGTGGGCTGTACAGGACAGCCTTGCCTCTGTACATGCAGTGCGGATGTCCGAAGATTTTATTAATGTTCCCCAGGTTATTTCCCTGGCTGCTGTGGGTGATGTGATGATGAGCGGGGGAGCTGCTTCAGTGATAAACAGCCGCGGTATTGAGTATCCCTTCATACATGTATTATCTGTTCTTCAAAATGCCGACATTGCCACGTGCAATCTTGAAGCCCCCTTTACTGAGGACGGTACGCCTTTTGACAAGAAGTTTACATTCAGGGTGAAGCCCTCCTTTGCAGGGGCTCTTGAGCATGCCGGTTTTGATGTAGTGTGCCTGGCAAACAACCATATCCTCGATTTCGGCGACGGCGGGCTTGCCTCCACAATGGCAGTACTCGACTCCATTGGTATCCTGTGGTGCGGGGCCGGTTCCAACAGAAAACAGGCTGAGTCTCCGGCCTTTATAAAAGCCCGGGGAATAAAAGTAGCTTTTCTTGCCTATTCTCTGACCTATCCTGCCGAGTTCTGGGCAGGCCCTGATTCCTACGGTACTGCCTATCCAGGAGGCGGCCGTATTAAAGAACACATAGCATCAGCCCGTGATTCCAGTGACTTTGTGGTGGTTCAGTTCCACTGGGGCGGTGAGCTGCGGACTGCTCCCAAACCCTACCAGCGCTGGTATGCCCATATGGCCATTGATGCCGGCGCCGATGCGGTTATAGGCCACCATCCCCATATTCTCCAGGGTATTG
>Ga0272442_10007310_pt1 | contig 14304 bp, 14 predicted proteins | sample SSMForm2O_FD_200262 | JGI IMG/M metagenome (GOLD analysis project Ga0272442, IMG submission 200262) | Marine sediment archaeal communities from Little Sippewissett salt marsh, Falmouth, MA, United States - SSM-Form-2O | ecosystem: Environmental > Aquatic > Marine > Wetlands > Sediment ...
AATATCATCAATAGCGCCTCCACCATATGCACTAGAGTTCATATCAAAAGTCCATAAAACCCCTAAAGGTAAATCTTCTTGGTTATCTAGTATTATTCCTGAATGATCAGTATTACCTAAAGTTTCAATACCATTCAACATAGGAACATAGTTTGATAGGATGAAAACTGCTGAAATTCCAAGTAACAAGATTTTTTTATTGAATATTCTATTCAATGAGTATACCTCCCCAATTTTATTAATATCACATATATAAAAACAAAGACTTATTTAATAACTTTTTTGGAATCATCCAAGATAATTGCACGATTTCTTACAATAATCTTAGTCAATACCTGAAAACAAGACTTGTAGACGATATAACCTTAAAAACCGAGAAAGAAACGGATGCTTTTGAATGAGGAAATTATCAAGCAAAAAATTCTTTCTGACAATAGCTACACCTGTTGCTGATGTATCATTATGATAAAATGGATAAACATTGCCATAAATAACATTGATTACAAAACCAAGTGATTCTCCTCTTGTTATCTCTACATCATGTAAATATAGTGTACCATTTTTTGAAAACGGAGTTTGTGTAAGATTCGTTGATACATTTTCCCCATTCAATATAAGTGTAAGTGATATGATTCCTTCATCGACTAAACCTTCACAGTTCATTTCATATTCGATATAGAGATCAACAAACTCAGTTGTCGATTCTGTTCTTATTTTTAAATTGTTTTCTGCAACAGCATTAAGAATACTATTATTACCATCACCCCAAATAGTGGCATAACCAAGATATATTTCTCTATTAGAGAGTTTTATATTCGTATAAACAGTATCTCCAATACTTGTTGAACTTGCAACTATCACTATACAAAGTAACAATCCAATTGAGTTATATATCAAATTTTTATTCATATGATCCCCCTTTATTCAAATTGAATATCATTCTTTTTTATATAATACTTACTAATAATATGAATATATTTGTTTTCTGGTTTCGATCATTCAAAATTACAATAATTCATTGAGTATAGAGGATTATATTTGATATGCAAATCGGTAACAGTTGTTCATAATAATATTGCAATTAGTATATTATTAAAAAATGGTGAATGAATGGAAATAGTAACATCATCTTAAAAAATAATATGTTTTTAAATCCACCCTATGCATGCCTAAATCATTATTAATCATGCTAACAATTAACACTATATTCACAAAATTAATACCTTTATTATGCCTATGAAAAAGCTCATCCTTTCAATCGATAAAGAAATCCTTAACAATGCCAAACAAGCCCAGATAAACCTTAGTTCCTTCCTAGAAACAAGACTTATATACTATATGACAAGAAAAAACGAGTGCTCCAGTCAAGAGTCTGCGCAAAGGGTGTAATGCTCATACTAATGTTTTAATAAATCATTAATCAAGAGTTAATTATTGATTTGTTTTTTACTTAGTAAATGTTTTACATTCCCAAACCTTAATTAGGTTATGATTCCATTAAAGTTCATTTGGTGATTACTAATGCCACAACTTGTTAAAGGTGGAAAAACTGTATTTGGATGGTCAAAAGTAGGAAATACTGGTGTAATAAAAATACCTCCAGAAGTTATTGAAGAGTATCAACTGCAACCATCAAATAAAGTAATAATCATGAGTGGAAGTAAAACATCGGGTGGATTCAGTATTGTCAAAATTGAAAAATTAATCAGTTCTCCTTTATCTGCTGTTTTAGATAATAATCCAGATTTAGCACATTTTAAACTTTCAAATGGAGAACCTATTCAATACAATAACCGTTATTTCTGTTGGACAGAAATCTCAAAGAATGAAAAAATTCATCTTCCAACTGTAACACTGCAATTATTTGGCATTAAACCTGGAGATAATATCTTATCTGCACGGGGAAGTGGTTTAGGAGTGGGATTCATTGTTAAGGGACCAATAATTAGTGAGGCAAAAAAACACCCTGAATTGAGATTATTTGAATAAATGAATATTTTTTGACAATAATTACCGTTTAAATCTTGCTAATCATCAATATCATAATTAGCAAGTTATAAAATAATAAAATTTGAGAAATATTTTCATTGTTTTATTGCTTTTACCACCATACCCTTTGGGACAATATACCCTTTTATCGGAATCCAAAAGGCTTTATAATAGTCTATTACAATATCATTGAACCCGGCATTTTTTAACAATTTTTTCATTTCTTCTCCACTATACAACTTTAAGTTCATTTTTTTAATATGTCTCTCATGCTCTGCTCCATCATCCTTATTAAAAGCCATCTCTATAATCAATCTTCCTCCGGGTTTCAATACTCTAAATATTTCTTTAAGTGATTTTTCAATTTCAGTTAAGAAAAAAAACGTCTCTATTGTTGCAACAACAGTAAATTCATTATCAGCCCAAGGTAATGATGAAGCATAGCCTTGTTTAAATTCGACTTTTCCAGATTCAACAAGCCTCCTATTAATATCCGATGCTAATTTAACCATGTCTTCTGAGTAATCTATGCCTGCTATTTTTGAAACATGAGACATATATTTTTTTATAAAAATTCCTGAGCCAAATCCTATTTCAAGATATATATCATCATTTGTTGGGCTAATTACCCTCGCAGCATTTTTATAAAACTCTTTGTGGCCACGAGCCATACCTTTTGCCAGTATTTTTCCAAAAAAACCTGTGGGTTTTGCAAATTGTGACATATTGGTGTTACAAAATAGTCTATTTTCTATTAAATGTTGTCAATTTATTGAGGTTTGTACGTTTTACTATCTTACCTCTCAACATAATAGTCATTAAGTAATAATTATTAATCTTTTTTTGTTATGTTATTTTGAGGAGAGATAATAAAATGAAAAAGAAAAGTATCTTTTGGATTAATGTTATCCCATCAACTGTCACAAGTATTCTCTTTATCTCACAAATCATTGTTGGTATTTATTTAATATCTGATATTTCACAAATACGGATATTAGCATATATCGGGGTTGGACTTTATGCGTTTTCAGGATTGATATTTGGTATGCTTCCAGTATTTGAATTTCGTAAGAACGGTAGAGTGGTAAAGGGAAAAAGTTATATTCATACAACTGAACTCGTTGATACTGGTATATATTCAATTGTTCGTCATCCTCAGTACGTGACATTTATCCTTTGGGCAATTGCAGGTATGCTACTTTTTCAACATTGGATTGTGATTATTCTTGGAATTCCAATTATACCATTAACCTATATTGATTTACATAATGCAGATAAAGATGGTATTAAAAAATTTGGAAATGAATATAAACAGTATATGAAACAGGTTCCAAGAGCAAATTTTCTTTTAGGTATTATACGAGTTGTTAGAAAAAAATGATATTAATATCATTATGCTCATTTTAGACTTACACATCATAATCAGCAAGTAATAATGCAACATAGGGTGCTACCCATTAACAATATATTCCCCAAACCCCTTACTATTTTATGGTAAAACAAAAACTCACCCTGAGCATCGGTAAAGAAATCCTTACCCAAGCCAAACAATCCTAAATCAACCTCAGTTCCTTCCTTGAAACAAGACTTGTTGATTACCTTACAAGAAAATCTGAGTGCTCCCGTCGAGCATCTACGCTGAGGGTGTAATGCTCAACATCTATTTTTATTAGAATATTATAAACTTTGACACCCATCACAGAAATAAATGCTTCCTCCAAGATAACTTTTCTTCATTATTACAGAACCACATTGGTTACAGGTCGTACCAACAGTATATTTACTCATTTTAGTTTTATACTGACCTTTATTAGAAAACAAATCTTTTTCAGTATCTCGACCATTATTGTCGACCATTTCTTTTAATGTATTTTTAATTGAATTAAAAAGATTAGATTTTTCATCTTCTTTTAAGGATAATACTTTCTGTTTTGGATGAATTTTTGCATTGTAAAGGATATCCTGCAAAACACCATTTCCTAAACCAGGTATTCTTTGTTCTGTTGCAAGAAATGCTTTAACACTTAATTTTTGAACATCATTATTGGAAATTAGTTTATTAAAATAGAGTCTATCAAATTCATTGGATAGTGGGGATGGTTTTTCTTCTGCAATTTTATAATATTCATTATCCAGTTCATTTTCGATAAAACAACCAACTCCTCCATACATTTGAATTGAAGCGCTTAAAAAAGTTTTATCTGAAAATTCAATTAGTAATTGATGTTTTTTTGGTAATAAATCCTTATCATTAATTAAATGTAGATTCGCACCTTCATTATATAAAATCCTCATATTATTTGCTGATATTTCAACAAAACTACCAAATCCCTTTGCATTTTCAATCTTTTTATTAATGAGTTGTTCTCTAAATTTATCTGGATTTCCAAAATACCAAGTAAACTTATGTTCAGAATGTTTTGCAATAATATCAGAAATTTGTTTTCCAATAATACTTTCATTTATTTGTTTAGCAAGTGTGATTGCTTCTGGTAATTCAATCATGTTTAACATTTTCTTTAATCAATATATTTTTTTTAAATCTATCCATCTCTATCCATCCCTATCATGATTTCTATCAACATCATAATCAGCAAGTAATAATGCTACCATTTATTGATATGTACAATTTCTTCTATTTTCTTCTTAGGTGGTTGCTTTGGTTGTTCATCAGGTATTCCAAAGGCAACTGCTCCAACCGTTATACAATCATCAGGTATATTCAGAGTATCACGGAGTTTCTTTTCATCAAATGCACCCATCCAACATGAACCAACTCCTTGAACTTTTGCTGTGATGACCATGTTTTGAAGTGCTATGGTTACATCCATCAATGATAGTTTCTCTATCACAATCTCTGATTTTTTGTATACACCTAAGATGATAAAGTCTGCATCAGTTACAAATCGGTTAAATCCACTAAAGATAAATGCTTCTTTCTCTTGCTGATTTTTGGCAACAATGAAGTACCATGGTTGTTGATTTGTTGCAGTAGGAGCAAGTCTTCCTGCGTCCAAAATAGTGTTAATGACTTCTTCAGAAACTGCTTCATCCTTAAATTTTCTGATACTTCTGCGATTCAATATCTCTTCAACACAATCCATCTTATCCACCTTCCTTTCTCATTTGTTTCAGTTGTTCTATTGCATATAAAATAACCCTATCGATTCGTTCTTGCTCTATTCCGTCATTCTGTGATTGAATAATTTCATCTATAAGGGGATGAAGCAATTCCATCTGTTCAATATACATCAAGTGTCCTTCTTGATGGAATGTTTCATTTATAATAGAAACAGATTCGTGCATTTTAGTAATGTAATCTTTTTTTATTGTATTGTATTCATTCAATTTTTCGTTACCTGTTTTCGTTATTTCGTAATACGTTTTATCATCTCGATCTATTCCTTTTATCCAACCTGCACTCTGCATTGATTTCAAAAGTGGATAGACTGTCCCAGTGCTTGGTTTATTCCCACTATGTTTCTCAATTTCTTTGATTAATTCATAACCTGAATGTTTTCGTTCTGAAATCAGTTTTAACATGAAATATTTTAAAAGACCTTTTGCCATATTATCGATATCGATATATCGTTATCGATATATTTACTTTTCCAAAAAATTTAACTCATTCTATGATTCTAAATCATAATCAGAAGGCACTCAAACCTCCCTCAGAACCCTTCCCCTTAACCTAAACCCTAATACTAACTAATACTCCTTTAACTTCAGAGTTAATCCTGAAGCTTCTGAGCTAGTAATCTAAGCCTATTATAAACCTATTAACTAATCTAAATCTTGCTAACCATTAACACTATAAACCCCTAACCCCTTACTATTTTATGGTAAAACAAAAACTAACACTTAGTATCGATAAAGACATAATCACTCAGGCCAAAACCTCCGGTATCAACCTCAGTTCCTTCCTAGAAATTCGTCTTACTGATTATTTGATGGTAAAAAAGTGCTCCCGTCGGGATTCGAACCCGAATTTATTAGTAAAAAATACTGGTTTTTCTGATTATCAAATAATGAATAAAAAAGAGAGAGGAAGAATAAGGTGAATACCTTACTCAACTACTCGTTTTAACAGACAGGGTTGATATGCAAAGACCCAGTATGCTTCTCCGGGTTCAAATATATCGGCAAAGAGATAGCTCTGTCCCGCTTTATTCCATCCAAAAACATAATCGTTGATAATGCCAGTAGAAACTGCATCGCCCCAGGAGACATCGTTTACAATAAAACTTGTCTTACTAACAGCCTCATTGTGAGGAATACCAACAGTATTCCAGTTTGTGTATAGATTCGTAACATAGTCATCTATTTCAATGGTTATATTTTCAACCCAAAGAATACAGGGTTCATAGGCATATATCCAGTATCCATATCCGGGTTGAAAGAAATCAGTAAAAGTGTAACTCTGCCCAGCTCTGCTCCATCCAAAAATGAAATCACTAACGATTCCTGCAGTGACTGCCTGTGACCATGTAGAATTATTATTATTGTATTCCACTGTAAGATTATTTTTGTTTATTGATTGGTTAAATGGAATCCCAATTAAATTCCAGTTATTAAAAAGATTTGTGATAAGGATATCGTTTGATTGAACCTCCATTGAATAATATTCAATAAATTGATTATATCCAGTATTTTCTTGATCTATTACATTTCCTGTTCCAGGTTCAATTTCAAAGACACCATTATTTGTTGCTGCTAATAGATTACCATTACCTAATCTATAAATACCGCTACCAACATCAATAACTGTAGTCTGATATATAGTACCACTTAAGTCAAAATCTGTGATTAGATCAGTTGAAAAACCAATATTTAAATAATTTCCAGGTTCTATACTATCATGTTGTATTTGCTCAGGGAAATTTGAGCTGAAAAGTATTTTATTTAATGTACCATCACTGTTGTAATAGCGTACGTTATCTGTTGATCCTTGTATATCTGATAGTAATGCTGTTCCATTTTCTAGAAAATATATGTCAAATGGGTCGGTTCCATCATTAATGAAATCAGGAAGTCTATTATGCGGTCCATCGAATTCTGCTACATAATCATCTCCGCTTGTCACGAAAAGGTGGTTTCCTCTGAAATCGATACCTCTAATATTATTTAGACCATCAGTTGAATTCGCATATTCATATAGGTATGCTCCGGTATTGCTAAAAACAAATATTGCATCTTGTACTTGATCTGAAACATAAATATTTCCATCTGGCCCCCCAATTGCATTTTTAGGTGTACTTGTAGATCCATGTATTAATGGAATTGTACATAGATCACCTAGATAAGTTCCATCATATGGGTCATATAAACTTATTACATCATCGGTTGAATTTGGTATTAAAAGATACTCGCTAAAAGTATCACCAGATTTATTAACATTTTCGCTTGCTATTGGTTTTATTGATATAATCAATAAAAAAATAATTAGTATTGTATATATTTTTAAATTTTTCATATTTTTATCCCTCTGAGCCTCTAAATTTTTATTTTACTCTGTTTTATATAATATAATAAAGATTTATAAGTTTTATGGGGGAAAAAATTCAAAAAATTAATTAATAATTGTGTTATTTGTCAACTAAAGAGTGAGGAATTCTATTGGTCTGAGTATTCTTACTCCATTTCTGAGTATCGGACTTTTCATATGTTCACCTTTACCTTTCATTCTAAACGTTAAGATATTCTGAAAATCGAGTATAGCTCACGCTCATGAGATGAAATCAATTCCAGAAATATCCTTACGTTTACCGTTAGCACCTAAGGGTTATACGAATATATTCGTTAAGCTTCATAAAAGTTATCTAGTAAATTAATCAGACTATTTCAGACGGTTTCAGATAACTATCAGACCTGATTAATGAATTACTATTAGGGCTAGGCTAGACGTTTATCTGTAGCTAATTCAGAGGGTCGGTTTTAATGAATCAACCTTTACTATTATGATTAACTTAGATTTATGGTAATATAATATCTGCTCCAAAGAGCATTGTATCTGCATAAGTGTAGTTTGATCTAAACAAACATGATGTTTGAAATGTATATTCTCCATTTGGAAATCCATAGAAAAAATCATGATTAGGATAGTTGGTTGTCACTAATTCAGTTGGTAGTGATGGAAATAGTGTTTGGATTATTTTTTCAAATTCCCATCCATTTCCAGAGAGGCATGTTTTTCCAAAACCTTTCCAATTTTCGAAAGGAGGATATCCGGTTTTTGTTAGTTGGTAAAACCAGCAAAATAGATTATCTTCTATATTCATTTTTAACTTTCCATCAATAATGCAAGTTGTTTTATCATTTCCAAAATTGATTTTTCCATGAAAATCTTCTCTATGATAGTAAAATGTATCGTCACCTTCAGCAATTGCTAAAATTTCCACAGGTTCTGAGGTATTAAACCAGTAGTTATAATCCCCTTCAACTGCAAAATTCATAAATATGTAGTACATTGTTCCAATTTCATTAGAAATTATACAGGTCGAATTGGTTTCATGAGTAAATGGGCAGTTGTTTGATGAATTATCTTTGTAGGTAAAGTTAAATAACCCTATGTCTAACTGGAGGTATCTGTCCAAATTAGGGTAATTTCCAGCAGAGCCAATACCGCCTCCACAATGATGTGTTTTTGGATTATAATCAAGAACAGCATCAAATATGATTGGTACATGTTTAGTATCGTTACTCCATTTCTGATAGTGTTTCTCTCTTATGGTTAAGGTAGTTGGTGTTGAAAATCTTGCTTTGATAACATACCAAAAACAAGGTTCATCACTATGAATATACAATGATGTTGTAGTTTCTTGTAAATCAGTTGTTTCTTTGCCTATAGTTTGAATTGATAGACCTGATAATATCAGCATTGTAATTATTACAATATTTACGATTATTGTCTTCATAAAAGACTCCCTCTACATAACTATATTTATAATGTAATAATTATTCAAATAATTTGTGGTTAATTGTAGTGATGAAATTGTCAATTCTTTATCTTAAATATATATTTTGTCAATTCCTTATATAACCTTGCTACCCATTAACAATATATTCCCCAAACCCCTTACTAACCTATGGTAAAACAAAAACTTACCCTGAGTATCGATAAAGACATAATCACTCAAGCCAAAACCTCTGGTATCAACCTTATTTCCTTCCTAGACTTTATATTGATTTTTAATTTAGGAATTGTTATGATTTGATTACATAGCACCAAGTAACAATGCTACAACTAGGTTATTTAACACTAAAACATTTAAATATCTAGATTCAATTAAAATTATTGAGTAACAATGGGGGTAAATCATATGCTCAAAATAAAATATAAAAAAATAATAATTGTTTGTATAGCTCTATTTTTAATTTCGATTAATTGTTTAAATGTAATTAGCACAGATATTGAATGTAATCTATCAAAAATTTCTTGTTATAATGAAATTATCTCTCATGCTGAATATGAACAAGTTGATGAATTAATGATTACTTGGCCTACATTATATCATCTAAGTATTGAAGAAGAACCATTTTTTATTGATATGGTTAAAGCAGCTGAGGACGCTGTTTCAGTAAGAATTAATGTCAATAATTTCCTTTACAAAAATAGAATAATTTCTCTGTTAAATGAAGAGAATATACCTTTAGATAACATAACGATTTCAAAAACTCCTGCTAACTCATATTGGATTAGAGATTATGGTCCCTTTTTTATTGAGAAAAACGGGGAATTGTCAATTGTTGATTTTAATTATCTCGGGCATAGATATAGAAATAGATTAATTGATGATATATATCCAACATTATACGGAATTGAAAATAATATCGAATTTGATTTTAAAGCAAATTTTGCTCTATGTATCCAAGGTGGTAACTATATGTCTGATGGACAAGGGCTTGCAATGGTTGCTAACTATTCCTTAGAAATAGATAATCGTGATAAAACATTAGATGAAATGAGTGAAATTTTAAAAAAATATTTAGGTTTAGATGAATTATTAATATTAACGTCACAAGTTGATGATATGACCGGGCATATTGACATGTTTTCTAAACTGATAGATGAAGATACTTTACTTGTTGGTCAATGGATAGATAAAAACGATATAAATTATCAGATTCTTGAAAATAATACTCAATTATTAATTGACAAAGGATATAATGTAATTAGATTGCCAATGCTCCGTGACCCTGATGAAGATAAAAATACAATTTGGACTTATACGAACTCCCTAATAATTAATGGTACAAATAAAAAAATCGTTTTAGTTCCTCAGTATGGTGCAGTTGAAGATTCTATTGCAATTGAAATTTATGGGCAGGTTATGCCCGATTATGAGATTATTGGGATTTATTGTAACTTGGTGATTGACTATTGGGGTGCTATCCATTGTACTACTATGACTAGACCACTAGTAAATTAGATTAATTCTTCTTCCTTCTACAAGTATAACCATGCTACCCGTTAACAATATATTCCTTACGCTTGATAAAAATTATCGAGTAACTTAATCAGACTATTTCTAAGCTAATCTGATAACTATCAGACCCGACTAATGAAATACTATTACCCCTAGGTTCGAGGCTTATCTGAAGCCGGTTCTGAAAAGTGAATTAGGGTAATCAACCTCCCTAACTACTAATCTAATAGCCCTTAAACGTGCTACCCATTAACAATATATTCCCCATGTAATAATGTTACAAATGTTTGAATAATTTATTTATTATTAACAGATGTTAAGGATAATTTTAATAAACTATGAAATGATTTGTTAAACATGATGGAAGAATCATCAGTTAAGACAATTTCTCTTTCCATTGTTACTGTAATAGTCTTCATCATCGGTTATTTGTTTTACAAAGAAGGATCTGAATTTTCTATATTGATAATATTTTTTGGATTCTTTTTATCAATTATTTTAGCATCAGGTTATTTACGCAATATAGATAAAAAAAAGAAATAACAAAGCGAAAAATTATTGGAAAGAGGGCTCTTTTTGAAGTAATTTTAAATTCAGATGAATTCTTGCAAGGATTATTAGTTCAAATTACGAATTACTATAATCATGCTACCCATTAACAATTTATTCACAAAAGTAATACCTAAACTATGGTAAAACAAAAACTCACCCTGAGCATAGATAAAGAAATCCTCAATAACGCCAGAACCTCTGGTATCAACCTTAGCTACTTCCTAGAAACAAGACCTATAGACTAATTAATAAAAAGGACAGAGAAAATCTATAGTGTATTAGTATTGAATAAAAAAAGAGGAAATTTAGTTTATTTTTCTTCTTCTCCAAATCGTTAATGCTATTCCTAATGCTATACATAATACTATTATCTCAAAACCAGGTGTTCCCCCTTGATTTCCTCCATTTGAATCTTCATCCAATTCATCTTCTTCACCTTCCTCATCATATTCTTGTTCATCATCCTCACCTTCATAATGGATAACCGTATCCAAGTAAACTGCTACAACATCATTTCCTTCTAGAATATCGAATCCTGCTTGTCCAGAGAAATCAAGCTGACCAGTTGGATAATCTTCATCCCCATACCAATCAAAGTTACAACTTATTGTATTTTCAGAAACCGTAACATTTTCAAAACTCACATCATCTGTCACATAGGATTCTCCCGAACCTATACCATCCCCATTTGAATAAGAAAGGAAATAGCGTGCTTCTTCAGATATTAATTGCACCCAATAAGCTTGTTCAACAGCATCTTCGATAACTCCTACAACTTGTAATGAAAGAGTTATTTTCCCACCAGATATTTCATAGGATATTTCTGTGATATCTATGTTTGGTTTATCATTCACATCTTGAATGTAAGAGGGGATTCCATCAAACCATTCGGAATATTCAACATCACCAGTTTCATCGTCAACAGTATCAGCAGATGCTAAAATTGTTAACAATAATATTGACGTAATACCAACATTTATACAAAATATGACAATTCTTCTTCTCACAATCATAAATTTGCAACCTCCAATTTATCTATAAATGATATTAGTATTTAAATATATCATTAACTATTGTTAATTGAAACATATAATGTAAAATATATGAAATAATATAATTTAAAAGCTTAATCTAAATGCTTATCTAGAGCAAATCTAAAAGCTGAATAGGATAATTTAGCTTCTAAATTACTATTCTGAATTCCTAAACCATGCTATCCATTAACAATATATTCCTAAAAATCATGCCCTTATTATGTCTTAGAAAAAGCTAACCCTCTCCATTAATGAAGAAATACTTGCCAAATCAAAACAATCCTAAATCAATCTCAGGTCCCTCCTTGAAATCTGCCTCCCTAATACCATGAATTAGTTAAGCTTGCTGACAGGTTAATAAAATGTTTTACAGAGGCTTTAAAAAGATAGTAATTTGAAGAATAATAGAAGATATTTTTCAAATAATGTTGGATATCCTTTATATTTGGACATACTCACTGTTAATGGATCTGACCATGGGCTCTTTTCTCCATAAATATCTTTAGCTCTTACTCTTATCTCAAATTCATCTTTGTTATTCCAAGTATGTGTTATAGTAATATTATATTCTGAGTCAACTGGTCCAATCCATTCACTTATTTCATCTCCCCAATCCCATTGAAAATAAAGATCATTTCCATTTGGATCGGTGGATGATGAAGTATAGGAATATTCTCTACCACTTCTCCCGATTGTTTCCCCTAATGGTTTGCTTGGTTTATATGGGGGCAGATTATTGTCAGGTTCAAATAATGATTGAATTGAATAGACATGCTCACCTCGTTCTAATTCTTGTATCAAATTAAAAATTATTACATGTTTATAATCATGATAGTGGAAGAGATGAATATTGTAGTTATGTAAATCATAGATGATCGACCATATTGTAGGAGTCCATTCTATGGGATAGTTACCTTCTTGATGAGTTTGATTACAAATCTTTGTAAAATAGTCGATAGAGAAATCATCCATTTGTTTTAACATATTTTTTGCAGTAGTATATCTCCAAGAGGGAAATCCCCCTAATAACGGATGAGTCGGACGAAAATTAGCTACTACCTGATATGCGCCTTTTTTCATTGTAATATCATCACCACTAATAATCGCTGAGTTTCCATCTCTGTCAACAACCATGATTTGACAATACTCTAAAAATTGTAGATTATATTGATCAAAAATAACAAGCACATCGGATAGTGAAGAACATTCTTCCATACATTTCTCCATGAGATTTCCATAATTCCCCTCATAAACTGGTTTATTTATAGAATTCTTAACTTTCAAATAGGGCGCCGCAAAATACGCAAACATAACTCCTTGATCATTCATACCACCCATATACCAAGATGGGTGTGAATTCCATCCAAAATAAACACGTCCAAATTTCTCTTCCTCTGAAGGGAAAAAAACAATGTAATTCTCTTGAGTATACCAGTCCATATTTCTCCCAACAAGAGTTGTATCATCTTGGGTATAATTAAAAGCGGTGCAAGCTAAAATTGAATCACAAAAAAGGATAATGAAAGAAAAACTCACAAAAATCATATTTTTTTTCATTTTTTATACCTTGCTACCTCCCTAAGGCAATAATATAACAGTAAAAATAAATATAAAGATTATCCTAAATCATGCTAACAATTAACACTATAAACTCCTAACCCCTACTTGTAATATGCCTAAGATAAAACATATTCTCACCGTTGACGATGAAATAATTACCCAAGTCAAAACATACAGCATCAACCTCAGTGCCTTCCTAGAAATCAGACTGGCTGATTATTTAATAGCAAAAAAGTACTCCCGTCGGGAATACGTGTTAATTCTCTAGTGCTCCCACTAATATTTAATGAAAAATTTGGGGGAATGGATTTGAACATGAGTTTACTAGTTAAAAAAATATATTAATTAAATTTTTTATTGCTAGTTACAATTTTATATAGTATGTAATAATATTCCATAATATGATGATTATCAAAGATAAAAAAAGTATATTCCTTTTAACAATTTTTTTAGTGGTAATATTAATATTTGCAGGATGTACTGACAATCAAAGCAATTTAACTAATAGTAATGATAATCAAAAAAATGGGTATCTTCATTATGATATTGGCTTGAAAAACTCTTTTACAGTAAATACATCTGGAGGTGAATTTAAACTATTTGATGATGCCATTAAAATAAACATTCTTCCAAGAGCAATTAATGAAACGGTTGAAATTACTGTAGAATCAATTAACAATCCTATTGTTGATCCAAATCTTATTATGTTTTCATGTTTCGAATTTGGACCAGATGGCACCACA
>Ga0272442_10007311_pt1 | contig 14304 bp, 7 predicted proteins | sample SSMForm2O_FD_200262 | JGI IMG/M metagenome (GOLD analysis project Ga0272442, IMG submission 200262) | Marine sediment archaeal communities from Little Sippewissett salt marsh, Falmouth, MA, United States - SSM-Form-2O | ecosystem: Environmental > Aquatic > Marine > Wetlands > Sediment ...
CTATATTGGGAATCTGTTATGGAATGCAGGCGATGGCTATGCTTCTAGACGGCAAAGTGGAGTCGGAGACGCTTCAACGGGAGTACGGTCCTGCTCTGCTTAGAGTGGAAGATAAAAGCTCCCTTTTCCTTGGCATGCCCAAAGAGTTTCAGGTCTGGATGAGTCATGGGGACAGGGTTGCGCGCTGCCCGCGGGATTTCCAGATCCTGGCCTTGAGCGAGAACGATTCGGTGGGGGCGATGGGCGATGAAGAGAAGGGTCTTTTCGGGACTCAGTTTCATCCTGAAGTGGTTCATACATCGAGGGGAAGGGAAATACTGGACAACTTCCTCAAGAGGGTATGCGGCTGTTCCGGGAATTGGAGAATGTCTTCCTTTGTGGACGAGGCGACGGAGGGAATCCGAGAACGAGTGAGCGAGAAGGAGAGCATACTGTGCGCGCTTTCAGGAGGTGTGGACTCAGCTGTGACTGCGGCACTTTGTCACGGGGCCGTCCAGGATCGTCTCCATGCAGTGTTCGTAGATAACGGCCTCTTGAGACTGAATGAGCTGGCGGAACTGGAAGGGACGTTGAAGGGACTGGGTTTGAATCTCCATATCGTCGATGCTAGGGACGAATTCTTGGAAGCATTGAAAGGCGTGGAGGATCCGGAAGAGAAGAGGAAGATCATTGGGAGGACCTTCATCAAGGTTTTTGAGAGGGAAGCCCATCGTCTTGGCAAGCCCAGATTTTTGGCTCAAGGGACCCTTTATCCTGATGTCATTGAAAGCAAATCGGCGCACGGCGGACCCTCCGCAAAGATCAAAAGCCATCATAACGTGGGAGGACTGCCAGAGGAGCTTGGTTTCGAGCTAATCGAGCCGCTTCGATTTCTTTTCAAGGATGAAGTGCGTGAGTTGGGTGCATTGGTAGGACTTCCTGAATTCTTCGTGAAGAGACAGCCTTTTCCTGGACCTGGACTTGCCGTAAGAATTCTCGGGGAGGTGACGCGGGATAGGCTGGAACTTCTGCGCCAGGCGGACGCCATCGTTCGAGAAGAGACTGATAGGGCGGACTTGGATTTTGAGATCTGGCAGGCCTTCGCAGTCCTTCTTCCCGTAAGAACGGTGGGGATCATGGGGGACGAAAGGACCTATGATCACGTGGCTGTTATGCGGGTCGTGACGAGCGAGGACGGCATGACCGCAGACTGGGCGAAGTTGCCCCATGATCTGCTAGCCTTGATTTCCGCTAGGCTGGTCAACGAGGTCTCTGGAATCAATCGCGTGGTGTACGATATCACCACGAAACCCCCGGGAACCATTGAATGGGAATAGAGGGAGCCTGAGAGATGAGCAAATATATTTTTATAACGGGCGGTGTGATTTCATCCTTGGGTAAAGGGATAACAGCGGCGTCCATCGGCGCCATTTTGAAGCGGAGAGGCTGTAGAATTCGTCTTCAGAAATTCGATCCCTACATCAACGTGGATCCCGGCACCATGAATCCTTTCCAACATGGAGAAGTCTATGTGACCGATGACGGAACGGAAACGGACCTGGACCTTGGTCATTATGAGAGGTTTACAGGAGAGGAGACGAGCAGGGACAGCAATTTTACGAGCGGTCAAATCTACGCTTCTATCATCGAAAAGGAACGGCGTGGGGACTTTCTGGGAGGTACCGTACAAGTGGTCCCTCATGTCACCAACGAAATCAAATCTTGTGTGAGGACGCTGTCGAGCGACGATGTGGACGTGGTGATTTCTGAAATTGGAGGGACAGTCGGGGACATTGAAGGGTTGCCTTTCCTGGAGGCGATCCGGCAGATGCGACACGATGAAGGCCGAGGAAACGTCCTTTACATCCATCTTACCCTCGTGCCCTTTATTCGAGCTGCAGGGGAGATCAAAACCAAACCAACGCAACAGTCCGTGGGAAAATTAAGAGAGATTGGCATACAGCCTGACGTCCTCATCTGTAGATCTGAAATGTCCCTTGGAGAGGAAGCTAGACGCAAGATTGCACTGTTCTGCAACGTGGACAATTCTGCGGTGATCGAAGAAAAAGATGTGGACCACAGTATCTACGAAATTCCCCTTCTTCTGATGAGACAGAGTCTGGATGAGATCATCGCTGAAGAGTTGCGGCTCACATTGGGTCCCCCCAATATGTTGGACTGGGAGGCGATGCTGGAACACGCCATACGACCGAAAGGCGTTGTGAAGATCGCCGTGGTTGGTAAGTATATGAAGCTGCAGGACGCCTACAAGTCGATCTTCGAGGCCTTGACCCACGGCGGAATCGCCAATGATGCCAGGGTGGATGTGATTCGTATCGAGGCAGAGGATCTTATGGAAGGGAGTTTGGAAGAGCAGCTGGGAGACGCGAAAGGCATCTTGATACCGGGTGGATTCGGGGAGAGGGGAGTGGAAGGCAAGATCAAGGCGATTCAGTACGCAAGAGAACGGTCTGTTCCTTTCCTGGGAATCTGTCTGGGGATGCAGTGCGCAGTGATCGAGTTTGCCAGAAACGTGATGGGATTGGAGAAGGCCAACAGCGCTGAATTCGATCAAGACACGCCACATCCAGTAATCGCTTTGCTGGATGAACAGAGAAATGTGACCCATTTGGGGGGGACGATGCGTTTGGGCGCCTATCCCTGCATCCTAACCGAGAAGACAAAGGCCGCGGAAGCCTATGGAGAGCTAGAGATCAGCGAAAGACACCGCCATCGATATGAGTTTAACAACCAATTCAGGACAGATTTTGAAGAGGCGGGCATGCTTTTTTCCGGATGGTCTCCAGATGGCAAGCTGGTGGAGACCATTGAGTTGAAAGATCACCCATGGTTCGTTGCTACGCAGGCACATCCAGAATTCAAATCCAGACCTACGGAAGCCCATCCGTTTTTCAGGGAGTTTGTGGCGGCCGCCTGCAAAGCCTAGCCGACACTGCTTGGAGCGGCGCCGACGCCCAAATAGCCAGACAGGGAACCAAAGGCAGTCTAAATCTCTGAGAACCGGTGAAGACTGCGCAGAAGAGCGTTGTGTAAAGGAGAATTACATACAAAGGGATTTGTTTGCGCCATTCACTTCGACTCATGATCGCCCCCAAAAAGGCCAGACCGTAGAGTGGCAAAACGACAAAAGCGTTCGCCAGAGACGTCCAAATCCCTTGGAAGCCTGAGGCTTGACTGGGGATAAACGCCCAGAGGCGTGCGACTTTTTTCGATGCCCTGAGGAGAAACAGCAATGGGCGATCCAAGACATAACGGAGGCCCTCGGCCATGAGTGCTCTTGAAGAAGCCGCTTCATTCATGTTCTCCGCCCAGCTCGGATATTCGTAGTCTACCCCCCGAATGGCGCCTCCAGATCGGTTCATGGGGTTGTTGCCTTGATAGAAGCTTCGACCGCCTTCGGTCGTGATGGGTATCCAGCATCCATATTGGATTCGTTGCATGACTAGATAGGGGGACAGTAGAAAAAAGAAGGTCAGACAGAGAAGCAATCCATGGCTCATCTTCCTCTTTTCCCTGATTACATCGCCCGCGATGAGAAGGGGAAGAAGGAGGACGACAGGCCTTGTTAAGGCGGACAAGGCCAGACTGATTCCCAGAAAAACGATGCTTCGGAGGTTTCCTTTCTCTCTCGCCATGCACCAGAAGAAGAGGGATATGGTCAAGAAGAGCGTGAAGAGCGTTTCGGTGAGGATGAGAAGAGAATAAAAGACGAGGAAGGGATAGATGCCGCAAAGCAGACCCGCGATCCAAGAGGATTTCTGTCCTATAGTCACTTTTCCCAACAAGAGACATGCCACGGCGATTCCAGCGCCCCATAGGCAGCCTAGAAGTCTTCCTCCCATCCAACTGCTGTCCCTCGGATAGGCCACGAGGGAGAGAAACAAAGGATACAAGGGCGCTCTGTTGGAGCCGTTGGGGAGCTCGGCGTTTGGATCAAGAACATGCGGGAACCCCCGACTCCAGTGACGGGCAATAGCTTTGTAGTCCGACGCATCTCCCATTCGTTCATTTTCCATGTTTTGGATCCGTGGACTGAGACAAAGGAGAATGCAGAGGCGGATCAGGAGTGCAGTCAGGAAGACAACACCGACCTTGTTTCCCGAGAAAAAGCGTTTCATTGGAGCCACACTTCTGCCTTCTCAGGAACGTGTACTTCGTACCAACCTTCCCCTGTGGCCATGAGCGTCCCCTCCCTAACGCTGCGAGGGGTGTGATAGGAACGCAGACGAAGAAGAGGATCTCCAGTCACGTGAACGAGTCGCACGTGTTTACTTCGTCCCAGAGATCTCCGATCCATACTGAAGACCCAGAACAGAGTGGCGGCGCTGTATGTTCTTCCATCCCATTCTGTGACGAGCCCGAGCTCTCCCTTTTTTCCTTCGAAATAAAAGCCGCCGTTTGGTAGAGCGCCCCTGCCAAGCTGAAGATGGGGGGCCTGATCCCCGACCAAGAATATGCGTATGCCACCCTCGTATTCCGCGACGGCGCCGCCGCCCTCTAAGGGAATCCAGTGGATCAGTTCCTTTCCTGAAAGCGCTTTTTGGGACCATTGAAGCATCTTGGCCGCCAAAAGCTGGCACCGAAGAAGATGGGATCCTTCTTGTTGTGGCGATGCTGCTGTGCCTCCCAAGCTGTCCAAACAGGGGCTGGCTTGAGAGGCCAAAGAAACCAGATCGAAAAGCTCCTCACCTGCTTGAGACTCCAGCGACAAATCTCCCCATAGAGCCCAATCGCCGGCAGGATCCCCGTGAGGTCCGCTGGATACCGAGAACTGCAAGTCTACGGTCATACCGCTCCAGGCTGAAAAATCCAATCGAAACTCCTTCCATTCCCTGTCCTGGTGACGTCTTAGGAGAAAATCTTTGCCCTCAGCGGAAATTTGAAAGAAGATCCCGTCCCCATCTCCTGCCTCATCGGCGATTCCTGTGAAGCCTTTTAGTTGGCAAGGAAGTTCTGGAATGGATAGGTGGATTGTCCAGCAGGCCCCCTCGTTTCCCGGCACTGTGGGATGGGTTAGCACAGAAGATCTTGGAATACCGCCACAGCGAGCCACCCCAGGAAGAAAAGGCGCCTTGGAGAACGATCTGGTCATTTTTTCTATGGATTGATCCAACGAGAGAAGCGTATAAGGCCTTCCTAGGGCCAGACTAGAAGAAAAGGAAGGACCAAATACGCCAGCCCATGTGTCTCCAGGATGAGAAAGGAGTGTCCATGAGGCGCTGGCGGTCAGATCAACGAAGGGGATGGTGCCTTCGTTTGAGGGAGACCAGCATGGCCCAACCCAGATGTCTGATTTATCTCCTCGGACGAATGGCGTATCCGCTCCCACAACCTGTTTGGAAAGGAACCTCTTGAAGCTCCATAGCATGCCTTTGGTGCCTGACCAGTCCGCCTGAATCCATCCTTTTTTTCGTTTGTAGCTTTGAAGCGTGTCGGCCTCCGGAAGTATGGGAACCATGACTGGACGAGGACACCTCTGTCCCCCCCTCATCATGTCTAAAAGAGAGTCTAGAGTCGACGTTTCTTCCACCTGAGAGACAAAGACGTGGGGCCTATGCCATTTGGACGAGCGCTTCCCCCACCGTTGTTGAACGATTTCTCTGGAGAGTTTGCAGGTGGAAAGCCAATCGGCGGGGCCGTCTTGCATCGAAAAGTTTATCTTCCCTTGTCCCATAGGACAGGTCAACCGAAAAGCCATCTGTCTGTCCTGCAGGGCTCGGACTCCGGCGTTCGCGAGATGAAAAGGACCTAAGGGACCTAGTACGAGAGACTGGTTGGAGGGCCAATCCATGATGAGCGTCTCTTTTTCACAGAAAGCTGCAAGCAGAGGGAGATCGCTTCCTGCCGAAAGGACGCTCCAGGGCGTTGAATCACTGGGAGACCCGATTCGTCCCCCTTCCGTGCTCGTCATGACGTGGGGTTCCTCCTGTTTGGAATGGTAGAGCCAGCCGAGAAGATCCAAAGAGATGAGGTCCGCGTCGTTGGGTAGGGAGGGGGTCTCTAGAATGAGGCTGCCTTTCCCTTTTCCTTTGCTGGTGGCTGAAATGACTCCTTGAAGCCCTCTAGCGACAGGGGAGATGCATTGGTAGGTTGCCCGAATGCCGCGGGACGTACGTTCAACGCCGACGCACGTGGTTGGCACCCTCATAATCTCTCCTTCTTTCAATAAGGTGATCCAAAAACCTGATATTCCTGGAAGTCCCCAACCCACCAATAGATTGCCGTCTTCTCTTCCAAGGTGAAGGATGGGTTCTTCTTGGGCCATGGCCCATCGCAAAGCCGAAGTCTGTTTCACCATCTTTTTTCCCAAAAGGGATTCTGACCTGGATGGTGTCAAACGGACGGTAGAACCCAACACGGCGTCTGGAATCCAAACGGGAACCCGAAAGAGAAGGCTGTAGGGACGTTCTCTTCGGGGCAGGTCCATTCTCAGAATGGGAACCTTCCGCCGCAAATCATCCCTTTCCCATTTCAGTACCGTTATGGCTGGAAAGGCTGGAATCGTTTCTTCTTTTCCTTGTTCTCGCATAGAGGCGTAACCCCATGCAGCCAGCCCAATGAGATCGGCCGTCGGTTCTGGTTTGCCTCCTGTGCTCACCTCCAGACGTAGCCCTGCCCATCCCAGCGCCACTGGATGAGGTAGCGGGCCGCTTGTTGCGGCTTCCAGTTCAATTTCCACCCAACGACCTACCCAAGGAGAACAATCTGGCGAAACCGAAGACCATTCCCGATTGGGCGCTGCCCTTTCACAAACCTGATAGCGTTGTCCTCCTTCGAGAAGTGATATCCGGGTTACGATCCCTTGAGCATCCAATGGGTGAATTGGAAGGATGCGAATGCTGCCGCTCAATTTAGCCCTCGCTGGAATATCTGGGTTTGAAGGAGCCAAAGGACAGAGCGAGAGTAGGATCGCGATCGTCCAAGAAAGCGTTGAATTGGAGCGAACGAAAGGTTTATTTCTTGGATGTAATGGGATCCAATTCATAGGCGTGCAGAAGCTGTTGTGCCCAACGGACCTCCACAGCGGACCTGTTGAGCGTGGCTATGGGCTCTTTGCAAGCATCCAGAGCCGTTCGACTCACGAAAAGGCTGCCACGTCGGGCCAGAAGTGCAGCAAGCGCCACGGGATGTCCAAGAATATCCAGTCCTTTCCTCGCGGGATGGCCGAAGGAGCCAATCATGACTTCGCCAGTATGGATGCCCACTCCGAAACCGAGTTGTTTCACGTTCCATCTCAGCTTCCAGGACTCGACCTTTTCGCTCAGATTTTGGGCGGAGAGGATGGCTTTGCAGGTTTGTCCCACGGAGAAGTATGCCAATACGCCATCTCCTACAAACCGAGCCACTTCGCCCCCTGCCGAGAAAAGGACGTCCCCGCATTCGCGGTAGAACTCCTCCAGTTCTTGGGCAATTTGTTCCAGGGGTTGGCTGGCCGTTCGTTCCAGGAAGCCCTGAAGGCACGCAAAAAGCACCGTAGCCGTTTCGATACGCTGACTGGATCCCAAGGAGGTCTTGCCAGGATCGATGTCTCCCTCCCATTCCCCAATCCACTCTTCCAGCTCCCCTTCCCACAATCTCTTCTGTTCTTCGTAATCCTCTCGTTCAGGGTCAAGGCTTCTGAAACTCTCCAAACGGCGTCTATACCTGGCTGAATCCCTACATACCATAAACATGGCAGGATTCTCGCGAAGCCCTTCGACGACCTTCAGGTAGCGGCTAAAAATCTCCAAGCTTTCCGGCAGCAAAGAAACCTGTCTTCCAGATCCATCGGTGTCCAGGATATAGTCGCGGTACATGAAACGCATAATTTCCGATCCATTCAGGTCGGAAAGGTCTTTCTCCGCTACCTGAAGAGCCCAGTCAGCCAGACGTCCGGCGTTGAACGTGTGGATGTCGGAGTCAGGGCTGCCTCGTTCGTTTAGCCACCTGGAAAAACGGTCAACACACTGCGTATTGCCTTGGGCTCGTGAAGGACGGTCCGTTCGATCCATGGTGGCCCCACTTATACCACTATCTACGAAAGATTTTCAATCGGAACAGGCAATGGCTTGGGACGATGTTAGGTTTTCAGCTGTTTCGCATAGGAAGTCACCAGAGAAGCCACTTCCTCCGCAGCTCGGGGGTGTCCCGCTCGTTTTGAAGCATCAGCCATGGCTTCCCTCAGGGGAGTGTTGTCCAGCAAAGGAAGCAGTTCCTCGGCTAGATGTCCCCCTGACAAGTCGTCGGATGTGATCATCCTTGCTCCTCCTTGAGAAACCAACGATTCGCAGTTCAGTCTCTGATGGTCTCTTGCGGCGCCGGCCCAGGGCAAGAGAATGGCAGGGATACCCCTGGCAGTCAATTCGGAAACGGTCATGGCTCCTCCGCGTGCAACGACCAGGTCGGAAGCGGCTAAGGCTTCAGGCATCTGATCGATGAAGGGGTAAAACTGGATTTTCAACCGACATTCTTTCAAGCTTTCTTTGACCCATTGGAGATGGTTTTCACCCGTGTGAAAGAGCACGTAGAGGCGCTCTCTCAAGGCGCCGTGCCTCTCCAGCTCCAGTAACGCCTCCACGGAGGCCTTGTCCAATTCCATCGAGCCCAGACTTCCTCCTGTGATGAGAAGCACCTCGGCCCGTTCGGGTAGTCCAAACTCTTCGCGGCCCTCCGCACGGCTGCATTGGAGTATACGTTGCCTAACAGGATTTCCCCACAGGTGATGTCGGGATCTTCCAGAAAGTCCAGACTCGGAGCTTGCGTAGGGGAGGATCACGCTTTGTACAAAAAGGGAGAGAACTTTGACGGCGGTCCCTGCGCAGGCATTTTGCTCCAAAGCCACGACAGGCAGCCTGCGGAGACGGGCCGCGAGGGCCACGGGGACGCATACATATCCTCCAGTGGCCACGACCACCTGCGGTGAGAAATGGGAAAGGTGACGGGACGCCGCCCGAACAGGTCGGGTCGTTGCCCAGTCTACAAGGAACAGAAAATTGTGCAGCAGGTCTCTAGAGGCTAGACTTCGTTTGATACCGCGCAAACGTACGGGGTGAAAGGGAATCCCTTCCCTAGGAACCAGCTCTGCTTCCCTATGGTCAGGTGTGCCGACCCAGGCCGCCTCTATTTCGGGATCCGAGGCCCTCAAGGCGTCCAAGACGGCCAGCCCTGGCGTGATGTGGCCGCCTGTGCCTCCACCTGTAAATAGAACTCTCAAGGGGCTTCCTTACGCGAACTGGATCTTTTAGCAAACGATCAGTTTTCTTCAGGATCTTCCGTTTCCAAGGCTTCTTGTTGACGTAGACGTTTCTTTCTGACTTGGGCTTGCTGGGCACAGGGACTTGTCGGATAGTTCGAAATGATCTCTTCAAGTACAGCGACGGCTTCTTCTCTTCTTTTCAGATGCCGATCCAAGATATCAACCAACCTGAATGAGAGATCGGCCCACTGCTGCACTCCCTGGGTTCTTTTGGCCGCTTCAATCAAAGCTTCGGCAGCCTGCTCGTATTCCCCTTTCTCCATCAGCAACTCGGAAAGCCTTCGCAGCGGATAGGAATCCTTGGGGTGCTCCTTGGCTCCTTCCTCCAGGAGCTGTATGGCTTCCTCCGTCTGGCCTTTCCAGTGCGCAGCTTCAGCTAGGTCATAGGTTGTCTTGGGTCTTTGAGAGGGCCTTTGCCACAGCATATTCGAGAATTGAGCGGTGATGAAGGGCATCCAGGAACGAACGTATACGACGGTCATAAGAAGAGCCACCATCAGGGGCGCCAGGAGTTTCATTGCTTGTTCGATAGGATCCAGATACTCGGTTTCGGTTCCAATACCCAGGAGATAGACGGCTGATTTAGATAGGAGGAAATGGACGCCAAAAGCGTAAAGTAAAAAGGAAAGCAGTACCACTAGAGCGTCCCTGAGGCCCTCTCCTTCCTCAGCGATGTTGCCTAGTAGCCATCCAACGGGAACGAGCGCGAGTCCCACCGCCAACGGCAAGAGCAGTGCTTGCCTCCCTTCTATGGGGGTCCAGCTAGCCTAGCTGCTTGACCGCATCCACCACGTCCTTTGCCCAGGGGAGGTAGTTCTTCTCCAGTATCTCCGCCTGAGGAGAGATGGAGTCTTCGGCGCCTACGCGTAGAACGGGTGCGTCTAGGTCGTCGAAGGCTTCCTCTTGTATTCTGGCAGCGATCTCACCTGTGAATCCGCCCGTCTTCACTGCCTGAGCTGCCACGACGGCGCGTCCCGTCTTTGCCACAGAGGCTAAGACCGTGTCCATATCCAGAGGACAGAGTGTTCTCAGGTCGATGACTTCCGCTTCGATTCCCTCCGTTGCCAGTTGGTCCGCCGCTTTGAGAGCTTCCAAGACCATGAAAGACCAGGCCACGATGGTAACGTCTTGGCCTTCTCTTCTAGTGGCCGCTTCTCCGAAGGGAACCAGGAAGGAAGCGTCCTTGGGCACCACGCCCGAGGTCTTGTAGAGGAGCTGGCTCTCTACGAACAGGACAGGGTTCATGTCGCGAATAGCCGACTTCATCAACCCCTTCGCATCCGCAGCGCTGAAGGGAACAGCGATCTTCATGCCAGGGGTGTGAGTGGCGTGCGTTTCCAAATTCTGTGAATGTTGCCCGCCGTATCCCTTTCCGCATCCTGCTGAAGTTCGTATCACCAGGGGCACCGAGGTCTGTCCGCCTGACATGAAGCTCCATTTGGCGGCCTGGTTGAAGAGCTGATCTCCAGCCTGAAACTCGAAGTCGGAATACATGAGTTCCACCACAGGTCTCAGTCCAGTCATGGCAGCTCCAACGCCTGTCCCAACGATAGCCGATTCTGAGATGCAGCTATTGAAGACACGGTCCCTGCCAAACAGGTCCAATAGTCCCTTGGTTACCTTGAAGGCCCCGCCGTAGTCCGCCACATCCTCTCCATACAAAACGACGCGTTCATCTCTCCACATTTCCTCGATGAGCGCCTCTCGAATGGCGTCCTGAAACATCATTTCTCCATTCTTACTGCGCTCTTTTTTGAGAGCAGAAGAGGGACGGCGTTTGGGAGAAGGCTTTGTAGGCTTCTCTGTGTCAGGGATCTCCGAGAAGACGAACCGGGTCACTTGTTCGGGGTTGGGGTCCTTGGCTCGGGCTGACCTAACGGCCATTCTTTCCTGCCTATCCAGCACCTTTTGAGAGAGGGCCTCCACGTCATCTCGCGTGGCGATTCCCGCAGAGATTAAGTCCTTTGAAAAGGTTTCTATCGGATCCCTATCCAGCCAGGCGGCTTCCTCGTCCTTTTCCCTGTAGGAGGTTCGTGCGTCGCTCAGAGAATGTCCCTTGAAACGATAGGTCATGAATTCCAGCAGACAGGGGCCTTCTCCAGCGTTGATTCGCTTCTGGGCCCTCTGGGTAGCATCCAGGACAGCCATCACGTTCATGCCGTCCACCACTTCCGCCCAGAAGTTGTTCCTGGACACGCCTGCGGCCCGCTGTGCAAGGTAGTCCACGCCCGCGATCTCCCCTCTCTCTTGGCCGGTCATAGCGTACTGATTGTTGACGAGGGCATAGATGATGGGCATGCCAAACGGTTTGCTTGCGAGGTCATTTCCGAACTGGTCCATAGCGGAAAAGCAGAGAGATTCCAGGGTGATTCCGTTGCTATAAGCGCCGTCACCCGCGAAGCAGAGGACTGTTTCCTTCTTGCCGCGATATCGGCTCGACAGGGCGGCGCCCGTGGCGATCCCGAGAGATCCGCCTACAATGGCGTTCGCGCCCAAGTGTCCTGCGCTGAAATCGGCGATATGCATTCCTCCGCCCCGTCCAGCGCAGTAGCCCTCTTCTTTGCCGAAAAGCTCCGCTATGGTCCTGTAGATGTGTTCATCAAGGGCTCTATCTATAAGGGCTGAGCCCTTGAGTTGACCGGCCGACGGATCTTGTAGCCAGTCCAAGAGTTCCTTTCGGCTTCTTTGAATGATGGACATGCAGCCCTTTGCAATACCGTCTCCGTGTCCGCGGTGCGTGCTCGTGATCTTGTCCTTCAATCCCAGGGCGGCGCACGCCCCCACGCAAGAGGCTTCTTGTCCAATGGATAGGTGCGTGGGACCCCTGTAATCAAACCCCTGCAACGGTGGGTACGCCTGGGATTTCAGGGCAAGAATCATCTCTTCGAAGTAACGGATCATCATCATTTGTTCCAGGAGAAAAAGCGCTGTCTTGGGCGAAATATCCTTCTCCTGTAACGCCGTTTTCAGTGAGCCGCGATACGCATACAAGGGGATGTCATTAAGCTTCACTTTGCCTTTCTTGGTGTTAGGCAAAGAGTCAATCTGCTTAACCATGGAATTTCCACCTACCTTTCCCAGATCATCGTTGCAAAGGGTATAGGATAGCATACCAGGGATGATTCGGCCTCTCAGTTCGCGACTTCAGGACGCTGTGTGATACGCTTCGACCTGCTTACCTCGAAAAATGTCCGATTCAAGGCCGCGCGCGGCGGATTGTCCCGACACGGAGCGAAGCGGAGAGGCGGCGGCAGAACAAGGACCAAACAAGGACCCTGGCTTGACCCGTTGATCCCCCCATGTTACCTTGCCGGCCACACGATGAAGGGCCGACGTAAGAGGAAGCTCGCGTTCCGGGGAATGACGTTGACGTGGGAGGAAGTGAGCTCTGTTGGAGCCCGAAGGAGGATAGACGATGGAACTTGCTGGGAAGAAAATCCTGGTTACGAGCGCCTTGCCCTACGCGAATGGACCGATCCACGTGGGACATCTGGTGGAATACATTCAGACGGACATCTTCGTTCGTTACTTGAAGCTGAGTGGCGAGGACGCGATTTACTGCTGTGCCGACGATACGCACGGTACGCCCATCGAGATCATGGCCAGCAGATTGGGGAAGCGACCGGAGGAGTTGGTGGCCCAGTACCATGAGGAGCATTTGGCCGATTTTGACGCCTTCCGTGTCCAGTTCGATTCCTACTATTCAACCAATGCTACAGAGAACAAGAAATGGAGCGATACCATCTTCTCTCGCCTCCAAGAGGGAGGACATATTGAAGAACGAGAGGTGGATCAGACCTACTGTGTCTCTTGCGGTCGTTTCTTGCCCGACCGTTATGTGAAGGGAATCTGTCCCAAATGTGGCGCGGAGAGCCAGTATGGCGATAGTTGTGAAGTCTGTAATTCAAGCTACGAACCGGTTGATCTAATCGAACCCCATTGCATTCTCTGTGGAACAGAACCGACGCGCAAGTCCTCCACCCATTTCTTTTTCAAGGTGTCCGACTTTCAAGAAAGATTGCGGAATTGGCTCGATGAAAGGGAGCATCTGCAAGAAGAGGTGAAAAACTATGTCTTCCGGTGGATGGAGGAAGGACTGAGGGACTGGGATATTACGCGGGATCCGCCCTATTTTGGCTTCAACATACTGGATTATCCGGACAAGTACTACTACGTTTGGTTGGACGCGCCCATAGGATACATCTCCAGTTGCGAGCATTACTGCAAAGGGGCGGGTAGGACCGTAGAGGAGTATTGGAGGGATCCTGACGGCAGGATCGTTCATTTCATCGGGAAGGATATCATCTATTTTCATTTCCTTTTTTGGCCCGCCATGCTTATGGGGAGTGGCTTGAATTTGCCCGAGAGTTTGGTGGTTCACGGGTTCCTCACAATCCGTTCCCAGAAGATGAGCAAATCGAGGGGCACATTTATCACAGCGAAAGAAATGGCTCGGAAGATGGATCCTTCGTATTTACGCTTCTACTTCGCCTCCAATTTGGGACGAACCCTGGGCGATATGGACCTTGAAGAGGGCGATATCATGGCGAGGGTCAACAGCGATCTAATCGGGAATTTCTGTAATTTGGCAAATCGAAGCCTTTCCTTCCTGAAACGCAGTTTTCAAGGTCGACTTGGACCTGTAGACCAGGTTGGTCCTTTGGACGCCTTGAAGGGGAAAGTGGATGATGCGGTTGGGGCCTATGATGAAGTGAATCTTCGAGCCGTGGTCCGACATGTTATGGAGGCAGGGGATCTGATGAACAAGTACATGCAGGATAGGGCGCCTTGGCGTCAGATCAAGGAGAATGAAGAGGAGGCATGGCGCACCCTAGGAACCTGTGTGCTTGCGGTGAGGGACCTAAGCATTCTCTTGAAACCGATCGTCCCAGAGGTATGTGCTCGGCTGGAAGAGCAGCTCGGATTGCCAGATCTGGACTTTGGCCATCTCCATCAGCCTATTGGAGAACATGAAATCGGTGCGCCGAGTCCGCTGGTTAAGAAGCTGGAGTCCATTCAACTTGTAGAGGTCCAGCCTGCGGCTAGACTCGATGTAAGAACTGGGTTCG
>Ga0272442_10007314_pt1 | contig 14298 bp, 14 predicted proteins | sample SSMForm2O_FD_200262 | JGI IMG/M metagenome (GOLD analysis project Ga0272442, IMG submission 200262) | Marine sediment archaeal communities from Little Sippewissett salt marsh, Falmouth, MA, United States - SSM-Form-2O | ecosystem: Environmental > Aquatic > Marine > Wetlands > Sediment ...
ATGAGATCTTTGACAAGTTCTTTGACTGGCTGCTTTCCATAGAGGGTGAAGCCAAAATGGCCATGTTCGGTATGTGTGAAGAGGATCTTAAGACAATACTCCGATGCCCCTTCAGTTCGGTCATATCAGATTCATGGGTAACGGGACCTTCAGCAGGAGGTAAACCTCACCCCCGGGCTTACGGAACTTTCCCGAGAGTCCTCGGTAAATATGTGAGAGAGGAAAAAGTCCTTTCCCTTGAAGAGGCAATAAGAAAAATGACCTCCATGCCGGCGGGAAAGATCGGGCTCAGGAAAAGGGGTCTCCTGGCAGAGGGATTTTATGCCGATCTTGTGATCTTCGATCCTGATAATATCTCGGACAGGGCTACTTACCAGTCTCCCCACCAATACCCCCAGGGTATCTCCCATGTGTTTGTCAACGGGACCATGGTCGTTAAAGAGGGTGAACTGACCGGGAAAAGACCGGGAAAAGTCCTATCCCGATCATAATTGGCGATGCCTCGATTATTTTAGAGAGTAAAGAGACAAGGGGGAATGTTTCATGGGATGGAGACCCACGAGACTTGAGGTAAACCTGTCCGCCATAAGGGCAAATTACAGGGCGATCCAGAAACACATCGGGGAGGGCAAAAGAATATTTGGAGTGGTCAAGGGAGATGCATACGGCCTCGGTGCTATTCCGGTCGCAAAGACCCTGACAGAAGAGGGGACGGATTTCTTTGCGGTGGCCACCTGTGATGAGGCCATAGAACTCAGGGAAAAAGGTATCCTCACACCCGTGCTGGTTCTCGGACCGTCACCTTATGAGGTGGCGGAAGAATACGTCAGACTTGGTATAAGAGCAACAGTGAATGATATGGAGATCGCCGAGGCTCTTTCCCGGGCTTCGGTAAAAATCGGAAAACCAGCCTATGGCCACCTCAAGGTGGATACCGGAATGGGAAGGATCGGATTTTATCCCGAAGAGGTTCCTGATGTAATGGATAAGATGGCCCGTTTGCCAGGTCTTGAAATGGAAGGCATCTTTACCCATTTCGCGATAGCAGACGCCGAGGATCTTACCTATACCATGGAACAGTACTCCAAGTTTGCCCATGTCCTTGAAGAGATCGAAAAGAAAGGACACAAGATACGCATAAGACACTGCTGTAATTCGGGAGCGACCCTGGCCCTGCCTCACCTCGCCATGGATGGCGTAAGACCGGGCCAGCTCGAAGTCGGCATGTATCCCTCCAAAGAAGTGGTAAAATCCATTCCCCTGGAACATACTTTTGAATTCAAGACAGCCATATCTGCCTTGAGGGTAGTCCCTCCCGACAGGGGGGTCAGCTACGGCCTTACCTATTACACCAGGGGATATGAAAAGCTCGCGGTCCTGCCAGTGGGATACCATGATGGTTATAGCAGGGAACTCTCAGGAAAGGGAGCGGAAGTGCTGATCAGGGGGGAAAGATGTCCCGTTGTTGGCCGGGTATGTATGGATCAGACCATGGTCAATGTGACTCACCTGGAAGAAGTGGAAGTGGGGGATGAGGTGGTCCTGATAGGCAGGCAGGGGGAAGAATATATCTCCGCGGAAGATGTAGCCGACTGGATAGGGACCATAGTAACTACCATACCCAACATGATAGGTAAGAGGGTCACCAGGGTTTACCTCTCTTAAAGAGGAATATTCCTTCTTCGGGACAGCTGGATCTCAACTTGTCAGGAACAGATGAAATACCAGGCTCCGAGCAGCATTATGGAGGCTGGTATTTTTTAAATGCGGAGAAGAGAGGTTTTTCTGCGGGGTAAATGGATTTCAATTCCGCAAAAATGGTGAAACCCCGGAAGGCCTTTTCCTGTATTATCCATTGTGGAGGTTTATGTCATGCGTATGAATACCCGGGAAAATTACGAAGATCGCATCTTGCATGTCCAGATCTATATACAGGACAGGCTAGATGAGGACCTTTCGCTGGAAGAACTTGCAGAAGTGGCCTGTTTTTCGCCCTTTCACTTTCACCGCATCTTTCGAGGGATGGTGGGTGAGTCTGTGAAGGAATACATCAGAAGGCTCAAGCTCGAGAGAGCTGCTCAGCAGTTACGGCATTCCAACAGGTCCATCCAGGATATTTCCATGGATGCGGGATATGAGAATCAGGGTTCCTTTACCCGGATCTTCAGTAATATTTTCGGGATACCTCCCCTGGAGTATCGAAAAACATTCAGAAATGGACAGAAAGATGAAGCCGGAGAAAAGAAATACATCCTGTCCATTCAAAGACCGGGAGGGGGCAATATGGAGGTTTCCATAAAGGAATTTGATGAAATGACAGTGGCTTTCGTGCGTCATACTGGTCCATACCAGGATGTGGGTAAAGCATGGGAGAAGCTTTGCTGTGATCAACAGGTCAGGACCATGTCAGGACCAGACAGCCTTGCCATAGGGATCTGTTACGATGATCCTGATGTTACTGAAGAAGAAAAGATCCGATATGAAGCCTGTGTTACGGTGGATGATTCATTTGTTCCTGGAAATGGTATCTCCAGGCAGAAAATCAGGGGCGGGGACTATGCTGTCATGTTCCACAAGGGAAGATTTGAGGACCTTTTGAAGAGCTACCGGTGGATTTATGGAGAATGGTTACCCGGAAGCGGCCGGGAAGTGGAAGCAGGGCCATCCCTGGAAATATACCTGACGGACCCTGACAAGGTCCCTCCGGAGGAAATGTTGACGGAGATCAGGATACCCCTTAAATCGAGGGTATAAGTGCCTGAAAGAAAAGACCGGGATATATCAGCTAACAAAAGGGATATATGAAATTAGAATTTAGAAAAGAGGCGGGATTATCCCGCCTCTTTTCGGTCTTTATCGCTTTTTTCTTGGAAATGCATGCAGTTACTTTATTCCGGCAAGGGCCTTTTTCGCGTCCTTGTTTCCCTTGGCCGCAGATTTTTTCAACCAGAACTTTGCCCTGGTAAGATCCTCTTGTACCCCGTCCCCTTCAGCATACATCAATCCCAGATAGTACATGGCCCTGGCATCATCGTTAAAGGCTGCCTTATCGAGCCAGTAATAACCCCTGTCGTAATAGAGTTGCCCCTTTCCCTCTGATCCCATAGTTACGAATAAAAGCCCAAGTTCGGTCATGGATCTTACATCTTCCTGAAGGGCTGCCATCAGGAACCACCATTCGGCCTTTTCAAGGTCTTTCAGGCTTTTATCTCCAAAGCCCCAATAGACAAATGCAAGATTACGCTGGGCTTTGATGTTGTCTTCCATGGCGGCCTTTTCATACCATTGGGCTGCCTGTCTGTAGTCCGGTTTAGAGATGTAGCCTTCGTCGAAATACAGGCCAACCTTGAACTGTGCGCTGATGTTTCCCTGTTCTGCCGCACTTTTATAGAGGGAGAAGGCTTTTTTCCTGTCCTGCGGGACCCCTTTGCCTGAATGATACATGTTCGCCAGGTTGTACTGGGCGTTTTTCTGTCCCTGTTCCGCGGCCTTTCCATACCAGTAGGCAGCCTTCTCGAGGTCTTTGTCAAATATGTACCCGAAGTCATAGTAGACTCCCATGTAGAACTGGGCCACACTATGCCCCTTTTCAGCAGCTTCCCTGAACAGCTCGAAAGCCTTATGACGGTCTTTCGGTTTCCCGTCGCCGTTATGGTACTGTCTGGCAAGCTGATATTGTGTTTCTCCATTCTGGGCACAGAAGGCAGGAGGAACATTTGCGGCTGTTAAAAGGCAGGTAACTAAAACAAGTATGAGCAATACAGCTTTTTTATCTGATCTTTTCATCAATGAGTTCCTCCTTTCCTAAAAGTAGTGGCTCGTCTCGAAATCAAGGGTTCCGGGAAGTGCATCTATTACAAGGTTTCCTGCAGGCCAGAGCCTGTTCATGTAGCCTCTTTGTCCGTAGATCTTCCCGGTTATGCTGTTGCCGTTGAGATAGGCCTCTCCCTGGATGCTTCCGTCGAAGGGGGCATTCTGTCCGCTCATTTCGAGGTCTATTCGGCCGTATATTTCCCATCGGATCCTTTTTGGCATCTCGGAGAGGTTAAGGTAAGTCTTGGAGGGGTCAGGGTCTCTTATCTCACCCCTTTTTATTCTGAAATAGAAATATACGTAGTCTTCGCCCATCTGGATCTTTATCTTTCCGTCTCCCCGTATCTGAGGTATTCCATGTTCGTTCAGGAAGACTTCGAAGAAGAGGCTGTTATCCCTGAAGGGAAGCATAAGCTGTTCTCGTGACTTGAAATATCCGGTGGAATGAAGCAGTTCAGAGGATGCGGTGGTGATCTTCTGTTTTTCTGGAGGAGCCTTTTCCTCTCTGGCTCTGGCGATGAGCCTGGATAGATCTGTCCCATCTCCCGTGGCGATCCAGGTCTTTGCTGCCTCGAGACGTTCCACCATTCGACCGAAATATTTTTTATCCGGGGCATAACCCTCATCTTCGGCTTCCATAAGACGCCTGTAGGCATAATGCCTTTCCATCTCTATCTTGGCAAGGAGGACTCCCTTGAACTCCGTGGGCAGATTAGTAAGGACGGTTGTAAAACTCAAGGGGTCATTGATAGCATAACCCCCTGTTGTCAAAGCCCAGTCCAGGGTGTCTTTGAATATGTCTCCCACCCGTATCTTGACTCTTTCTTTCCCTTCACCTACCCATATGGGGAGAGTCATTACTTTTGCCAGGGATGCTGCATTGGCTGATAGAGCAAGTGAAAGTATCAGGAAGACAATAGCAGGAATGGCCAGAATTCGTTTTCGCATGACGGGTGATCACCTCCACATTATCCATGTTAAATTATCACAGCTTTTCTTTTTTTGGAAATCTGGTTTACATCTGTGCTATCCTTAGTGAAATTCATGCAGGGAGGAGAAGGAATGGCGGGAAAGACCATCAGGCTTGAGATTGATCTGACCAGCACTCTTAATGGATTTCGAAGTGCCCATAGACCGACGGAAGCTCATCGAAGGATACTTGCACATTACGCTTCCCCCCTGTTGCTTGGCCCTGAACCTTCAGATAATCTCCTGGAGATGGTGATGCATATGTTCTCCGAGGAGGAGGCTGAAATCGTCCGGTACCTTCCCCCTCTCCGCCCGAGGACCATCGAGAAAGTAGCTTCCCTTTCGGGCAGACCGGAGAATGAAGTCAGGAATATCCTGGATTTCCTCGCTTTTACGAAAAGAGTGGTCCTGGGATGGGGGGAACCACGGAAGTATACCCTTCTCCCCATAGTACCCGGGACCTTCGAAATGGCCCTCATGACCCCTGACCTTTCATCCAGGAATCTTTGGCACAAGAGATTTGCAGAGCTTTTCGAGAAGATCTGGAATGAAGGATACATGGCAAACTACGTCAGGAGGGTCCGTTCCAATGTACATTATCTTCCTGTGAAGGGGTCAGTCGATCCTCTTTACAGGGCATGGCCTTCTGACAGGCTTGAGGAAGTCCTGGATCCCTATGATGATTTTGCAGTGGGCATGTGTCAATGTCGCATGACCATGGAGCTTGTGGGAAAAGGCTGTGGTAAACCTCTTGAGGCATGCGTGACCATGGGGCCCACAGCGATAAGGTTCATCGATCGTGGACTCATGCGAAAGAGCGATAAAAAGGAGATCCTTGAGATCAAGGGCCATGCGGAGGAAGAGGGTTGTGTAAGCTGGATGATGGAGGATATCGGAGGAGTTCACCGCGGGAATTCAAGCTGTTCCTGCTGCAGCTGCTGCTGCCATTTTTTGCAGAGCCTCTCCCGTTTCAATGCTCCCGGCTTTATCAGCAATCCTCATTTTCTGCCCTCGAGAGATGAAGCAGCCTGTGTAAACTGCGGAAAATGTGCTTCGGCCTGTCCTATGGATGCATGGAATTTCAGGGATGGGAAACTTTCCCTGGACAGCATGAGATGTATTGGATGCGGGTTATGCGTAACGGCATGCCCGGTCAACGCTCTTTCATTGAAGGAGAGCAGAAACTCCATACCAAAACAGCCCGGCTGGTTCCGGTACTATATGGATCTGGCCCCCGGCTATCTTTTCAATGCCTTCCGGGTATGGCTGAGGAGAGCTATTTCGTAATTGTCAATTACTGATTATGATGATATCGGCGAAAGGGGGTTATTAAAAGGATGGCAATAGATCTTTTCCAGAGAAGAGAATGGTTTTTCCCATACCTGTTCCTTTTCTCCTTTTCATTCCTTATGATCACTACGGGTTTTCTGATGGCACCCTCAACGGAGCTGCTGAAAGGAGTTCTTCTGATCATCGAAGACCCCGATTATCTTATCAGTGACTATATTGGTGTTGGTGGTATGGGAGCTGCCTTTTTCAACAGTGGCTTTCTGTCCCTCATAATAGGCATTCTTTTCCTGACTCAGAAAACCCGGATAACAGGGATATCAGTGGCTTCTATCTTTACTGTGGCGGGTTTCGGTTTCCTGGGGAAGAATATTTTCAACATATGGTTCATTATTGCCGGTGTTTACCTCTTTTCTGTTTTCAGCAGGGAGAACTTTTCAAAATATGTTTATGTAGCAACCTTTGGTACGGCTCTTTCACCTCTTGTCAGCCAGCTTATGTTCGGCATATCTGCACCGCCAATAGTGAGGATAATTCTCGCTTCTGTAACAGGACTTTCCATAGGTTTTGTGCTGCCTACCCTTGCAAGCCAGATGCTCAAGGTCCATCAGGGTTTCAACCTCTATAATATAGGTTTTGTTTCGGGTGTAGTGGGTACCCTTTACGTATCACTTTTCCGTTCTTACGGTTTCCTGACGGAGAGCAGGATGATATGGACCACCGGGAACAATTTGATATTGGGAGTTTTCCTTGTATTTCTGTTTGCAGTCATGATATTACTGGCTGTTGCCATAGGAGGAAGGGGTACTATTCGGTCCCAGAGTTCCATATGGAATTATTCCGGGCGACTGATAACGGATTTTATTGCCCTTGAAAGTTGGGGACCCACATTGTTCAACATGGGTATCATGGGTCTTTTCAGCACTTTTTACATCATTGCTATCAGGGGAGACCTGAACGGACCTACCCTGGCCGGAATATTTACACTTGTAGGATTCAGTGCTTTTGGAAAACATCTCAAGAATACCCTTCCTATTTTCATTGGAGTAGGCTTGGGAGCCCTTACTAAATCCTGGGCCATAACAGACCCCGCCATCCAGCTGGCTGCACTTTTTGGAACCACCCTTGCCCCTATCAGCGGTGAATTCGGTTGGAAATGGGGGATTCTTGCAGGGTTCGTCCATTCATCGGTGGTACTTAACGTAGGGGTTCTGCATTCCGGGTTCAACCTTTATAACAACGGTTTTGCAGGGGGGATAGTGGCAATGGTCCTTGTCCCCCTGTTAGAGGTAATAACCAGGAGGGATTCCAGATGATCCACGATAAACAGAGAATAGCCAGAATGGCAGAAGAACTGATCAGCGATTTTTTGAAATATGATTGCAGGGATATGAATCTGAGGATCCTGGAAGAAAGGGATCGATATGAGATAGTAATTTACGGACCCTGTCAGAATATACGGCGAGAAAAGGTCAACAGGATACGGAAATTATTAAACCAGCCGAGAAATCCACAGATGGAGGAATATTACTGGAGTCTTTCCGGGGATTCGGATGTGGAATCTGAATTTGCCCTTCTCGGGATCATGACCGATCACGTGGAGCTGGATTATGACGAAAAAAGCATGTGCCTTTCAATAAAACTTATCAGGAGGAAATAAGGGTTTTCAGCAAGTATTATGGCTTTAAGGCAAGGAATTGCTCATAATCTGGCAAATTCCTTCCAGATTACCTGATATATTCGTTTTGCTTTTCAAGAATCTTGATCGAGGAGGCCTCCTTTTTGTATTCCTGGAAGAACTGGTTCCGGATAAATGAAATATCTGAAGGGATATTTGCCATCAGTGAACCCCGTCACAGGATGAAAGTCAGGTCATATCTCCTGGTGGGAAGAGATCGGGCCCTCATGATAGACACTGGATTGGGGATCTGCAATATATCCATGGCAGTACGGGAGATCACATCTCTTCCAGTCACTGTAGTCACAACTCATTCCCACTGGGATCATATAGGAGGTCATGATCTTTTCGGAGAGGTCATGGTTCACGCTATGGATGCAGAATGGCTCAGGGAAGGATTACCCATAACCATGGGAGAAACCCGGGAAATGCTTGTCAAAGGGTTGCCAGGTAATATCAACTGTCCGAATTTTGATCCTGATAAATATATTTCGCCCACTGTAGAACACCCGGTCATATTGCATGAGGGAGACCATATCCTCAACGGCACACACGCATTAATGGTTATTCATACACCTGGACATTCTCCGGGCGGGATAAGCCTTTTTGAAGAAAAGGAAAGGCTCCTTTTCACCGGCGACACCTTTTATCGATCCAGGATATTTGCCCATTTCCCCTCTACGAACCCTGGTGACCTGTTAAGATCTATACTTAAGCTCTCGAAACGGAAGCCCCGGGGGATCCTTCCAGGCCATTTTGATGATCTTCTTTCGCCAGCCCTGCTGGATGAAGGGGTCGAACTGGCAGGGCAACTGATAAGTCAGGGATTGGACAGGCATGGGACGGGACTGCACAGGAGCAGGAACCTTTCATTCCTTTTCTGATGAACCTGAGGAGGATCTAAGCCTATGACCCAGGGAACAATAAAAATTGACAGTATCGTCCGTTCCCGGAGGAAGACGGTCGCACTGATACTGAATAAACAGGGAGAACTTGTGGTAAGGGCGCCCCTCGGCGTTCCTTTTTCAGTCATTGAGGAACTGGTTCTGGAAAAAAGTGCCTGGATCAGGTCGAAAAAGGAATTTATCCTGGACCATATGCCTGCTCCCAGGCAGCTTGTTCCGGGAGAAACCCTGCCCTTCCTGGGACAGGAATACCCCCTACTTTTCAGCCATCATTCTGATGATGAGGTCCGGCTCGAAGGGAACATTATTGTGAACCCGGAAAAAGGTCCTGTGCGGGAACTTCTTGTCAAGTGGTACCGAAGAGAGGCAAAGGAGATCCTTGAAGAGAGATGTGAGCACTGGGCAGCCTTATCCGGACTGAAGCCCGTAGCGATAAGGATCACCAGTGCAAGGAAAAGATGGGGTTCATGCAGTAGCTCAGGGAACCTGAATTTTACCTGGAGACTTGTGATGGCCCCGATCGAAATTATCGACTACGTGGTGGTCCATGAACTGGTCCACCTGGATATCAGGAACCACTCCAGAAGCTTTTGGGATAGAGTGGGTTCCATTCTCCCTGATTACGGACAACGACGAAAGAAGCTTACTGAAAAGAGTTCCAGGTATTTCCTGTAAAAGCCGTTCTTTGAGGGATATAATTTCGTCAATATCTATGCTGGAGGAAAAATAATGGATATAGCGCAATTCCGTGAAATTGCAGAGAGCATTCTGGAATCACTTCCGGCTGAACTTCTTAAGAAGCTCAATGGGGGCATCCTTGTGCTCCCCGAAAAGAAAGAGGAAGGGGATTACCTGGTGATGGGGGAGTACATGGAGGATCCGCTCATGGGTTCTTACATTTCCCTTTACTATGGTTCTTTTGCAGAGGACCTGGAAGATGCGAATATGGAAGAATGGGAAGAGGAGATAGAGGATACCATAATCCATGAGCTTCGGCATCATATAGAATCCCTGGCAGGCGTGGATTATCTCTCCGATGAGGAGATGGAGGAACTGGAGGAGGAAGAGAACTCCGACCAGTAAAGGCATGGGTTCCCGGATTCCATGGATCTATGGAGGTTGGATTAATGGAAGTAAAAACTCAAATTGAAGGTTTCACCATAAGGGATTGTACAGTAGAAGACATACCTGTGATCTTGCGTTTCATCAGGGAACTGGCCGAATATGAAGAATTAGGTGATCAGGTTGAGACTACGGAGGAATTACTGGAGAAGAACCTGTTCGGAGAAAAACCCTGTGCAGAGGTGGTTTTTGGATGTTGGGAGAACAAACCTGTCGGATTTGCCTTTTATTTTTCCAACTTTTCCACCCTCCAGGGGAAGCCTGGCCTTTACCTTGAAGACCTCTATGTGATGCCTGAAATGAGAGGGAAGGGAATGGGCAAGGCCCTGCTCCAGTATCTTGCCAGGTTGGCGATAGAGAGGGACTGTGGTCGTTTCGAATGGGTTGTGCTCACATATAATAAACCTGCCATAGAGTTCTATCGTTCCATTGGGGCGAAGGGAATGGATGAGCTTATAATTAATCGCCTGACCGGGGAAGCCCTTGAGCAGCTGGCTGCTGCGTTCTAAGACCATAGAAACATTTAGCAGGGGTTTTGAATAACCATTGGAATATCATGATAAACAGGAGGGTCTGCTTTTTTGAGAAAGCAGACCCTTTATCATTTTTTCAGATATCATATCCAGGTAATGTCCGGTTTATTCCTTTTGGGGATGGATCTGATGCTGTATTTCGAATATCCGAAACCCATGGTAAATCCCAGTTCATATCCTTCCGGAATGTACAGGTGATCAAGGATCGATGGATCTTCCCTGGCCGGCATCCGTACCAGTCCAAGCCAGCAGGTACCTATCCCGTAAGACTGGCAGAGCAGCTCGAACCATGAAAGGGCTATGATGGAATCTGCCTGTGCCCAGGGGTTATCGGCCGGAACGATGGAAAGGATAATGTTAGGGGCTTTTCGAGTGATGGGATCGTTTCCCTCCTGGTACGCCCTGGCTGCCTTACCGAAGAATGATGCCATGGGATTTTCCGGGTCTTTTTCTGCGATCCTGGCCATCCATTCAGCTACTTTACAGGTAACCTGTGCCACCTTTTCCCTGCCTTCCAGTATGATCCATCGGACTGGCTGCCTGTTGCTTCCGGAAGGAGCATAACGTACAGTGCCAAGGATATCTTCCAGAGTTTTTCTTTCCACGGGTCTTTCACTGAAAACCCTGCAGGTTCTTCTGGAAATCAAATGGTCCCTTATTTCCTGAGGTTCAAGAAAATGGGGCAGATCAGCCCTCATATCAGGATAGATCCCATCATAGCCTGATGAAACAGCTCCTGTGGGGCAGTAGACCTCACAATGACCGCATCTCCTGCACATGCTGTAAAGCTCTTCAGAAATGGAAGGGAGAGTGTCCCCTTCCTGATCGATTATCTGCACCGGACATACTTCTGAGCAAATTCCACACCTGATGCATTTGCTACTGTCGAAAGTGATCATCTGAGCCATGGGGACTTGTTCTCCTTTTCTGATGTACTCAACCGGAAAGTATTATCTTTCCTGCCAGTCTGGAGTCCTTTTTTCAAAGAACGCCTGGATACCTTCCCTGGAGTCCTCGGTGGTGCATAGCCTTGCGAATACCTCGTTCATATAGGCGAACTGTTTTTCATAGGTCATATCCTCTGCTGTGTAGAGGGCGCTCTTGGCCATCTGTACCGCTATGGGGCTTTTTTTAGCCAGTTCGGAAGCCCACCCTTCAGCCTCTTTTGCAAGGTCTTCCCTGGGGACAACCTTGTTGACCAGTCCCAGGGAAAGGGCTTCAGGGGCGGGGATGAGGTTGCCGTAAAGCAGCATTTCCAGGGCTTTTTTCCTTCCCACGGAACGGGCAACAGGGATCACGGGACCCACACAGTTGAGTCCTACGTTTATAGCGGTAAGTCCCATACGGGCATCTTCAGAGGCAATGGCCAGGTCTGCAGACGCCACGAGACCCATACCATTGGCAGCTGCCACTCCATGGACCTGGGCGATCACCGGTTTCTTTATCCTGCTGATGGTTACGAATGGATGCTCCATCCTTTCCACCAGTTCACGGTTCTCCATGGCAGTCTTCCCGCTTAGTTCCTTTACGTCGATACCTGCGCAGAAGACCTTTCCTGCCCCTTTTACGAGGATCACCCGGATATCCTTTTCGAGATCAAGTTCCCGGAAAGCCTGGTCGAGTTCAAGGGCCATCTGGCTGTCGAAGGTGTTCAGCTTTTCCGGACGGTTTAGAGTGATCTTGCCTACATGGTCTTTTCCTTTTTCAAGGATGATCTTTTCGTAGTTCATTTGTTAACCTCCCTGCATTGTTTTCTGTTCATGCTTGTTGTTTTTTGAGAAAATTCCTTATCAGATGGCCGGAAATGGACCTGGTGGAAGGAGTATTGGGAAGTTCATCTGGTCCGTACCACCCTGCATCCTCTATCTCAATTCCGTCTATCTGTATCTCTCCCCTTTTCCATTCTGCAGTGAAGCCAAGCATGAGAGAATGGGGGAAAGGCCATGGCTGGCTTGCAAAGTACTTAATATGACCGACTTCCACGGATACTTCCTCCATGACCTCCCTTTTAACTGTATCCTCAAGAGCCTCTCCTGGTTCAACGAAACCTGCCAGGACACTGTATCTACCCCTGGGAAAACGGGGACTCCTTGCGAGGAGGATCTTGCCCTCCCTTTCGACTGCAACTATTATGGCCGGCGATATGGTGGGGTAGGCAATAAGTCCGCACCTCTGGCAGAGTCGCGCCTTTTCATGAGGGGAATCTTCCATTGGATTACCGCACCTGCTACAGAACAGGGTCTTCCGGGTCCAGTCCATGTAATGGTAGGCCACTCCCGCAGGGGCAAAATTCTCTTCACCAACAAGATCGAGAACATGCCGCCGGCTCGTGAATTGCATTCCTTCAGGAGGATCTGTTTCTTCCCCGACTTCCGCCCATTGTATGGCAGAACCCTCGTGAAGATCCAGGGTCCTTGACCTGAGAGGGGTCAGGCCGATCTCTTCAAGATCGCCAACCTGCGGGAAAAGGATATATTCCCCATTATCCTGGATAAGGATTTCATCATTTCTGAAAACGTACCAGTAGGGGTAAGAGGGTCTTATATGTAAAGTCATGTTCTTTCTCCCTTCAATTTTCCGATTGACACCAGACCATTGTAAAACCCAGCGATATATAGGGCCAGTCTTTTCTTAAAAGAGCAGGCACTTTACAGATAACTCAACAGGAAAGTGAAGGTTGTATTCATTTCTGTTTTAAGTGAAGCATCGAAGACCGATAAATTCCTCCCGGGGTAGCGCCCCTTCCAAACCGGTCAGGATAGGTGTTCTTCCGGGGGGAATTTTCACCGGGCTGAACTAAACTTCAGTTTCATTCTTGAGAATGAATATCATCTGATATATTATATGCGTGTGATATCCGGGGGGATGTTATTCCTTTCTTTTTTTGTGACCAGAAAAAACCAAGATTTCCGGTTCTAATGACGATCCGGGATAATAATCCAATATCTTATTAAAGGGGGATTTTTTGCATGCGTAAGTGTTCCTTTGCGTTGTTGCTTGTTGCGCTTCTTGTGTTTCTGAGTATGGGTACAGCCTTTGCTGCCGATGATGTTATCAAGATCGGTACACTGTTCCCGCTCACCGGTCCCTGTGCTCTTGCCGGACAGCGCTGTCAGGCTGCCGTCGAGACAGCTGTGGAAGTAATCAACAATGCCCACCCCGAGATCAAGGTCCCAACTGCAAAAGAGGCAGGAGTTCTCGGAGGGAAGAAATTCGTCCTCGTACATGCTGACCATCAGGGAAAACCCGATGTAGCAAAATCTGAAGCAGAACGTCTTATCGACCAGGAAGGCGTATACGCCATAATAGGCTGCTATAACAGTTCCTGCACAAAACCTGCGAGCTTTGTGGCTGAAAGAAAGAAAAAACTCTTCATGTGCGGTTGCTCGAGTTCTGCCGCCCTTACCAAGAGGGACATGAACAGGTTCTTCCGCCTTGCACCCACTGATGAGACAGAATCCCTGGAATTCGTGGAGTTCATCAAATATCTCAACGAGACCAAGAATGCAGGTATCAAGACCGTAGGACTCATTTATGAAAACACCGAGTTCGGTAAGCATGCAGCGGAAGAAGGCAAGGCCGCAGCTAAAGACGGTGGATTGGAAGTTGTTGCAGATGTGGCCTTCAACCCTGGTGCCACCAACCTCAACAGCGAAGTGCAGACCCTCAAGGCAGCTGATCCTGATGCGGTATTCGGAGCCTGTCTCGGTGGAGACTATACCCTTTGGGTAAGGACCATGAAGCAGATGAACTGGCTTCCAGATGTGGCCCTCAACTACTGCACCGGTTACCAGGACCCCATCATTGCAAAACAGCTTGAAGCTGATGGCGATTTCTTTATGGGCGGTACCGGTTACAGTCCTGAGTTCGCAGAGCTTATGCCTGCAGTTGCAGCCGTGGAAAAGATCTACATGACCAAGACAGATCCAGTCGTTCCTTTCGATAGTGACTGTATCCAGGAAGCAATCGCAGCCCTTATCCTTGCACAGGC
>Ga0272442_10007315_pt1 | contig 14298 bp, 8 predicted proteins | sample SSMForm2O_FD_200262 | JGI IMG/M metagenome (GOLD analysis project Ga0272442, IMG submission 200262) | Marine sediment archaeal communities from Little Sippewissett salt marsh, Falmouth, MA, United States - SSM-Form-2O | ecosystem: Environmental > Aquatic > Marine > Wetlands > Sediment ...
TCTTCTACGAGTTCGACGCCGACGGCCGGCTCTTCGCCATCATGGACCTGCACGGCGGCAATCCCGATGCCGAAGACCTCTTCGAGCAGCCCGGTCCCAACAACGCCGTGAGCCTGGCTTACTACCTGGGCGGTGACAACGACGGCAAGCTGAAGGAAGTCGTCGGCCCCTTCAAACGGAAGATCAAGTTCTCCTCCAAGAAGGGCGAGATCACCGTTACCGATCCCACGGACGCCGCAGTCACCGTCAGCCTCGGCGGGGTCAAGGGCAAGCGTGTCGAGGACTGGACCCTCAAGCCGACCTCGACTGAACTTCCGGAGATGCTGAGCACATTCACCAATGCTCGCGGCAACGATTACGTCGTAACCTACGATCCCAACAAGCAGGGCCTGGCGGTGGCCGTCAAGCGGCCGGATCCGGGGAAGACACTGGAGAAGGGCGAGACGAAACCGCCCGTGCAGGCCCCGAAGCACATCGAGTACGTGCCGCACCTGACCGGCGACAAGACGGAGGTCTACTCCTGGCACAACAAGGGCGAGACCCAGATCCCCAAGCGGGAGTTCACGGTCGACTATGACCTCAACGTCTGGACCAGTTTCACGATCTTCATGGGCGGCGGCACCAACAACCCGGATCGCACCGCGCAGCGGAAGTTCGATCCGCCCAAGGGCGGCGCGGAGCGGCTTCTGCGCCAGGAAGTCACCTTTGGCGGCAAGGAGTTCTCGGAGTGGGAATACTACGAGGACACCGGGAACGTCAAGAGCAGTCACGAACTCCGCACCGTGGGGGCGCCTGCTACCGCCAAGTGGGAGTATGAGTATCACGATACACTGGGGCTGATAACCAAGATGTACAACCCCGCGGTGGCCAGGACCAAGCCTAGCTCCTTCGGCTACACGCAGTACGGAGACCTGGCGTGGAGCGAAGACCCACTCAAGAACAGGACCGAATTCCGCGACCACGACGATCATGGACGCGCCTTGACGAAGCAGCTTCCTAAGGGCGCGATCTACACCTACAAGTTCGGGGCGAACGGCGACCAGCCGTACATGACCGAGACTTCAAGGAAGTACAGCTATCGAGCGGAGAATGACAACCTGCCTCGCATCCAGAGGACCGATACTCGCCAGCTGCTCAGCAGCATCACCGGCTGGCCCCTTGACGAGCAGGACTGGCGAGGGCACTGGATCCAGCGCCGCTACGACGAACTGGGCAATCTGCGCTTCCTGGCCGGGCCACGCAAGGACAAGATCAAGGCACCCGACGCGACCAGCAGGCTCAAGCCGCCGGACGGCGACTACGAGGAGGTGACCTATGTCAGCGGCACCAGCCTGCTGCTGACCAGCCGGAACCGGGGCGGCGGAACCACGACTTACAAGTACGACGACCTCGACCGTCCCTGGGACGAGGTGTCGGACATTCGCTTGACCCCGAAGCAAGTCGCGCATCGCAACTACGTGTACGATGGCCGCGACAACATGCTCAAGAGCATCGTGCATGACGATGTGGCGCTTTGGGACGCAGGAAGGGGGGGCTACGTCCTGGCCCGCAAACAGGCGATTACCACCGTCTATACCTATAATCACGCTGACCAGCGAACGTCCCTGAAACCGCCTCAAAACAGTGACAAGCAGAAGTATGGTTACGAGTACTATGCGAACGGGCGCTTGCAGTACGAGACGAACCCGCTCGGTCACAAGTGGGAGCATAAGTACTGGCCCAACGGCATGTCCAAGGAGACCATTGATCCCCTCAAGCTTCGAGTTGAGTACCGGGAGTACTACAAGGACGGCAAGCTCAAACTGGTCAGGGACGCGCTGCGCGAGATCGCCAGGTATGTCTATTCCGATGCGCGGGTCCTTACCAGAGAGACGGTCCGGGGTGTCACCAAGATTATAGAGCGGGACGCACAGTACGCTCCGAAGGTCATCAAGACCCCTCACATGGACAACGGCTATAGCCACACGGTCATTCACACCAACGAACTCGATTGGATCGAAGCCGAGGACCTTGCCGACAACGGAACGTCCGGCGAAAAGGCGAGCATAAGGTACTTGGTGAGGAACAAGAACGGTGATGCCGAACAGGTCAGAGATGCGTCGGGGTTGGTAACGATCTTCACGGTGGACGCGAAGGGGCTTGTCAAGTCAAAGAGGATAGACGCGACTGTCGTGCGCCGTGACTTCCTGCACGCCAGGTGGCGTGGCCGCGAGGTGAAGTCACTTGCCCAGGTCGCGCACAACAACCTCGGTGTTGCCACCGGGGCCGACATCGGTGTCATCACGCCGATTGGCATCAGGAAGCTCACCGGTCTCAACCACAGGACGACCCCAGACCTTCTCGGCCGTGCGAGGGTTGCGATTCATCCGGACGGCAAGACGAGCCGACGCGAGTTCGACGTACGTGGCAATCTTGTCCTGGTTGAAGATGAGAACAGACACAAGACCCGCTACCTCTACGATCTCAACAGCCAGCTCGTGCGGCGCCACGATCCCGATGGTGCCGTGTGGTGCTTTGCCTACGACGTGGCCGGGCGGTTCACTTCCAAGTGGGAGGCAAGCTTCCCGAAGAACGCCGAGGTTGTTGGGTACGACGACAGCGGGCGCATTGCCGAGAGAAGAGATGGCTCCTTCTTCGACAAAGAGAAGATGAAGCCGCGGAAGTGGACGTACACCTACTACAACGACGGACAGGTTGACACTGTTACGGACGCTCTGGGGCAAGTCAGGAAGTTCATCTACCATGACGACACCGGCCGACTGTACCGGGTGTATCTGAACTACAGAGGCGATGGCGACAAGGGTTACTTCACTCAGCGCACCTACTACAGTTCCGGGCAGGTGAAAAGGGAGTTGCGCGCCAACGGCGACCACAATGAGACCACGTATGATCGTCGAGGACGCGTTGCGACAGTCAAGCGGTTGCCAGAGAAGATCCCGGTTTCGTACTCCTATGAGGATGACTACTTCTACTCCCCGCCCGGAGGTGGACAGGTTTGGATCCACGCCCCACTTGTGCGCGTCTGGGATCCAAAGAAGGATGCGCGCAAGTACCACTACTCACCATTTGGCGGTGTTGCCGTCGAAGAGCTTCGGACCGAACAGACCGGATACGTGCCCGTGCACCTGCGGGGCTTCGATGCGGCCGGGCGGCTGGTATCTGAATCACCGGGGAACTCAAAGCGGTTGATAAGATACGAGCGCAATGCTCGTGGACTGCTTGGGACGAGGATCGAGAGCGTTCCGGATCGTGATTACACACTGCGCTTCACATACTACGACAACGGGCAACTGGAGACACTGAGCGGCTGGACCAAAGGAGGCCGGGTCAGTGAGGAGTGCTTCTACGATGAGATGGGCAGGCTGACTCACAAGTACGACTATGTTGCCTACAAGGTCAGGGTAAATAAGTACAACAGGCGGGGGGCCGGCGTCCGAAGCACTTTGCGAGAGATCGATGACAAGCAGGCAGCGCTTGCGCTACCGCCGCTGGGATCTCTTGCGGCACCTCCCAGTCCTCCTGACGGTGAGATCCTGCTCGACACCGTATACGGTCACGACGGGGCCGATCGCCTGACCAGCGTTACGCAGCAGGGCAAGACGGCCACGTTGGAGTACGATGCCAGCGGCCGTCTCGACCTGGTAACCAAGCCCAACGGGATCAGGACCAGGCGCGACTACGACCGCTACAGTCGCCTGCGCGCGATAACCCACAAGAACGCCGACGGCGAGTTCGTTGCCGGCGTCAAGTACCGGGACGTGGACCGCAGCGGTAACGTCAGGCAGATAGATTATTACCTGGAGGAAGCGACGCCCTACTGTACCAGTCGCTTCAACTTCGGACGCGCGAACCGTTTGGACTACGAGAAGCACGACATCCTCGGGCGCGGGGAATACCAGCGCTTCTACAAGTACACCGACCGCGGCAACCGCTACTGGGAGCAGCAGATCGGGCCCAAGTCCGACGGTGATCCCGGGGAAAGGGAGACCAAGGTCTATCGCTACGTGTACCAGGACGACCAGCGACTGTTGCGCAGATACCAGTCCGCGGACCCGAGCGATCCCGGCGAAGAAGGCCAGCTCCCTCCGGCAGTCGAGAACACCGACACTCACTACGGTTACGACAGCCGGGCCAACTGCGACTTGATCACTCGCCCGGTAACCCTGGATGACGGGACGTTCGGGGGATACGAGAGGCTCCGCTTCGATTACAGCCCCCGGAATTACGTGACTAGTGTGTTCCTGGAAGAGGATGTAGCGGACCCACAGGGCCTTCCGGGCGGGGCGGAACGCACGCTGCGGAAGTACGAGTACAACGCGTTCAGCTGGCAGAAGACGAGGGTTCAGGACTTCGATGAGAGCGGGGCCATCGTCTCGGACAGGACACACGTGTACGACGGTGCCTCGCTTGAGGCCGAGTTCGATGACGAGGGTCGCCTTGTGGCGCATCACGCTGGCCGGGGTATCGACCAGACCCTCTGGTCGGTCCGGACCGACTTCGACGCTGATGGAAATGCCACGGGCAAGCTCAGCACGCCGTTGAGTGGTGGCCACACGCTGATGGCCACCGCCGGTGATACTGGTGAAGTGTCGAGCCTGCATCACTTCTTTGCGTACGGAGAGGAACTCAAGCTGGCAGGTTCTTCGCTGCAGGAGTTCGAAGGCGCGTTCCAGGGCCGGCACTACAACTCCAGGATGAAGCTCTACGACTATCGTCTGAGAACCTACGATCCGCAAACCGGACGGTTCCTACAGCCCGATCCGGTCGCTGATCCGGAGAACTTCTTCAACGCCTACGCGGCCATGGGTAACAATCCCAGGCGCAACATCGACCCCATGGGGAACGATTTCATCGATACCGTCGGCGGAAGTGTGCGGTGGAACATCGAGATCGATCTGATCGACAACGAGACGCTCCGGGAAATACCGATCGGTTCGCCGGCCCACGCCGGACACGTGAATCTCCGTTCAGACTGGGGCAGGACCTGCGGCGTACAAATGGCCGCTCTTAAGAAACAGGCCGGTAGTATCTGGCAGGTCGAGCCTGATCTCTGGCGGAGGAGCGCAGCATATCAGAACGGCGCGGTCAGGCGCGCCATTGGGCGCGCAATTGGTGACAGGCGGTCGTACTCGCTCACGCCCGGATATGACTTCAGCCTCGGAGTGGCCAAGACATTCTGGGAGCCCGTGGCTCTTGTCTACACCGGGGGAAGGACTGCGCTGTACGCGCTGCTGCACTTCAGAAGGATGACCAGTGCCGATCTGGACAGGTATTGGGATAGCGCTCTCTTCCAGTACGGCGGTGCGCTCAAGGACCAGGGCCACGGATGGGGCGGCACTGCCGTTCGAGTCTTCGGCACGACGCTGGTACGGGGCAACCCTGTCGGCGGCATGATCTACGGCGCAGTGGACATGTATCAGGGCTTCTCCACCGGCGACTACGAGCGAGCCGGCGGGGGTGCTGCCGGATTTGGCATGTCTGTGGCCGCAACTTACTTCGCAGTCAGGTCCGGCGGGGTAGGCCAATGGAGAGCGCCCACCATAAGAGCCGCAGCGGCGGCCATTCGCACCAATGGTTTCCGCGCGGCAGCCGGCGCGTTCATCAAGACGCAAACAAGGATGCCGACGTTCAGGAGGTGGGGGGGGGGCTTGAGAGCGGTCTGGCGTAGGGGAGTGCGCCTACTACGCCGCATGCGGCCTCCAAGAAGGAGGAGCTTCATTGACGGCATGGCTCCCGATGAAGCGGCCCGATATCGGGCCTATTGGGAACGGGCCGAGAACTACCCGACGCAAGGAGCCCCCTACCAGATCAAGACATGGCTCCATCCGGATGGAAAGATAAAGACGGTTCAGACATACAACAGATTTGGACATGCCCATAGGCAATATGGGTTCTCGGAACGAAATCAACCGTTCCATCAGCACAACTTCATTCCAAGGAATACTCGTAGAGGCAATGCACCCGTGCGGGAGAGAACTCCACGGCATCGTCCAGTTGATGAGTAGAGGGAAGCTGCATGCAGCGGATTAGCAGTCAGAAAGAACTCAATGAGTTGCTGGCAGACATCAACTCTGCCGGCGGTCTCTTGCGAGAAGCGCATCTGTTGTCGTCGTCATATCTCATCGAGGATGACGGCAAGGTCTATTCGACCTCGGGCCAAGGGGGAGACCTCCTGAGGATTCTATTGACTCTCTGCGAGTCTGAGAATGGCGCCGTAGAGTTGGTGCTTGAGGGAGTTAGCCAGTCTAACATCCCTTCTGGTCTAGAACTGCACATGCATGGCGAAGTGAACGATTTCCAGGCTTCTATTCGATTTGGCCTGGAGCCTGCGGACGGCTTCGTGAATGCCAAGAAGGTCTACTTCCGGTATCACGACAGGAGTGTGTGGGGCGAAAGGCCCTACTACGCTAAGACGAGCCCGTTGGATGAAGAGGGCAATCTCGTTCTTGAGCAGTTGTAGGTGCAAGCTCTGCAAGGGTATGTCTATAATGAGCCGAAGCCCATTTGCGTGACTCATTGAGCAGTTCGTGGTGATTGGCTCAGCACTTTCTTTGCTTTCGTGTCAGTTGGCCATTTGCTCTGCAAGGCCCGCACAATATCATCCCGCGTGATCCGGCTGGTTTCCTTCTTCAGCGCCTCGATCAGGAGATCGCGGGCCTTGTCGCCTCCCTTGGCTGCCAGCGAGTGCACTGCGGCGTTGCGCACCGGTGCCTGCTTGTCGCGAATCGCGGTTGCGAGCAGTGATATCACCGCTTCGTCGGTGCCTTCTATCTTCCCCAGGCAGTGCGCAACGGTCCGGCGAACATTGTAGCGCTCGCTCTTCAACGCATTCCCGAGAAGCGGCAGGGCATCCTTCTTGGGGTAGCGTGGCAGGAGGGCGATAGCGGCTTCCTGCACGTCTGTGTGTTTGCTGCTCAGCGCCAGCTGAGTCTGCTTCCAGCCTTCCTTGCCCTTGAGGCCGCAGAGGAGCCGGATCCCCAGCATGCGCAGAAGCTGGTCGTCACTGTTAATCGTCTTCTTGAGGACGCCGAGCGACTGCTCGGGTGACATCTTGTACCTGGGCAGGTAATCGGCTGCGGCCACGCGAACCTGGCTGTCCTTGTCGTCAAGCGCCAGGAGCAGCAGGGGCAGGGCGACCTCGACGGTGCGCTTGCGCATGCTCATCATGATGCCTCTGCGGGTGTTCGTCTCGCCGGTCTTGAACGCCCGCTCGAGGATCTTGAAGGCCTTCTTGCCGTGGATACCCCAAAGCACGTGGGCGGCGACGTATGGTGCCCCGTCGTCCTTGGAGTGCAGCGCGTGCGTGAGCGCGGCAGTGGCCTTCTCGCCCCCGCGGTCCTGGAGCGCCCTGATCAGTTCCTCGTCAACCTCGGTCTTGTGGCTCTTGAGCGCGGCGATCATGATATCCAGTGCGTCGTCGCTGCGATAGCGGCTGAGCGCCTTGATGGCGCTGGCCGCGATCTCCGTGTCCTTGTCGCTTAGAAGCTCCTTCAGGAAGGGCAGAGACTCCTTGGAGCGCAGGCCCGCGACGCTCTTCTGGCGCAGCCGGCGCATCTTGCCGAAGCGCTCGTTCCGGGTCATCTCGAGCATCTTGATCTGGTCGGCTTCGCTCAGGTCGCAGATGCGTTCCATGGCGGCCAGACGCGCTATGGGATGTTCGTCCCCGGCGCCGGCCAGGATCAGTTCGCGGTACTTTCCGGGGTTCTCGCTGGTCAGGGCCTTGAGCGCGCTGTAGCGGATATTGGGGTCCTTGTGCTTGAGCTGCGCCTTTAGGATGGTCTGCGCCTTCTCGCCGCCGATATTCCCTATCGCCTGGATCAAGGCCAGGCGAGAGTCCTCCGGTGCCTTCTTCAGGAGTTCTTCCAGCTGGGGCAGGGCCGACCTGTCCGTGAACGTCCTGAGTCGCTCCATGGCCGCCACGCGTACCCAGTCCTGATCGTCAAGAGCGGCTTTCTTGAGCAGGGGGAACGCGCTCTTGTCGTCCAGCCGCTTGAGTGCGGGGGCGCTCAGCATGCGAACCATCGAGTCCTTGTGGGCAAGGGCCTTGGAGAGAATGGGCAGGAGCTTCGCAAGCGGCAGCTCCGGGATGCCCGCGGCAGCCGCACGGCAAAGGGTCTTCTCTTCGTCATCAAGCGCGCGCGTCAGGATCGCGACGGCCTCGTCCGTTCCCCGTTGTGCGATGGCCTTGCCCGCGGCGTGTGCCACGCTGCCCGTCTCGTCTTTGAGTGCGCCCTGCAGGGCCTTCAGCGATACCTTGGTCTTGATGTGTCGCAGGTTTCGCACGGCCTCGGAGCGGACGTGCTCGTTCTTCTCCTTGAGCAGGGCGGCATAGAGCGCGTCGGCGCCCTTGCGCTTGTGTCTTCCGAGACCGTAGGCGATCGTCTGGCGGACGCGTGAGTCCTCGTCCTTGACCATGGTCGAGAGTATGACAACGGCCTGGTCATGCGGCGTGCTGCAGAGCGCCGCGGCCACGGCGCGGCGAACCTGGCTGTCCTCGTCTTCGGCGGCTGAGGCCAGATGCGGGACGATCCTGGTGCCACCGATGTCCCTGAGGCTCGCGACCGCTGCCTTGCGCACCTGAGCGCTCTTGTCCTTCAGGGCTGCGGCGACTATCGGAATGGCGGCTTCGTCTCCCTTCTTGCCCAAGGCCTTCACTGCGAGCACACGGATCGCAACCGACTCGTGTCCAGCAGCCTTGCCGAGAGCTTCCCGAGCCTCCTTGCCGCCGATGCGCCTGATGGAGGCGACGATTGCCACGGTAACCGTGCTGTCCTTGTCCGGAAGATGATGAGCCAGCAGTGTCACGGTGGTCGCGCCGCCGATCCTGCCCAACCCGGTCGCGGCAACGAGTCGTGCCGCCGCGGAGTCGTCGCGCAATCCCTTGGCCACGAGAACGTGATCCTCTTCCTTGGCGGAACTCGAGAGCATCTTCAGGGCCTGCACGCGAACCGCGGGAACGACGTCCTTGAGTGACTTCCTGGCTATGCCCAGGCTGCGCTCGCCCGGGACGCGGGCAATCGACTCTATCGCGGCGACTCGAAGTCGTGCCGACTCGGCGTCCATGAGTGGCTCAAGGGCAGGGAGCGTTAGCGTCAGGCGGGTGTGTCCCAGCGCGCGAACGGCCGGGATGTCGTCATCAGAGGGCTTCTTGCCTATCGCTTCGATGATGACTCGTGCCGCCTCGGGACCGCCGAGCCGTCCCAGCGCCTCGAGTGCGGCAAGCCGGACGCGCTTCTCTCGATCCTTGAGCGCCTTCTGGAGAAGCTTCGGGGCTGCGGAGCCGCCGATCTTCGCAATGGCCTTGACCGCGTCGGCTCGAATGTCGGGTCTTGCATCTTCGGCCATCTTCGCGGCAGCGGGCAGCGCAAGGCGGTGCGGCGCTCTGGTGAGGTGCGAAGCCAGACGATGCTTGGAGAAGGCGTCCTTGTCACCCGCGGCCTTGAGCAACCTGGGACGAATGGCCGCATGGCTCCAGTGAGAGAGAGCTTCAGCGGCAGATTGCCGAGCTCTGCTGTCGGGGTGTTCCAGGGCTTCGTCGAGAAGGGCCAGGCTGATCTCAGCGTCTCCGCCACAGGCTCGCAGGTTTCGCAGGACGGATTGGCGGAGCTGTCTGTCTCCGTAACGATACGCCCAGGCCAGTGCTTCCTGTGCCTTGCTGCCTCCGATGTCTGCAAGCTCGTTGACTACCGCCCCTCGCAGGCGAATGTCTTGACCTTTAAGAATCCCGACGAGTACTCCGAGGTTCTCCTCGCCGCCCATGGCACCCATTCCTTGGACCGCCGCATGGCGTATCTGCCTGGATTTGCTGTCAAGAGCTTGGGAAAGCAGTTGCCGGGCCTCATCTTCGTCCAGAGCACCCAGGGATTCTAGCGCCGTGCACCGAACATTTGCGTTTGAGTCGGACAGCGCCTTCTTCAAGAAGGGCATTGCCTCTGTGGCAGGAAAGCGCCAGGCTTCTGCAACGGCCGCCTGCCTAACGCTCGGAGATGTGTCTGCGAAAGCGCGTTGAAGAGCCTTCCACGCTTCCGGAGTCCCCAGGCGCCCGAGTGACGTGGCCGCTGCGCTGCGGGTGTAGCTCCTGCGAGCGCTGACGTACTTCCTAAGCGTGGGCACCGCTTCCCTGGTCCTGCCCCACGAGAGAGCCTCGGCGATGTACATGGGAGCGCTGGGCAGGACATCCGCGAACTCGTCCAGTCTGGCAATTGCTGCCTTGCCACCGCTTGCGGCCAGTGCCTGGAGGATGATCTGCCGGCGTTCAGAGGCCGTGTAGTCGCGGGGAGGCTTCTCCCCGGCCTTGAGCTTCGAGATGTATTCGGTGATGGCGTCGAGGTCGGCAACCAGGTGTGAAAGGGCGGTCTTGCCGCCGAATGTGGCGAGGGCTTCGGCAGCGTCGGGGCTGTGATCCTCGCGGAAGGCTTTGACCACGAGTGGAAAAGCGTTCTTCGGGCTGATCGCCAGCACCGCGCGCCAGCCAATCCTTCTCAGACTCCGGCGTGCACAGGTCGCGACATCGGCATCCCTGCTTCGGGCCAGCCTGACGAGTTCAGGGATTACCTCTGGACTGCTCATCCAAGCGGCCGACCAGGCTGCCTTCATCCTGACGTCACGGTGTTCGGACCTGAGGTTGGCAACGCAGGCCCGGGCCTCCCCAGGACCCGAGTCACGATACAGAACGGCATGTTCTGCCTTCTCTCCCCAGTGCACAGACAATCCGTCGAATCCTGCCACACCCGCGATGAGGGCCCTCGCGGCTGTGTTCGTGTGCCGAAGAGCAACTGGCACGACGAGCCGGCGCCTGCGGCCCATCAGGACTACCCGCGGCCCGCCCCGGCGGGCCAACTCGTCAAAGACCTCCCAGGCGTCATACGTTCTGGGCGTTACCTTGACCTCGGCCGGTTTGGGCCCGGCCTTTTCTCCGGGATAGGAGACCTCTGGAATAAGAAGCAGGGCAGCAATGAGTGCAGTTGCCGTTATAGCTCGGGGCATGTCGTTCCTCGCGATCGGATTCGGAATGGTCAGGGTTCCTCTGTTACGGTCCTGCATTGAAGGCATATCCTAGACTGAGTGGATATCTCTGCAAGGGTAAGTTCGGGCCGTGTGCAAGGGCACGCGCTGTTGCCTTGCCCGTTGGCTCCGGGCTTCTCTAGTGCCTTCTCGGCCTTCGAGTCCTGCGCTCACTTCTCGCGCAGAAAGCGCACGATATCATCCGGGGTTCGTCAGGGCAAGGCAGACTTCCACGCGCTTCGGGTGACGTACACGAGTCTGATTATCGAGGCGGGGGCCAGCGTCCGGGAAGACATGACAGCGGCACGGCATGTGACCCCGGGCCTGACCTTGGGAGTCTACGCCAAGGCCCGCAACAGCCGCTTGCAGGAGTTGGCCGAAAAGGTGGTCGGCGCGGTGCTGGACGCTCCGGAAGCGTTCGCGGGTATCCCCTGTGCCCACTGCGGATGCCTCTTCGTGCCCACGAGGAGCTGGGCCCGCTTCTGCTGCCGGGAGTGCCGGCTGGCCGCAGCGGGGCTGGCCAGGAAGCCGAGAGCTATTGAGAACTGTCAGTACTGCGGCGCCCCCCTGGCCGGCAAGCGCTCCCACGCGAAGTACTGCAGCCCGGCATGCAGGCTGGCGGCGCACAAGGCGAAGAACGGCCCGAGGCAGGCGCACGTCGAGGACCGGGGCGAGGGGTAGGAGCGGACTATCGAGGGCGTTGGGACTCCGAAAAGGAAACGGGACTCCCGGCGACCTCAGAATCTTTGCCACGCCCCCCGGGCCGATCGGTCGACCCCGGTAGAGTTATCTCGTCCGGAACGAATGAGCGATTACAGCCGGTGCGTCTCGCCGCGTGGGGGTATTCCCTTGATCGAAAGGCGCTTGATGCCCCCCTGGCCGGGACTAGCATGTCTCCCGAGAGCGGAATCTGTCGCCAAATGGAGATTGGGTAGAATAGGTAGTTCTGCATCACAAATCAAAGGAGGTAGCCATGCCGAAGTATGAATACAAGACGATCACACTCGAACAGAAAGGACTGGGGCTGTTTAAATCTCGTGAAGTCCCAGAACTTGAAGCATCGCTGAACCGTGAGGGGCGAGATGGATGGCGATTTCGGGAATTGATGTTGCCGTCGGGGGCTTTTGGTGAATCGGACAAGGTTATTATCGTGTTCGAAAGAGAAATGAACTGACAGCAGAACAAAGCGCTTCAGTAGATCCGCAATCGCTTCGCGATTTCGGACCACTGAGCTTACCGTTAGGGCAACACACACCATAACAGAGATACACATGTCATTCGGCTTCCCAGCATTCCATCTAGCCACTGATTTCCCGCCCCAACTGTCCACCTGCACACGGGACACTGTCATCTCGGCCTTAGAGGGCCTTGAGTGGCGAATTGGCTGTAGCACTCAATCCACCATTCGAGCAACTGTGAAGCTGAACTTCTCGTCATGGGGCGAAGATATCACTGTCCAACTGGGACCAGACGGCTACCTCGAGTCCATCAAGAGCAAATGCTCCTTCCCCCTCCAGCTCTTTGATTGGGGCAAGAACCGGGAGAATGTTGACTCACTCACCCAAGAACTGAAGAGGCTGACCAAGAAGAAACAGTCAAAGCCCTAACTAGCGCTTGCTGGGGACGCCGCTTCGCGGCGCCCCAGAAGCGCAACGTTAGCCACCCAAGGAGTTCGTCATGCAGACAAGAATCGTAAATGGCAATGAAGCATTTAACGTCACAGGCAAGGCATTGGAGATTGATGGGTCATTGGTGTGGCCGTTTGTGATTGGCCAGGAGGAGACCACTGAACTACTGGAAGAGAATCTAGAAATGGATGATCGGGATGTAGGTTCAATAATTGCGGAGTCGCTAAATCAAAATGCGCTGGAAATATTTGAATCCCTGCGAAAAGAACATGCGGATGACGCATTTGAAGAGGAAGATGATTGGAAAGAGGTGCTAGGGGAATGGCCTAATGGTATCGCTTCTAAACAAGGTCTTACTTTAAATACCAACATCCTGAATGGCGGACTATTAAGTAGCGTAGCCATAGGCTATGCTTCAGTTCAGGAAAATTGGCAAATACCGGCATTTCTGAAGTACGGAAATTGGAACGATTGTCCGCCAGCTGAAGTACACTGCTCTGTTCATCGATATTGGTCAGAGCGCTATGGGGCTCGAATTGTAGGCGTTTCAAATGATGTCATTGAGTGCGTGGTGGATAAGCCGCCCACTACACAGGAGGATGCTATGGAGTTGGCAATGCAACAATACGCGTACTGCTATGATATCGTAGAGCAAGGAACGGAGACTGTATCAAACCTTGCCGCAACATTACTTAACGGCAGAAACTGGTACTTCTGGTGGGATTAGAGGCTAACAAGGCAATGCAGCGGACCGCTACGCGGCCGCTGATTTTTTGCGTTCGGCAAACGAGGAATGGATCAACATGAGTGAGATAGCGAAAATCATTTTATCATGGCCAACGGTCTCTATCGTTGCGCTGCTTGTCCTACGGAACCCCATCTCCGCCTTGATCCACCGCCTTATCCGTTCAGACAGTGGGGGCGAAGCGGAAGTTGGCCCAATCAAGATCAAGTTGGGCAAGATGGCGGAGGAAGGCAAGAAAGCGGTCGGGACACTCAACAAGATCAGTATGGTAATGGCTAAGTCAAGACGCCTCGAACTGGAAATCCTCAGTGGTGGCTTCGGTGGCGTCTTCTCTGACGACCAGAACAAGGAAATGAAACGTCACATCGAAGAACTAACCAGATTGACAGAAGAAGCCGAACAAAGCCTTGCAGCGTACGCCGAGGACGGCGCGGCTGAAGGCTGACGTTGACGGACTGCTGTTTCACGCCTGCAGGGTGAGAGGAACTACATATCCGAGTGCAAGATCGTCCTTGCGGAGCTTGTTGAGTCCGATTGAGACTTCTGAGAATTGCTGATACTATCACTGCAAAAGGTCTAAGAGCTATTGCGACATCTTGACATTGCCCTCTCATTGCGTCATGGTGTCTTGGTATACCTGCATTGAGGAGGGGCTGCCGTGAGCACGGAGAATCTGCCTGAACACCAAAAGGCGGGCGACGAAGAGGTCTGGTGGAAGTCAATGAAGAAGGGCGACCGCGTGACGCGGGTGCTCCTGCCGGGGGACGAGGGGTACGAAGAAGCGCTCGAGGAACTGAGGCTGGACGAGAACTTCCGTCGCCAACAGCAACTCACCCGCGAAGGATTGGAGGAAAGGGCCAGAAAACAAGCCTCCGAGTGAGGCCCCTTGCCGCGGGCGCCTCAAGGCTTGACCGCGGAGCC
>Ga0272442_10007316_pt1 | contig 14296 bp, 15 predicted proteins | sample SSMForm2O_FD_200262 | JGI IMG/M metagenome (GOLD analysis project Ga0272442, IMG submission 200262) | Marine sediment archaeal communities from Little Sippewissett salt marsh, Falmouth, MA, United States - SSM-Form-2O | ecosystem: Environmental > Aquatic > Marine > Wetlands > Sediment ...
CAGTTTCTGCGCCCCGAGGACCTGATCTTCCTGCAGGGCAAAACCTGGCTGCCCCTGGAGACCACAGAAATAGACGGAGGATTCCTTGCCGCCTGGGACGCGGGCGCACGGCAGTGGCGGGAGCACCAGGCACGCGGCCAGGCCCGGCTCTACCCCACCGCCGCGTCCTGGAAGCTCTATCCCCCGGTGGGCCTTCCCGGTGCGGCGGCGGACTCGGCTCTTCCCGACGAGGATGCACTGTCAGAAAGTATCCGGTCCGAGGCGGAGCGTCTGGTGCGGCGGGAGCTGGCTCCCCGGATCGCGCGCCTGCAGAGCCAACTCGACGCCTCCGGGAACAGCCCCCGGATCAGTAACCGCCTGGGGGTGCTCTACGCCCGCTACGGCCTGTTTGATGAGGCGGAGGAAGCCTTCCGGGCCGCACTGGCCGGCGGGGAGTACGGCCCCGCCCTGCTCAACCTGGGAAATATCTCTTTCCTGAAAGAGCGCTACCGCGAGGGGAAGGAATACCTGGAGCGGGCCGCAGCCCTGACACCCGAGAGCCCGAGGCTGCTGCTGGCTTTGGCCCGGGTACGGCACGCCCTGGAAGAATACGCCCTGGCGGAACAGACCTACACCCGCCTCGAAGCACTGGACCCGGAGCTGGCCGCGCAGTTCGCCTTCCTCGGAGGAGGAGCGTCGGGCAGCAGCCGGGCGGCAGAGGCGGCCCGGCTGCGGGAGGTGATACTGTGGGAAGAAGAATAGTCAGGCGCCGGCCGGCGCTTCTTGTGCTGGGAGCCTTTCTACTGCTCCTGGCCGGTTGCGGCGCCGCCGAGTTCCGCGCCGCCCTGGAGCGGCTGGTGGAGTACAGCGGCTGGCAGGATCAACAGATCCTGTTCGTCCGGGGCAGCACCAGCGACAAGACGATAAACGAGATCTACGTGATGGACGTGAACGGCAACAACCCGCGCAAGCTGACCCAGAATTCGGTGGAGGACAAGGACCCCTGCTGGTCCCCGGACCGCAGCCTGATCGTCTACGCCACCCTCAACACGACGGACTTCGAGCTGGCGGTGATGACCCCGGCGGGGGCCTTCGTGGGCTACCTGACCGAGGACGGGGGTGACAGCCACGACTTTCAGCCCGCCTGGTCTCCCGGGGGCGACCGGGTAGCCTACACACACTGGCAAAACCCCAATCAGGTGTACGTCAAAGACGCCAACCTCGGCGCAACGGAAAGCCGTATCACAGACCTCAGCGCCAACGAGGCCTTTCCCGACTGGTCACCCGACGGCAGCGAGATCGTGTTCATGTCCCAGCGCGACGGCGGCGACTGGGACATCATGGTCCTGGAGGTGGCGGTTCCGGCGAACATACGGCAACTGACCGCCAACGGCAGCGACGACCGCAATCCCTCCTGGTCCCCCGACGGGCAGCGCATCACCTACCACTCCAACGAGGACGGAGACTACGAGATCTACACCGTAAACGCCGACGGCACGGGGGGAAAGCTGAACCTGACCGCCAACACGGTTTACAGCGACCAGTCCCCCGACTGGTCCCCGGACGGCAAGAAGATCGTGTTCCAGTCCAACCGGGACGGCAACTGGGAGATCTACAGCATGAATCCCGACGGCAGCGAGCAGACCCGCCTCACCTACAACGAAGCGGACGACATTTCCCCCTGCTGGTAGCCGATGAGCGGGCTGCCGGCGGCGCCCACCACGCGGCGGCCCAAAAATGGCTCTGTTCGCTCTCCCGGCCGTTCAGAATTAGCCCGCGCTGTCCGATGCTATCCATAAGGACTTCATCCAAGCCACATCCAAAGGAGAGCAAAAATGAACAACACAACCATCAGGACGGCCCGGGTGCTGCTACTGGCAGTCTTCCTGCTGGTCGGCGCAACTGCGGCCTTCGCCGCCAGCGGCGACACCCTGACCATCGGCGGGTCCGTCCCCCTGACCCTCGACCTGACGGTGACCCCGTCGGGCACCCAGGACAACATCACCCTGGTCGGCGCCGCCGCCGGCTCCACCGCGGACATCGCGGATATCGCCATCAACACCAACAGCTCAGCGGGCTGGGAGCTGTGGGTCTTTTCCGCCAACGCAGGCGCCCTGGGTACGGGCATGATCAACGCCGACGGCGACCAAATCGACTACACCATCGCCTACAGCGGTACCGGCGCCGCCGCCACTGCGGCGGTCACCGATTCGGGGCTGCTGGTCGGTGAGGAAGCCGCCCCCAACGCGGCGGAAGCTGGAACCCTGACCATCACCTACGACCAGTCCAACAGCTACGCGGCGGGCTACTACTCCGACCTGTTGACCATCACCCTGCGCGCCAAGTAGGGCCGCAGGCACGCGTGCGGCAATCGACCTCCCGGCGTCCCGGCGGGATAAAGCCTCAAGCGCTCCCCGCCGGCGGCGCCTTTTTCTTTTCTTGCCAAATCCGCTCAAAGCGGGTAGTGTAGAACCCGACAGGGAGGGGAACACCATGACACGCCGCAGCCGGGGCCGGAGGATCATCACCGGCCTGTTGCTTTTCAGCTCGCTTATTGCGCTCCTGGGCTTCCGACTCGAACCTATTTCCCAGGACTTCGCGCCTTCCGGCCCTCAATCCAGCCGTACTTTCCGCATCGAAAACCCGGGAGATGAAATGATCGCCGTCCAGGTCTCGGTGGCCACCCGGGAGGTGGACCTGGACGGCGGGGAAATCAACCGGGACGCCTCCAATTATTTCATGGTCTATCCCTCACGGCTCATCGTCAAACCGCAAACCTTCAAGACCGTGCGAGTCAAATACACCGGGCCTCCCAACCCGCCCCGGGAGATCGCCTACCGGATCATCGCCGAACAGGTGCCCCTGAATCTGCCCGGCGAGGAGAAACTCCAGGGAGGCGGCATCCGCCTGGCTTTCAAATACATCGGTAATATCTATATCGTACCCCGGGGTGTGAAGGAGGAGGTAATTCTGGAGTCGGCGCGGGTGGAGGTTGCTGACAGCGGCGCCCGCGAGCTGGTGCTGGTCTTCTACAACCGCGGAAATCGTCACACCCTGCTGGGTGATCTCATCCTGCAGCTATCCCAGCAGCATCCCGTCTACCCGGTGATCGCGGCCCAGGCGGACCTGGAAGCGGATACGCTCAAGGGCGTGATTGGCGAAAACATCCTGGCCGGGCAGAGGCGCCGTTTCCGTTTGCCCGCTCCCGAGGGCTTCGGCGATGGCGAGATTAAAGCTGAGTTTTCCTTCCGGCCCCTCCATTAGACCGGCCACCGGCCGCCGCCCCGCTCTCCTGCGACGCCGCCTGCTGTCCATTCTGGTCTGCGTCGTCAGCCTCGTACCCGGGCCGACCCTGTCCGCCGAGACGGCGGGACAGATCAGCATGGCCGTATTCGGCGATCCGCCCGCGGAGCAATGGATTTCGGTACCCTTTCTTCTTGAGAGCGAATACCGGGGAGAGATCACCCTGTGCATCCGGGAGGAGCCGCCAGAGGTCTGGGTGGATCTCCGGCCCCTGCTGGAAGGGATCGCGGATACGGCCTGCGAGGAGCTGCTGGCGGACATTAAAACCCGTGCCCCTGAGGGCAAGCGGATAACCCTAACCGATCTTAAAAAAACCGGCCTGGGTGCGGAGTTCAACCGGGAGGAAGTCGACCTGCGGGTGAACGTGCCGCCGGAGTTGCGGCGGACCGCAGTCCTGTCTTTGCGAAGCAGCAGCAGCGTCACCGGAGGCGCATCACGCTACGCCGGGACGAAAGTCGCCCCCGCCCGCTTCAGCGGCTACCTGAACCTGCGGGGCAACGCGGAGATGCATACCCCGCAGACGGCCCTGCCCTACGGCTTCAACACCGAGGGCGCGCTCAACCTTTCCGGCTGGGTGCTGGAAGGCGACCTGGACTACAGCAGCGCCGCCAATGCCTGGGACCTTTCATACCTGCGGGTGGTCAAGGACTTCCCGCGCCGCGGCTACCGGCTGGAGCTGGGGGACCTGACCTGGCCCACCTCGGGGCTGGACGGCGTCCACTCCCTGAGCGGGATATATTTCTACAAGAACTACGGCTCCGCTTCCTCCCTGTCCTTTCATCCCCGGGGGGAGCGGGAGCTCTTCCTGAGCGAACCGGGAGAGGTGGAAATCTTCATCAACGGCCGGCTGGCCCGCAAACTGACCCTCGAACCCGGTCCCTACCTGATTCAGGATTTTCCCCTTTCAAGCGGCGTTAACAACGTGGTGGTGAAAATCCGCAAAGCCGACGGTACGGAAGAGGAAATACCTTTCCTCTTTCCCTATGACGGCAACCTCCTGGCCGCCGGGGAGCTTGGCCTGGGATTCGCAGCCGGCATTCCCGACCGCCAGCCCGAGCTGCCCGTGGCCGCAGTCTCAGAGCGTATCGGCCTCAGCGATACCTTCAGCCTGGGCGCCTCCCAGGCCGCGGCCCTGGCCACGGAACAGCTTCTCTTCGGTCTCGACGGTCTCTGGGCCTCCCTGATCGGCAATTTCAGCCTCGAGTTGGGCTACGGCTGCCTGCTGGCGCAGCGCAACGATCTCTCCGCGCTGCTGCGCTACCAGTACAACGACACCTTCAACAGCAGGCGGAGCTTCGGCTGCAGCAGCCAGTTCCGGCGCCAGAACTCCCATCCCGGGGCCGAAATCCCCATTGCCGACAACTTCAGCTGGAACATCTCGGCCTTCTACAGCCAGGCGCTGCCCGCCGGATTCAGCATCTCGCCCTCACTCTTCTACCAGTTGTCCTCGGATGAAGCGCAGACACGCTGGACCCTCAAGACGGCATTCCGAAAGAGCGTGGGCGCGGGCTCCTCCTTCAACCTCTATTTGTCCCTGAACATCCCCCGCAACGAAGATCCGGAATGGCAGGCGGTGCTCTCTTTCTCCTCCGCCCTGCAGGCGGTCAACCAGACGGTATTTATGCAGCAGGACCTGGCCTCCCAAAAGCTGCACCTGAACTGGAGCCGCTATCCCGGCCAGTCGGTGGGCGGGCTGTCTCTGTTTTCCAGTTTGCAGGTGCCCGGCGACCCGGAGGAGGAGACCATCGGCGCATTCAGCGCCGATTACCTGGGCTACCGCTTCAAGACCTCCCTGGCCCACCTTTTCAGCACACCTGTGAGCGATCTCGAAGCCGCGGAAAACACCACCCGGGGGAGCTTCGCAACGGCCCTTACTTTCGCGGGCGGCCGACTGTCCCTGACCCGGCCGGTGCGGGACAGCTTCGTGATGGTGGCTCCCTATGCCAACATCCGGGATGCTGAGATCATGGTGAATCCCTCGGGGAAACGCCCCGCCGCCCGCAGCGGGCTGCTTCCCGCGGTGCTCCCCGATCTGCAGGCCTACCGCCTAAAGCCTCTCCGCGTGGAAACCGCGGAGCTCCCGGCCGGCTATGACCTGGAGGAAAACAGTTTCGTGGTCACGCCGGGCTACAAGAGCGGAACCCTGATCAGGGTGGGTACGAATGCGGCGGTCTACGCCGGGGGAACTCTGTTCTCTCCCCGGGGCGAGCCGGTGTGCCTTGAGCTGGGTGAGCTTTACAACCTGGACGATCCCGCCGCAGCACCAGCAGAGTTCTTCACCGACGCCGAGGGCCTGTTCAAGGTCTACGAGCTTATACCGGGCCGCTACCGCCTGGTTCTCTGCAACTTCCCGGACCTGGCCGCCGTGTTCGAGGTCCCCCAAAAGAGCGCCGGGTATCTCCACCTGGGCCGGCTCACCCTGTCGGCCGGGGGTGTATAGATGAATAAATCCTTGTATTTGCTCGCGGCAGCAGCCTGCTTCCTGATTCTACCGACCGCCGTCCGCGGAGAAGACATCTTCCGCTTCTACGCCCCCCCGGGAAGCCTGGCCCTGAACACCAGCACCGCCTTCGGCAGTCAGGAGTACCTGCGCTTCACCATCGAGCACGAGGGGACGGCTGTCAGCGACTGGTTCGTCACCCTGAGCCGGGGTCAGGCCCCCTCCTTCGATCCCCGCATCATGAGCAAGGGAGCCGACCAGCTGATCTATCAGGTCACCGCGGAAGACCCGCCCTCAAGCAAGATCATCAAGGACACCAGCGTGGCCCTGAGCTCGGACAGCGTGATCACCTCGAGCGCCTTCAATGCCTTTGCGGCCACCCTGGAACAGCAGAGCTTCGACATGGTGGTGCATATTCCGGAGGACCAGTTCAGCGCGGCCGGGGAGTACCTGGACACGATGACTTTGTCGTTGTACACCGGCCAGCCCGGGCTGCCGGGGACCCACGTGCTGGCGGACAGCGCTATGGTTAGTTTTTGCGGACGGATGGCCCGTTTGCTGGACATTGCCTGCGAGCGGGAATCCGGCATCACGAACCTGGACCTGACCGCCGATCTTACTGACCACCTGATCGCCACCGTGACCGAGACCAGCAACGCCGATCCAGGCTACACGGTTACGATCACCTCCATGAACCTGGCTGCCGACAGCGCCGGCCACAGCGGGCCCTACTTACGGCACGAGAGCGGGAGCGACACCCTGGACTACGACCTGGCCTACGGCGGGCTGACGGTGGCCGGCTGGTCCGCAGGATCCACCCTGATCACGGACAGCGGCAGCATCACCCCGGCCGTCGGGACGTCCCGGGGAGTGACCATCACCTACAGCGGCGACGGCACCCTCAGCGCCGGCCGCTACCAGGACATCCTGACCTTCACCATTGCGGCGAAATAGCGGAAGGAGGCATATGCAGACATGTCAGAAATGGAAAACAACAACGACTACTCCATCAACCTGGATGTGAAATACGCCCCCTGGAGCTGATCGACCTGCCCGCACTCGTCGGCTCGATCAAGGAGGATTGGTTCAACCAGACCCTCTGCCGGGTCAATAATTGCGTGGTGCGCCTGGGGGTGTTCCGGCCCGGAGAGTTCCACTGGCACAGCCACGAGCGGGAGGACGAGTTCTTCTTCGTCCTGGAGGGAAGCTTCACCATCGAGACCGAAAAGTCATCCGTAACCCTAAGACGCGGCCAGGGCTACACCGTGCCCCGGGGCGTCCGGCATCGCACCCGCGCGGAAGCCGGCGCCGAGGAGGTAAGGTCCGGAGAAGGCTCCGGTAACGCCGGGCGCACGCTGATTTTGATGGTGGAAGCGGCCTCGGTCAGCCCGACCGGCGACTGAAAGAGCGCTCCAGCCGCTCGAGCGCCCCTCCCGAGCCAACACTGCGGCGAGGAAAGGAGCGGGCACGGACAAACAAAATTGCCGGCAGGGCGCAGGCGTAACAGCCCACTCCGATGAGCGCGGTTGTCCGGAAACCCAGGCTGACGCAGAGGAAAAGCCCCGCACCGATGGCGAAAGCGGAAGCCAGGGAATTGACGGCCACGAACAGCGGCACCCGCGCTTCACCATGGTACTGTTTGACGGTCCTCAAACCGAAGGGGAAGGAAATCCCCATGCAGAAGCCCAGGGGCGCAACCGTGGCCGAGAGGACGAAGTTCTCCAGCCACACCGGGGCGTCAAGCCGGTCCAGAAGCCCCCGGCCGAGGAAGATGTGATAAGCCGCGAGCAGGGCGACACCTGCGAAGCCCCAAACCACCCGGCGCTGCGGCGCTCCTTCGGAAAGATAGCTGCCCGCCCCCGTGAAGAAGAGCAGGCCGCCGAGTATAAAGATCAAAGAGTTGGTGGGGGAGCCGGTGTGGGACTGGTAGAACTTGAGCAGCGTGATCTCAACGATGAAATATCCCAGACCGATTAAAACGAAGTAGAGCAGACAAAACACTGTTTGCAGCGGGCCGGGGCGCGCCGGACCCGCAGACAACGGGTTCGCGCCTTTCCGGCTGAAAATGAGCACCGCCAGGACCACTGCACCTATCAGCATGCAGAGCACGCTCAGGTTCTTAAGCAGCCTCTTGATCTCCCTGCGCTCGGTATCAACGTCGAAGATGTAGGGGTTGTCGTCAGAGGTGGGGGCCAGGCGCATAGAGGCGCCCAGGAAATCCCCTCTGTTCCCGGCAGGCAGGATATGCAGGAAGCGGGAATACTCGCTTTCGTTTTCCTCCCTCCCCGCCTCCCCGCCCAGGTACTCGACCTGGGTGTGCATGCCTGCGGTGAAGTCCATGTCCGGCGACACCTCCTGCTCGAGCACATACTCCAGGTGATGCCGATTCGCGATCCAGCGCCGGAACCAGTCCCGGTCCCGGTCGGAAAGGGGGGTTTTCTTCACCACGATGAAGGTGTACCAGGTACCGCGATGCTTCGCTTTATCGGTATTCACATTGTAAATGAAGAAATGGCGCTCCGGCCGGCTCCAACCCCGCTCCTCCAGCACGGTCATGAAGTTATTCACCAGCCTGAAGATGGCACAGCGGGCGCGTTTGTTCACGTCGCGCTCCTCCAGCACCAGGAAGCCCTTGTCGCTGAGATGGTCGAGATAATCGTGCAACGCCTCCCGGGTATGGACAAAATCCGGCTCGCCGAAATAGGCGATGTTGTGCTCGGTGTAGGTGTTCATGAGGGTGATGATGTCGTAACGCGCGGATGTGTGCTTCAAATAGGCGCGGGCGTCGATGACCTTCACATCGATATCCTCGTAGGCCCGGCCGCTCGGCTCAAGAAGCTCACCGCGCATCAGCTTCACCACCCGGGGTTGATCTCAACGCCGTCGATCAACGCCGGGTTCCCCACCAGCAGCTTGACCGACTTTACGATCCCCTCGCCGGAGGTACCGATGATAAAGACCCGGGGCGGGGGATTGAAAAGAGTATGCCGCACTCCCTCCGCGTGATACATGAAGGGGATGCGGGGATCATTGCGGTAGACCGAGAGGGGCGTAGCGCTGATCCTATCATTGCTGTCGCCGTTGAAGCAGAGCCAATGCTCCACCCGGGTGACCGATCCGTCATAGGCACGCATCTCGACATCGGACTGGAAGGAAAAGACCGAGACCCGGGTCACCAGGCTGTCCAGGCTGGCCGCCAGGGCCAGCCCCCGCCTTTTGAAGCGGTAGCAGTCCTTGGTGCTCGTCCGTCCGCCGGCGGCGATGACCTTTTCCAGGGTCAGGAACGGCCGGCCCAGGTTGGCGGCCAGAACGCTTAAAGAGCCCAGGCATAGAAGGGCGAGCAGAATTCTACAGGCCCCGCCCCCGTTGTCCCGCCGGCCGGCAAGCAGGCCCACGCAGCCCATAAGGCCGAGGCAGAGCAGGAGGGCGTTTTCCGTTTTCAGCAAGGGGATGGCCAGCACCGAGAAGAAGACCCCGGCGGTGGCGCCGGCCAGGTCGAAGAAATAGACACGGTTGCTGCTCCCGCTCTGCAGAAAATAGGTGATGATGATGTTTCCCAGCAGGAAGGGAAGGATGAGCAGGGGAGACAGGCGCACGAATTCCGGCAGGCGGGTGATGTTGATAAAGGCCAGAACAATGGACAAAGCGAAGCAGAGGATGAGCAGGGGAAAGTTCAACTGCCTATCGGTTTTCAGGAAAAAGGCCGCCAGGGCGCCCAGGGCCAGGCCGAGCAGCGCGTAGCTGATCACCAGGGTGGATTCCAGGTGGCTGTGGGTGAACTGCAGCAGGTGGAAGAGGGAGGTCTCCAGGAAAAAAAACACGAAAGCCGTGAAGAAAACCTGCACAGCCTGCCTGCGCTGCGTCATGACGCCGCCCGGCGGATCCTCATGACCCGCACCTCCCCGCTGACGCCTTGGGGTAAAACGTCAGGCTGCTCTGTCCGGTCAGCTGCAAATCATGCTTGTCATAGTAAAGTATATGGCGGGCGCGGGGGAATGCAATACTTTTCGTAAGCCCGGCGAACCCGGGCTCAATAACCGCGAAGAAGGCTGAAGGCGATGATCATCAGGCCCAGGACGATGGGCAGCACGGTATAGGCGATGAGGTGGATCATGGATCCGGTTTTTTCGCCGTAGCGCTCCCGCATGGCAGTGAGCTTCTTCAGGGTGTTCGGATTTTGTCTGCGCCGGGCAAACAGGGTGGCAATACCAAGGACAACAGCAATGCCGCCGATCAGCAGTGAGAAAACGTCCATGGCATGAGTGTAGCAGAAGCCGGGGCGATTTTAAAAGCCCCGGGAAGCCACGCCGGTCCGGCGCCGGCGGATGCCCCTTCGCTTCGATCCTCTTCCTTACCGGCTGGCGCTTCCTCCTCGTCGGCCTCATCGAGCGGCACGTAACCCAGGAACTCAACCGCCTCCCGGCCCAGGGTCGTCAGGGCACCGAGCACCGCACCGTTTTCCGCCCGCAGGGTGGTCTCCTGGAAGCTGGCGTCGGCGGACAGTTTCTTGGCCTGGAATTCCTCGGTGATGGTCGTGGAAAAAGGCCTCGCAGGTGCAGAAAGCCTTGGCCTCGCTTCTCCCGAGCATGCGATACTTCTGGTAGATGTTGCTGGTCAGGTAGTAGACCAGTAGAATATCGGACTGCATGCGTACGGCGGTTTCGCGGATCGTCGGGATAGTCGGCTCCTTGGGGCTCAAGATTTCCGGCAGCACGGCCACTTCCAGGACCCGCTCGGAAACGTGGATGCCCTCGGCGAGCGTATCGATAAAGCCCTGCTGAGTTTTCAGGTACTCCTCGGACCGCCAGTAGTCAGTGCCGTAGTAACGCAAAGCCTGGCCCTCGTCCCGCTTCAGCTTGAGGACCGCCACCTTGATGCCTTCGGGAAGCGCGAATTTGCTCATCAGGATCCGCGCGATGGCCTCTTCGTCCAGCACGGCTTGGTCGGACTGGAAGAGCGAGCTTTCCAGGGTCGGCCGCTCACGGTACTCCTCGCTGGATACCACCGCCGACTCCGCCGAACCTCCGGCGAACAGGGGAACCCCCGGAACAAGGACCAGCATGGCGGCTGCCAGCACGATACTATTTTTCATCTTCCACCTCCTTGATGGATTTAGGTGCAGATGCGCGTCCACGCTGCGTTTCAATCCGGCCACACTAAAGCGGCCGGGCTCTATCAACTAGTGTAGGCGGGCGGCGACGAACTGCAAGGCTTTCGCCGGGGTACTCCGAGAGCCGTTCCCGTCGATACTGCCGCGAGCTGGCCGGGCGGATTTGTTTGTGTCCCCCTTCCGGAAGTATTACAGTTGAAGTAGATCAAAAAAAGGAGTACGAGCCATGAAAAAATTTTCTTTGCTTGCTCTGTTGATCGTGATCGCCCTGATAGGACTGTCAGGCTGCGAGGAGGACACCTCCGGGGCGATGGCCGGGACCTGGACATTAGACTCTACACAGACAACCGCCGGGGCAATAGTTCTGGGCGACGGCAACTTCACATTAAACTATTTATATTCGGCAAGCGATATGGGAATTACAGCAGAGATGTATACAGGCAGCGGAACAATTGGTGGGGAAGATTACTTGATACTAGCCGGTTATTCCCCAACCCTTCAAATGGCTACAATCAGCCTCTATCAGACCGGCGAAGACCCGAACAATGATTCCATCGACCTGGACGACATGTCCTACAGCGGCGGCGACACATTGAACGGGGATTATGCAGGCTGGGGGACAATATATACATCCGGAGCCAAGAACATCGGTTCGGGAATCTTCACCGCCTCCCGCTGACTAAACGCATCCGCACCGAATATTAACACGCAAAAGCCTCCCGCAGACGGTCCCTCAGGGATCGTCAGGGGAGGCCGCTTTGTTTCCGATCCAAACCGACAGCACGGGAATCCTCTTGATTCCAAAGGCTTTGAGGCAATCCTGGCAGGAAACAGGTAAATAGCATAGAATTGTTGCAGATACCCGGAGGAACCAGGCCGCCGATGCGCAAGGAAAAAAAGGGCATTTCCCTGAACGGATTCTCCGCCTGCTACGACCTGCTCACCCCGGCCGAGTGCAGCCGCCTGCGCCGCCGGCAGATCGAGCTGGCCGGCGTCCGCGAGGGCGAAGCGGTCCTGGATGTGGGCTGCGGCCCGGGCGCGTTGACCGTGCTGGCCGGTCTGGCCGCGGGCCGGAAGGGAAGCGCGGCCGGGATCGACCTGGCTCCCAGGATGATCGAGCGGGCCCGGCGCAAGGCAAAGCGTATCGGCCTGGAGATCGACTTCCGGGTCGCCTCGGTGGACGATATCCCCTGGCCCGACGGCAGCTTCGACCTGGTCATCAGCAGCATGATGTTCCATCACCTGCCCGTCAGGATCAAGGAAGCGGCTCTCTTGGAGATCCACCGCGTCCTCAAGCCGGAGGGACGGCTGTTTCTCTATGACTTCGCCGTTCCCAGTCCCCTCACGTTTCCTCTGATGTTACTGCTTTTGGTCTGGATCGCCCCCACCCGCTATCAGCTGCTGGGCAGGCTCCCCGCTCTGATCCGGCGCTGCGGCTTTGTGTATTCCGAATGGATACACAGGGGGATATTTTTCAACGGCACTCTCAATTATAAACAGCGGTGGCCGGCCCGCCCCACGGAGGAGCCTGACGCCGGGACACCGGAGATTGGGGGGGAACAACCATGCGGATAGAGCTCGGAGACTACATGCTCAGAGACTTCCGCAGCGAGGACGCTCCGGCGCTGGCCAGGTACGCCGACAACTATAAGATCTGGGCCAACCTGCGCGACGCCTTTCCCCGCCCCTACCTGCTGGAAGACGCCCGCGTCTTTATCGCCCGGGTCACCGCCGAGCAGCCGGCGACGGTCTTCGCCATCGCCGACGGGAACGAGGCGATCGGCAGCATCGGGCTCATGCCGGGCCGGGACGTGCACCGCCTCAGCGCTGAGCTGGGCTACTGGCTGGCGGAGCCCTTCTGGGGGCGGGGGATCATGACCCTGGCCGTACGGGCCATGGTGGATTACGCCTTCACGGAGCTGAAGCTGCAGAGAGTGTTCGCCGAGCCCTTCACCGGCAATCCCGCCTCCTCCCGGGTCCTGGTCAAGGCCGGCTTCCGTCTGGAAGGCGTCATGCGCGCCGGCGCCGTCAAAGAAGGGAAGATCCTGGACCAGGCCCTCTTCGCCGTGGTAAACGAGTAAATCTAAATAAAAGGAGAAGCCATGAACGAGACCCGGATGCCCCATCCCAATCACGAGAAGCACCTCTGCTACCTGGAAAATATCGGCTACCTCGACAGTTATCCCGAGGCCTACAAGGAGCTGGTCCGCAACGCGAAATACATGTGCCGGGTGTGCGGCCGCGCGGCTGCCTCCAAAGAGAGCCTCTGCGCGCCGGAAAGGCTTTAGGGCGCTCCCCTCCCCCGGCGGCCCGGGCTCAGAGCTCCAGGCCGGCGAACAGCCCCGGCCAGAAGCGGTGGCGGTCGCTGGAAAAGGGAAACTCCACGCCGTGCAGGATCGCCGGCAGGTCCGGGACGCCGCCGTCCAGGTCAAAAGCGTAGTTGAAGGACGCTCCGGCGATGAGCGCCGCCCGCCGGGTGATCGGCGCGCGCGCGTAAATCCGCGCCCGCTGCACCAGCGCCGGGTCGGAAGCTTCCGGTCGCTCCGCCCACAACAGGCCGCCGGTCGTAGCCTCCAGGCTCAGGGTGCCGCGGCCCGCCCGCAGGCGCATCCCCAGGCCGAAACTTCCGGTCCACCATTTCCGATCCTGATCGACCCCCAGGGTGTAGACATTGTAGACCAGCCGGGATCCGTGCAGCAGCGCCGTATTGATTGCGCCCAGCTCGTCGTACCAGACCTGGCCGCGGGTCAGTCCCCCGTGCAGCACGATGTTGATCAGGCCCAGGGGAACGCCCTCCAGCTCTTGGGCGACATTGATCAGGCCGGCCTGCAACCCGTGCCCCCGTCCGGCCGCGTTTACCACGCCGAACTGGGCGCCCTTAAAATCAGCAGCGAAGTTGGCCACCCCCGCCTGCACGCCTTCAAGGCGCCGGAATGTCAGGTTGGTGACTCCTGATTGGACCCCCCGTACTCCGTCCGCCGCGAGGTTGACCACGCCGTGCTGCACGCCCGTGAAGCTTCCGCCGGCGTAGTTGCCCACACCGGCCATGATCCCCCTGCCATCCTCGCCCACCAGGGTGATGATTCCCGCCCCTACACCGGCCAGGCGGTCCGTATAGCCGACACCGCAGTTGAGCGCCACCACGGCCAGGGTCTTGGGACGATTTGCCGGGGGCAGGCTGACCGCGGGCAGCAGCATGACGCTCAGGGGTACCAGGGTATATTCGGTCTCAGCCGAACTTTCAGCCGCCCCGGCCGGGCCGGCACCGGCCGGGGCTACTGCGACCAGGCATACGGCCAGCAGTACCGCCAAAGTCAGGGTCCGGGTAATGAGATCTACCATCGCCGATGCCTCCCACGGCGATGCCTGTCGGAAGGGCCGAGCCCCACGCCGGCGAACACCGCGACCTGGAAGTTGTCTAAAGGATAATTCTCGAATTCCGTGGCCGGTGGCGGAGTGATCAA
>Ga0272442_10007317_pt1 | contig 14296 bp, 12 predicted proteins | sample SSMForm2O_FD_200262 | JGI IMG/M metagenome (GOLD analysis project Ga0272442, IMG submission 200262) | Marine sediment archaeal communities from Little Sippewissett salt marsh, Falmouth, MA, United States - SSM-Form-2O | ecosystem: Environmental > Aquatic > Marine > Wetlands > Sediment ...
ACAGTCGTCCTGATCGTTCAGCACGCCGTCGCCATCGTCGTCGGCCGTCGAGCAGCCATCGGCATCCACCGGGTCGCCCGACGCCGTGCCGGGACAGTCGTCCAGGTCATCGGGCACCAAATCACCGTCGCCGTCGGGCGCGGTCCCCAGGCACAGACTGAGATCCGGAGGTCCCAAGGTCATGACCCCATTGTTCAGGAATGCGCAGCCCAGGTCGCCATCGACCGACATCATCCAACAATGCCAACAGTCCGTGTTGCCGCCGTACCCTTCGATCGACACCCACCCGGACGTCATCGGGCAACAGGAGGGAAGATCGACGGTAAACTCATACACGGCGCCGCCGTATATGATATTGACGAAGCCGGTGTCCCGCCTACCGGCAGCCACCCGGTAGCTGTATACCTCATCGCCCGGCTGGCCGCTGTCGTCCTCATAGAAGTTGATCTCAAAGGTATCCTGACTCTCCGTGCATTGGCCGCCCAGGTTGATATACACGCCCCACCAACGCAGATTGCAAATGGGCTCGCTCAATGAGCCCCCCCCGGCCGGGAAATTCTCAGATGCCAGATAGTCGCCTACGCTGACGTCCGCGTCGCTCGGTATCCAGGAGAAAACGTTCGGTGCCTGGTTAAGCAAAGAACCGGCCGGACAACTCGGCGAGGTGAGCAAACACATCGCAAAGTCATAGGGCATAGGCCCATTTATAGCAGAAATCGACGAGCCGTCGCCATCGGGCGACACCAGCCAACCGAACACGCATCCAGGATCTCCCCCGGCAACCACCGACACGTACCCCTCCGGAAGGCTTATACAGTACGGCAACGTAACCCGGAACTCGTAGAGCCGGTACGTGTACGATCCTGTAACGTAGTCGATGCCCGTGTCCACTCTGGTGGCCTGCAGTACAAAGTCGTCCACCAGAGCACCGGAGCCGTCCCAAAGCCCAACGTAGAAATTCGGATCGCTATCGACGCACGAACTGCCCATCGATGCAAACATGCCCCACCACTGGACCCCGCAGATCTCCTCAGCAACGCCCCAGAAATTCTCATAGACCATGTCATAGGGAGCTTCGCTGACCCAGGCGCTCCAGGAACCCGTATTGGGATACCCCTGCTGGCCGAAGACCGACTCGGCCGCACACGACGGCGCCGCCACCGCCGGCACCTTGCCGCCCGTCCCCTCGCCACCGATCATCAAGGGCAGATCGTCAGCCGCCAGGCCTGCACCTGCCCACACCACCACAACCAACATGGAAACTGCCGCCGATCTCATGATTTGCCTCCTTGGACGTCCTGCGCAGACGAGCCGTCTTTACGACCGAAGCGCAAAACGCCGGCCCCGCGGTCGGGCGCGCCAAGAACCACGCGTCCCCACCAAACGTAAAACGAAATGCCCTACAGTCAGGCAGAACCACACGAACGCCACCGCCGGTGTGTCCGGGTCGTTCAGATGTTGCACAGACGGCAAATCACCCGCAGCCCACGCGTCCCGACCCGAGACGGTCAGGAGAGCCCCTCCGTGAGCGCCCCCGCTTACCGGTACGTAAAGACAGGCCGTTAAGAACCAGGGTACTTTTTCCCGGACCTGCCGTCAATGAAGGATATGCTAATCCCGAAAATGTAAGAAAGGGCCCGCAACAACCGTCGGACGCCCCCTTCTCTGCTCAGGACCCCGCCCGCCTGGCCCGATAATCACCGACCTTACGGCCGCATGCCCGAAACAGCCGACCGTCCCTCCGAGGAACTTCTCGCGGCTCGACTCACGCTTGATCGTGACGGGCGTTCCACAGATCTTCAGCCTCCGGGCGGCGAAGGTAGATCGGCACCAGACTTACAGGATCCGTAAAGTGTCCGGAGGCAGCCAGCACCGATCCCAATCGAAGGACCACCTCGGCGCGGGGACGGTTCAGCTCCTCGTCGAGCATGCTCACCTCCGGCGCTGTCAGCGCCGATCGGTGGTAGGCCACGCCCTCACCCAAAACCGCCAACGGCCTCGCCGTGCGCGCCAGCAACTCCGTCGGCGTCATCACGCACGCGTCGACCACCTTGCGGTATCGCCCACCGTCCAGCCGGAACACGGCTGTGTACACCTGCTTGCGCTTGGCATCCAGTACGACGGCCAGGTGCTCGGGCGGATCGGGCAGATCCAACGCATTGCACGCCAATACGTCCACCGTGGGCACCGCCACCACCTTGGCGCCAACGGCCATCGCCAGCGTGCGGGCGACGGTGATGCCTATCCGCAGGCCGGTAAAGCTGCCCGGCCCCGCCGAGACGTGGAACTGATCGATGCTGTCGGCCGCCCATCCCTGACGCGCAGCCAGACGCTCGATCGTCGGCAGCAACTCGACGGCATGATTGGCCTCGGCCGAGAAAGTGACGACGTCGACAAGCTCACCCGCCACCCCCAGCGCCACGCTGCCGAGACGCCCGGACGTTTCGATCGCAACAACGCGAGGCCCTTGTGGCTCACTGGACATACGTAACGCTCCGCCGGCGGGCAAGTTGACGCCCGGCACGCCCAAGCTTAGCATACCGGGCTACGCTTGAGCGAGCGAACGAGGGAATACCGGCGATGTTGTTTGCCATAATCTCGGATATACACGCCAACATGGAAGCCCTGCAAGAGGTGTTGGACGACATCGAGAAACGGGGCATCCAGCAGATCATCTGCCTCGGCGACGTCGTCGGCTATGGGCCCAACCCGCGCGAGTGTGTTGATCTGGTGGTCGAACGTTGCGAGGTGGTGCTCTGTGGCAACCACGACCAGGCCGTCATGTACGAGCCGCACAACTTCAACGTCGGCGCCGAGCGGGCCAACTACTGGACCCGCCAGCTTCTCGAGGACGAGTCGGACAAGACCCTGCGCAACCGGCGATGGGAGCTGCTGGGACGCATGCCCATCCGCCACACGACCGACAGCATGCTGTGCGTCCACGGCTCGCCCCGACGCCCCGTAAACGAGTACCTCTTCGCCGAAGACGTCTACACCAATCCCCACAAGGTGTTGGCAAACTTCGAGCGACTCGAGCAGAACCTCTGTTTCGTGGGGCACACGCACGTGCCCGGGGTGTTCGTCAGCGATCCCTATTTCGACCCGCCCGATGAGCTCCCCGATCCGCGCAAGTACCAGCGAGGCGACGACCAGGCCATCATCAACGTCGGCAGCGTCGGCCAACCGCGGGACCGCGACACGCGGGCCAGTTATGTGATCGTCACGGACGACTGCGTGGAGTTCGTGCGCGTGGAATACGAAATCGAAAAGACAGTCCGCAAGATCCACGATATTCCGGAACTTGATGACTTTCTGGGCAACCGGCTGCTCGATGGTCGGTGAGAATCGACGGCGCGATGCGGCCGATGCGCGAACGCGTCGCCGTGATACGCCAGGCTGCGATTCGCGCCGGCACGAGCCAGGTACAACGAAACAATGGGTGACAACAAACGACTCTTAACCGCGATCGCCGTGGCCATGGTGTTCATGGTCGCCTGGCAGATCCTGACGGCCAAGATATGGGGGCTTCCCCCTCGCCCCGACGCAGGGCCCGACCAGGTCGCATCCACCGACAACGGCGTCGCGGCTCAGGTTGTGCTTGACGGTTCGAACTCGCAGGATCCCGACTCGTCGCCCGGCACAAACGACGACCTCGTAGCGTTCGAATGGTACGAGAACTACGGCCAGCGCAATCAGCAGCACCTCGGCAGTGGTCAGGAAGTGGTGGTCTCGCTCGCGCCGGGTGTTCACGAGATCGTCCTGGAGGTCAGAGACCGCAAGAACCGCACCGAGACCGATCGCGTCCTGGTCACCGTCGAACGCGCATCGACGACGCAGCCGGGCGACGCCCCCGCCCAAACGGCGAGGACAACCCGCGAGCCGGCGACACCCCAACTGACAGCCGCACCCGACCAGGTCGATGCACCCCAGCCGGATCGACCCCCCGCCGGTACCGCGCCGGCCACGCCCGACCTTCAGCTACGCGGTGCCGAACAGGTCAAAACCGCCGTCCTCGGCAGCGACGACCCCCAAGACGGCTACAACCTTGCCGTATACCTCACCAACGAGAACGCCTGCGCGCTGGCCGCCGACGTGACGACCGGTACGGGCAAGGACAAGCCGAGATATCGTTTCCGCAAGTCGGTGGACCAGGATCAGCCCTACCCCCTACTGCGCCCGCTCGACCCGCAAACGGGCGAGCCAGCCGAGAACATCGATACGCAGGGGTCGGTCTACGCCTCGCTATTGACGCCCACGCTACGACTGTTCCGTGGCAAGGAGGTTACCGAGGTCTCGCTCGAGCCACAGAGATGGAACCTGCAAATCGAGCAGACCGAGCAGCAGCACACCGCCGTGTTCTGGTTGGAAGTGGACCAGGACGATCGTCCGCTGCTGAAACTCGAAAAGACCCTCTCGCTTGCGAAGGGGCGTTACGATCTGGTCCTCTTGCAGAGAGTGATCAATCTGACCGACGAGCCGATCACCGTCAGCCTCACGCAGCATGGTGCTCACGGGCTCAAACGAGAAGACGCTCGCTCGGACTACCGCAAGATCGTCACGGTCAGCCAGACGGCCGACAGCATCGACGTGGGCAAGCACGCCCGCTCGCAGGTGTACAAGAACGGCGAGCCGCTGGCGCTGGCCGAAACCGGCTATGCCAAGTATCTCGTCTACTCGGCGCTGGTGAACAAGTACTTCGCGTGCATCATGGGCCCGCAACGGCAGGCCCATGCCTCCAACGAGTTGATTGACCGCGCCGAGGCGATCACCGAAATGAACCGCTCCGACGCGCCGGGTGATCTGACCACACGTTGGGTGACCCTACCCTTCGACGTGCCCGCCAATGGTGAGAGCGAAGTCCAGTTCGACCTTTATTGGGGACCCAAGCTCAAGGGCCTCTTCGAGCGCGACCCGATTTACATCGCAAAACATTACCTGACCGTTGTCTCGGTCGAGTTTGCCTGCTGCTGGCAAGGCCTGGTAGTCATCATCGCGCCGCTGGCCGATATGCTGCTGTGGCTGCTGCACGCCCTGCACTACGTTCTGCCCAACTACGGTGTGGCCATCATCATCATGGTGCTCATCGTGCGAGTCATGCTGCATCCGATCACCAAGAAGGGCCAGGTGAGTATGCTCAGGATGCAGAAGCAGATGCAGCGACTGGCTCCCAAGATCGAGGCGCTCAAACAGCAATACGGCAGCGACAAGCAAAAATTCGGCCAGGAACAGATGCGCATGTACCGCGAAGAGGGCATCAACCCCATGACGCAGATGATGGGGTGCCTGCCGATGGGCTTGCAGATGCCCATCTGGATAGCGCTCTACACCATGCTCAACACCACGCTCGAGCTCCGCCACCAGCCGTTCGTCCTGTGGATCCGCGACTTGGCGGCGCCGGATGCCTTGATCCATTTTGGGGTCGATTCGTGGGTCTACCATCACAGCGGATGGGTCCCGTTTCTCGGGCCGATCGACGCATTCAACCTGCTACCCATCCTCCTGGGCATCACGATGTACCTTCAGCAGCGGCTGATGCCCAAACCCGCCAGCCCTACCGCCAGTACCGATCAGCAGAAGCAGCAGCAAATGATGATGAACTTCATGAGCGTTTTCATGACGTTCATCTTCTACAACATGCCCAGCGGGCTGAACCTCTACATCGGGGCCAGCAGCCTGTTCGGCGCCATCGAGCAGTGGCGCATCCGTCAGCATACCGACAAGATGGATGAGCAGGCTGCCGCTCCCGCCAAGGACAAGGAGAAGACCCGCAGCACCCCAGGCACCTTTACTTCCAAGCCCCGCGCCAAGACAGGCTGGTGGGCCAGGCTCGAACGCAAGGTCGAACAGGCCAAGCGGGTCGAAAGCCACAAGAAGGGTAAGCGCCCGCGACGCTGACGCAGCTGGCAAGCGAGCGCCGCCACTCCTGAGTCACCCCATCGCCAACCGGCGAAGTTTGTCCAGGTTATTCTTGTCGTAGCTTCGACCGCGGCCGTCCTCACCCTTCGGCGTCTCCAGAATGCGAGGCACCGACACCAGACGTTCGTCGTTGAGCAACATCCGGAAAGCCCTGCGGCCGATCTTCCCCCGGCCGATGTGATCGTGACGGTCGACACGCGACCCGCACGCCGTCTTCGAATCGTTCAGGTGCAAACACCGCACCCGCCGCAGGTCCACCGTGCGGTCGAGCCGCTCCATCGTCTCGGCATAGCCATCGGGCGTGCGCAGGTCATACCCGGCCGCAAACACGTGCGCCGTATCCATGCACACGCCGACGCGCCGACGGTTGCGCACGCCGCCCATGATCTCAGCAAGCTGTTCGAACTCGTGGCCGATCGCGTTGCCTTGCCCTGCCGTCGTCTCGAGTAGAACGCGCACCCGCGCGCCGGCCGTCCTCTCGAACAGCTCGTTCAGGGCCGCCCTCACTCGGCCAATTCCCGCCAGCACGCCCCGCCCGCCGTGGGCACCAGGGTGAATGATCAGGTCGCCAATCCCCAGTCGCTCGCACCTCGCCAACTCATCCCGACAGGCCGCCACGCTGCGCCGCCATATCGCCCGGTCGGGCGACGCCAAGTTCACCAGATACGTGCCGTGGGCGAACACCGGCCGCACTTGCGTATCCCGACGGGCGCGGCGCCACAGCCGGACTTCTTCATCGCTAATCGGTGGCGCTCGCCACTGCCGCTGGTTCTTCATGAAGATTTGCAGGCAGTCACACCCCACCTGCCGCCCGCGATGGAAGGCCGTGTGCAGCCCACCCGCGATCGACATGTGAGCGCCGAACCGCTGCCTGCCCGCCTCGTCGGGCATATCACTCACCGATGATCTTGACCAGGACCCGCTTGCGGCGCCGCCCGTCGAACTCGCCGTAGAAGATCTGCTCCCACGGCCCGAAGTCGAGCTTGCCGTCGGTGACGGCCACAACAACCTGCCGGCCCATGACTTGCCGCTTCAGGTGGGCATCGCCGTTGTCCTCCCCCGTCCGGTTGTGCCGATACCGGCTCAGCGGCTCGTGGGGAGCAATCTGTTCCAGCCACTCGTCGTAGTCGGCCAGCAGGCCCGCCTCGTCGTCGTTGATATAGACGCTGGCGGTGATGTGCATGGCGTTGACCAGGCAGAGCCCCTCCCGGATGCCGCTTTCGGCCAACGCCTCATCGACCTGAGGCGTTATGTTCACGTAATCTCGGCGGTTGGGCGTGTCAAACCACAGTTCCTTGCGATACGACTTCATGACCGAACTCCCGGCATTCGCCATCTTTACAGGCGCGGCACCATAGCGGCCCCAGGCCGGCTGGACAACGCCTCATGCGTACTCTACCAGCTCCCGCCCTGCCCCGCCCGAACCGGCCAGGCGCCGGATTGGAAGTTCTCAACTGGCCTGGATTTAGCGTCGAAAGGGTTTGACGGGGCGCTGGCGTGTGCTATATTGATATCGGGCCAAGCGGCCTTGCCGTGCTGAGCAAGCATCGGCACCATTGTTGATGGCTGGAACGTCGAGACGACACAGTGAGCTTCACGCACACATGCGCATAGGTTACTCGGGCGAGATGACCGTCCGGCTGCGGTCGACGCCACGCGTGCGTGAAGCGGCTGTGTCGTCGGCCTTTTGCAGGGCGCCCCGGCTGCGGGCGCTTGCGACAGAGAACGTTCATGCCTAAAGCTACACTGCCCGACGGATCGACACTGGAGCTTCAAACAGGCGCCAAGGCCGGCGAGCTCCTCGAACAGCCCCAACTGCGGGACAAACGGGCCGTTGCCGTGCGCGTACGTCCGGCCGACAACGGCCAGCCGCAACTGCTCGACCGGGCCACGCCGCTGCCCGGCGATGTCAGCGTCCTTCACGTGGCCAGGGTAACCGCCGAGGACGAAGACGGTCTGTACGTGCTGCGGCATAGCTGCGCCCATGTGATGGCCGAGGCTATTTGCTCGCTGTGGCCCGACGCCCAGTTGGTCTACGGGCCGCCCGTCGAGGACGGGTTCTACTACGACATCGACCTCGACTACCCGCTCAGCCCCGACGACTTCAAGGCCATCGAGGCCAAGATGGCCGAGATCATCAAGGCCGACCTGCCCTTCACGCGATACGACATGCCGCGCGAACAGGCCATGGCCAAACTTCGCACCGAGGGCAACTCGTACAAGCTCGATAACGCCGAGCGGGCGCAAGGCGATACGCTTACGTTCTACGTCACCGGTCAGCCCGGTGATGCCACTTTCGAGGACCTCTGCCGCGGACCTCACCTGCCTAGCACCGGGGGCGTGCAGGCGTTCAAGGTGATGAGCGTCGCGGGCGCGTACTATCGCGGCGACGCCAGCCAGAAGATGCTTCAGCGCGTCTACGGCACGGCCTGGCCCGACAGGAAGCAACTCAAAGCGCATCTCGTGCGACTCGAGGAGGCCAGGAAGCGCGATCATCGCCTCCTGGGCAAACAGCTCGACCTCTACTCAGTGCACGACGAGATCGGCCCGGGCCTGATCCACTGGCACCCCAAGGGGTCGCTGGTCCGCCACGTCATCGAGGATTTCTGGCGCCAGGAGCACTTCAAGCGAGGCTACGACCTGGTCTATACGCCCCACATCGCCAGCGAGCGAATCTACCAACGTAGCGGCCACCTCGAAAAGTACGCCGACATGATGTACGCCCCGATGGACATCGACGGGGTGAACTACTACCTCAAGCCGATGAACTGCCCCGGCCACTACCTCATGTACAACTCGGCCACGCGGAGCTACCGCGACCTGCCACTCCGCTGGTGCGAGCTGGGGACCGTCTACCGCTACGAGCCCTCCGGCACGTTGCACGGCATGCTGCGGGTCCGTGGGTTCACACAGGACGATGCGCACACGTTCTGCACACCCGAGCAATTGGGCAACGAGCTGGACCTGATTCTCGAGCTGATGGACTTCATGATGCGCTCGTTCGGGTACACCTATCACGCCTACCTGGCGACGCGGCCCGAGCAGTACCTCGGTACCCTCAAGGAGTGGGATCGCGCCACCGCCGAGCTTCGTGCCGCCCTCGAACGGCGAGGGCTCGATTACCGCGTCGACGAGGGCGGAGGGGTCTTCTACGCCCCCAAGATCGACATCAAGCTGATCGATTCGCTCGGGCGCGAGTGGCAAGGCCCGACCCACCAGGTTGACCTCCAGGCCGCCAAGCGGTTCGATATCCGCTACATCGGGCCCGACAACGAGCCTCACGAGCCCGTGATCATCCACCGAACCGTACTAGGTAGCATGGAGCGATTCGTCGGCGGTCTGATCGAGCACTTCGCAGGGGCGTTCCCGATGTGGTTGGCTCCGGTACAGGCGGTGCTTGCCACCGTCAGCGAGAAGTCGGAAGTCTACGCAAGAGAGGTATACGAAAAACTCGCCCGGGCGGGGCTGCGGGCCGAACTGGATGTGGGCGCCGACAAAATCGGTGCTAAAATCCGTCGGGCGTCGCTTCGGAAGCCACCCTATGTGGTGGTGATCGGCGAGAAGGAGTCGTCCGAGCAGGCGGTGAACGTCCGAACGCGTGGCGAACGCACCCCGCAGACCATGGGCCTGGAGACCTTCATCGAGAGATGCCGTCAGCAGATAGCCAGCAGAGCGCTGGAGTTGTAGTATGTTGAGTACCGAAAACGGAACCTGTTCGAGGCGTGTGCCCCGACAGGCATCAGGAGCAAGACTCTAACAAGAAAGGCAGGTGATTGCTCATCGCTCAGAATCTTCGCGTCAATCATCAGATCAGGATTTCACCGGTTCGAGTGATCAACGATAAGAACGACCAAGTGGGGGTGATTCCGATCGACGAGGCCATGCGTCTGGCGCAAGAGGCCGGAATGGATCTGGTCGAGGTAGCCCCCCAGGATCGGCCGCCTGTTTGCCGAGTGATGGACTACGGCAAATGGAAGTATCAGCAGAAGAAGAAGCATAAGCAGCGCCCCCCTCACGAGACGCAACTGAAGGAGGTCCGGCTGCGGCCCAAGACCGATACGCACGACCGCGACTTCAAGCTAACCCACGCCCGCGAATTTCTCGGGAAGGGGCACAAAGTGCAGTTCTCGATGATCTTCCGCGGCCGTGAGCGGTTTCACCAGGACCGGGGGCTGCAAATCCTCCTGGACGTGGCCAACCAACTGTCGGATACGGCCAAAGTGGTGCGCCCACCGCGGTCGGAAGGCAGAAGGATGACCATGGTGCTGACGCCGAACGCACCGGCACCGACCAAGCCGGCCAAGCCGACCGGCGGCGCGCCGAAGGTCAGCCCGGCGCCACAGGCACCGCAGGAGCCACAGGCCCCTGAGGAGCCTCCCACCGAGGGCGAGAAGGTCGAGGCCTAGACCGCACGGCGGCTGGATGGGGCACATCGCCCAAGTCGGTACGTGCGCATTGCATGGCGGGGCCTTAGCGCCTATAATCCGGGTCTGTCACGATATCGAACAGGTGTATAGAATGCATAAACTTAAGGTTCACAAGGGTTTGCGTAAACGGGTCCGCGTCACAGCCAAGGGCAAGGTCCTTCATAAGAAGGTCAATGCCGGGCACTTGATGAGCGGCAAAAACGCCAAGCGGCGCCGCCGACTACGCAAAAGCGGGTTGCTGAGTGGGTTAGATGCCAAGCGCGTCCGGACGGCCTTGGGTCTTTGACACAGCGTGACGGGAGGATACGAGGATGCCCAGAGTCAGGTCCGGGCCGGCCGGTCATCGACGCAAAAAGCGAATATTGCGGGCAGCCAAAGGTTATCATGGCAGCCGGCATCGACTCTACCGTACCGCCAAGGAAGCGGTCACACGGGCAGGCGTGGGGGCCTACCGTGACCGTCGCCTACGCAAGCGTGACTTTCGATCCCTGTGGATTACCCGAATCACCGCCGCCTGCCGCCAACGAGGCATTCGCTACAGTTCGTTTATCTGCGGGCTGAAGGCGGCAAGCGTCGCGCTCGACCGCAAGATGCTGTCCGAGATCGCCATCAGCGATCCAGCCGGGTTCGACGCCATTGTTCAAATCGCCAAGGAGGCCGTGGCCGACAAGGTCGCCGCCTGACTAAAAGAGTCGCTCCCGACGGGATGGCGCACCCGTCGCGGGCGAACGCAAGCTGTACTATAAGTCTGGTTACGGGGGTGGACGATGGTGCAAGCCGATCGCGACACCACGTTGTCTACGCGACTCAGTAAAGACCGCGAATTGGTCAAAGCCGCCGCTCTGGCCACAATCGTATTCGGTATCCTGCTCACCGCGCTGATGCTCGTCGCGGCGTGGCTCGCCAGCCGAGCCGAAGCCGCAGAGCCCGACACGCAGATGATGGTTACCCGCGGGCTGCTGCTGATCGCGGGGATCGTCCTTATCGGCCTCGGGCTCGGCGTCTGGTATCGCCGGCAGTGGTGTGCCGTGACAACGATCATCCTACTCGTCGCCCTGATGGCCGCCTACATCTACATGTCCGGCGGCGTCGCCGGCTCGGTCTTCTTCCTGATCGTGCCGCTCATCCCCACCATCGCCAACTGGCTTGTCTTACCAGCCCTCAGGCGGCTGGCGCGGGCCGACATCGCCGACAGTTAGCCCCCCTACCGCTGACATCCAAACCGGCACGAGCCGGCCACAAAGAACACCTTGCTCTCCTGCACCTGCACATTCGTGCCGCATCGCGACAGCAGGCGCGCAAGAAGCGCGCGGTCGTAGTAGATTTTCAGCACGTTAAAGACCCGACCGTCGTTGAGCGACCTCTGTTGCACCAGCCTATCCCCGGCAGCAGGTGCACTGCCGGCCGCGCGGCTCGCGCGACGCCCGTCGAACAGCAAAAGCTCACCGCCGGGCCGCAGCACACCACTCACTTGGTCAAACAACAGCGCCACATACAACGAAGGCACGTGACTTATGAAAAAGCCGGCGTAGGCCGCGTCGAAGCTCCCCCGCTCGAACGGCAGGCGGTAGGCGTCGGCGCGAACCCAACGCGCCGCCACGCCCGCGCGCTTCAGCCGTCGGCGGGCATGGTCGAGCATCTGCGGGCTGGTGTCGGTCGCCACAAGGTGACACCCCCCCGCCGTCCGGCCGGCCCAGAAACCCGTCCCGCACGCCAACTCCAGAACACGCCGGCCCGCATGCCGGGCCGCGAATGCATCGACGACGGCGCCCAACCACCGTACATCCTCTCGCCACGCATCGTTCAGCTCGGGCGTGTCGTACCTGCCCTGCCGGAGGTACCACTGGTCGTACTCGTCGGCCCGCTGGTCGTAATACTCCAGCATGCCGCGTACCAGTTGGTCGTCGCTTGAAGGCGGGCTGCACACGGCTGCACCGTCGCTCGCGAAAGGCCCCCTACTGCCCCAACTGCGCCATGACGGTCGGGAACCGCTCGGTCATCAGGTTGGGCACAAACATCGCGCAGGTAAACTCATCCTCAAACCCCGGGTCCTTATTCAGCTCGACGATCTCGGGCTTGCGGACGATTGCGTCGAACCCCGCCCACGCCGCCGCGTCGACCGCACCCAGATACGCCCCCGCCAGCGAGGCGTTGCCGATGATGCGATACCTGTCCAACGGCAGATCGGGCAGCATGCCGATCGCGACCGCGTTGGCCAGGTCGATGTGCTTGGCGAACCCGCCGGCCAGGTATATCCGCTGCACTTGCTCGCATGACTTGCCCATACGTTGCAGCAGGATCGTTATCCCCGAAAAGATCACGGCCTTGGCCTGCAAGAGCTGTTCGATATCCTTCTCGGTGACGACCAGGTCGTTCTGCCCGTCGTCAACCTGCTCAGCCGGCACGAGCACATACTCGAACCCGCCCGAGTCTCCGTCGCCCCGTCGCCGCACGTACTCGCACGTCTCGCGCAGCTCCGGCGAGAGCTTGCCCGCTCGATCGATCAGACCCGTCCGCCGAGCCTCGGCCAAAAAGTCGATCAGCCCCGTGCCGCAGACACCACTGGGCTTGATGCCGCCGATGACGCGACACTCGGCGCGGAACGTCTTCGGATCGATGCGAACAGCGTCGATCGCCCCGTCACACGCCCGAAGCCCGCACGTCAGCCCGCCGCCCTCGTAGGCCGGACCGGCCGGGGTGGCGCTGGCCAACATGCGGTCGCCGTCGGACACGAAGATCTCGGCGTTGGTCCCCACGTCGACAACCAGCGTCAGGCCGTCGCAGTCGTACAGCGATACAACGTAGGCATCGCTCGTGATGTCGCCACCGATATAGGCGCTGACACTCGGCACCAGGTCGACAAACCCGGCCGGGTTGATCGCCAGGCCCAGCGGGGCCGCCCGAAACGTGCCCGGATAGGTAATGCCCGGCTGAAACGGCACCCCGCCCATGTTGCGAGGGTTCACGCCCAGAAACAGGTGCCCCATGATCGCGTTGCCCGATATCACCATCCGCGCGATCTCGTCGGGCCCGACCTTGTTGTTCCGGCAGAGCAGCGCCAGCAGCCTGTTCAGCGTCTCGTCGACCACCAGCCGCTGCAAGTCCTTCAACCGTTCGGGCTGTTCGGCGTAGATGATGCGGCTGGCGACGTCGTCGCACCGCTGCACCTGCTGGTTGTAGCTGCTGACCGAGTCGATAATGTCGCCCGTGACCAGATCGACCAGGCTGCACACCACCGTCGTCGTGCCGATATCGGCAGCCACGGCGAAGAGCCGGTCGGACGTATCGCCCGCCTCCACGTGGATCATCTCCCACAGGCCGTAGTTGTGGCCCAGCGTTACCGTCAGGTTGTAGTCGGCCTGGGTGACCAGCTCGGGCAGCTTTTGCACGACCTGTAGCGACGGGCGGATGTTGTCGAAACCGTGGTCCTTCCGCAGCACGCGGCAGATCCGCTCGAAGTCGCCCACCGGATCGTCCAGCGTGGGCGGCGGCAGCCGGACGGCGTATTTGCGGATCAGCGGGTCGACCTTCACCTCGCTGGGCAGCTCGAATTCCTCGAGCACCTGTAGGCCCGTCTCGACGAGGCTTCGCCTGGGCACGCCCACGCGCCATTTGTCCGACACGATCACCGTCTTACAGCCCAGCACACGCCTATGCCTGCCCGGCTCGATGCTGACCTCGCGCCCGTCGACCACGAAATCGCCCGCCAGCAGATCGACCGCACAGCCGCCGCACGTGCCCTGCCCGGCGCAGCGGGTGTTCAGCACGATCCCCGCCGACCTGGCCGCATCGGTGACCAGACACGGCAGGCCAACCGCCGCCCGCTCGCTCCGCCCCGGTAGTTCAAAACAGCCTTCCGCCACAACCACGCCGCCTTCCCAAATGGGCCTTGATCTGAATCGATACAAGTCCCCATTTTAGGGCAACGCGCACGGGCCTTCAAACGGCCAAAG
>Ga0272442_10007318_pt1 | contig 14296 bp, 10 predicted proteins | sample SSMForm2O_FD_200262 | JGI IMG/M metagenome (GOLD analysis project Ga0272442, IMG submission 200262) | Marine sediment archaeal communities from Little Sippewissett salt marsh, Falmouth, MA, United States - SSM-Form-2O | ecosystem: Environmental > Aquatic > Marine > Wetlands > Sediment ...
CATCCCCGGCGGTTTCGATATGGGCCGGATCCGAGCAGCCGAAACCGATTCGCCTGGCGGTTTCGACGATCGGCAGGTCTTCAGGCTCCATACCGATGAGTTTGGCGCAAACGGTCTCACAGGCAATGGGATCAGTTCCACCGATGAGCCATCCCAACGGCCTGGCCCTGCCGTTGATCGGGCCGTGACCGTCCATTACCGTGACGGCGTCGATGATCGTCAGGGCGGGATGCATATATTGATAGATGTCGATGAGCAACCGGCAAAAATCGTTCGCTTTCCCGCCTTTGAGAAAATGCCAGATTGCTTTTTCCTTGCCGCTCACGCAGCCGAACATGTTCTTCACCGCAAACGTCGCCCCCAACTGCTGATGTGCTTTGAACTTGGGTACGTTGATGATGACATCGGCATCGAGCGCGACGGAACTGATACCCACGCGCGTTCCTTTTTCACCTATCCGTATCCGTTTCGGCCGATCCAGATTCTTTAAGGGTACGCCTAATTTCTTGAGGGCTTCGTCCAGCTTCAGGACCTTCGCACAGTGGATTGTTGTGCTCCAGGCGGGTGAATCTGCGACGAAGGGCCTGGCGCCGAAGTCTTTCAAGAGCCGGGCCACCTCGAGAATAAAAGCCGGATCGGTCTGCGTGGCGTGCCGGCGGGACTTTGGTGCAATGAAATTCGGTTTCAATAAAACCGCATCGCCCGCTCGCACAAATTTTTCAAGCCCGCCGAGAAGCTCGAATTGTCTTCTAACCGCATCGGCGATTTTGGGAGGACTGTAATTGTCGCATCGGATCAGTGCTACGACGGGACGGCTCATAGATTCCTCAAAAGTCGATCCGGGTACAAAGCAGAAGAAACACCCTGACGGCCGGTTTACGTTCGGGCGGATTGCTTTCGCCTTCGCGCAAAAAGAGACTGCCCTGGGTATTACTGAAAAAAAGGCCGCCCAGGGTGGTCTGGTTCTCGACATATTCGGTCGGCGCCAGGACGATGAAGTGGCCCGGCCGCATATTCAGGCCAAAGGCGGCCACGGTGAAGGGAAACTCGCGCCGTTTCACCTGGGCATCCAACTCGGGGATGGAACTTTTCACCGGCGGCGTAAAGACCGGATAGGCGGTGACGCTGCACTCGCCGGGGGAAGTGGGAATGCTTTTGGCTTTGACGCGCAGGGCGAGGATGCCGGGGCCGACATGGGCCGCTTGCTCGGAACCGTTTATCGCAGTATAGGAAATGGACTGAGGACGATCCAAACCGGTAATGGTGAACGTTTCGGGCCAGGCATCGGGTAACATGAGCGAGATTCTCGTGACTCTCTGGCCATCGGCATCCAGCAGCATTTGATAGATATCGTTCCACATCCGTCGCCGGCCGAAGCGAATCCAAAAAGCGTTCGCATGGAAGGCGCCGTAGTCCCTGAGACGGAGCGGCCGGATGTACAATTTCTTGCGAATTTTATCCAGCTCGGTAATGTTTTCAGCCGGGATCTCGAAAACATGCACGTCCAGGTTGATGGTTTTGATCTTCTGTGATGGCCGGGGTTGACCGCCTTCATAAGGAGCCAGATCGCCAATCTTGACTTTTTCCCAAATTGGCGGCTCCTTTGTGGTCTCGGAACAACCGGACAGAAACACAAAAACAGAGCATAAAAAACAGAAAACCGAAGACAGATGGAATAAACCCAAAGACCGCCGCCTTGAGGCTGAAATCCGGTGTCTGAAATCTGGATCGAACGCTTTGTGCAAGGCGCAAATCATGGGATTTAGATTAGCAATCGGACGATCATCTGTCAATATCTCGCCCGCATCCGACCGGATACGGCCCAATTTCTATTCGGCCATTTCCCAAGTCAGTCTGGGATAATCATTTCCTTCGTCGATCCACCAGATATCCTCCGTGCCGTTTTCCACCTCGTCCACAAAATCCCAGCCGGCCTTCAGGAAGGTGCCCGCGGTTTGCATCTCAACGGTCGTCTTGCCTGTGCCTCCCTTGCTTGCGAGCCGGCCTGAGGTTTCGACATCCCAGAAACTCTGGGTGACGGTGCCACCATAACCCACTAATCCGCCGATCCCCAGCCCGTCGCCGGAACCGACCGCTCCGACACTGTAGCAGCGTGTGATATCACCATAGTTTAATCCCACGAGTCCGCCGACATCCTTGTGGCCGCCTATCGCGCAGGTGCTAAAACACCTGACCACGCGACCGCCGTAATCGTTGTAACCCACCAATCCGCCGACCCCTACACTGCCCTCGACCTTTCCAGTGCTGAAGCAACGAGTCACCTCACCATACTCGTTCAGTCCCACAAGCCCGCCTACATGATCACCCGAACCAACGACATTAGCATCGACCACTGCTACGTCCTCAATCCTAGCCTTGGACGTTACTCGACCGAACAGGCCCAGACAGCTCTCACCGATCACCGTCAAATTGAAGATCATGTGACCGTTCCCGTCAAAGACGCCGGTGAAAGGAATTCCTTCCAACGTGTGGTTTACGTCGGAAATCCCCACGGGGGCAATCAAGGCGGCGTTATAAGAATAATCCGACAGATCGATATCCGCAATGAGCCTGAAATGCATCTCCCAGTCGTTTGGCTCAGCGCCCACAGCATTCAACTGCTCTGGGGTATTGATCAGGTAGGGATTTTTCGGCTCACCCGTGCCTCCTCCGTACTTTCTCGATGCGAGAGCATCCAACTCATAAGAAAACAAATCGGCAGTGTTGGCCGGTGGAGTGATGGTGCCGGTTAGATGAGCTGAATCGTCCTCAAGGGCCAGAGTGAGAAGAACATCGCTTTTCGTGCCATCACTGGTTTTTCCCTCGAAACGGAGTGTCGTCTCATCAACCAGGAAACCCGATAGGGCGGTCATGTTAAAAAGGGCGCCCAAATTTTTAGCATACATCGCGCCGCTCTCGTCGATAAGGTTGGCGTCAACCTTCTCAAATGAGGGGGCATTTGCATCGAAATCCATGGTCAGCAGTAACTGCCCGACGACGATATAGGTCTCATGAACGCCGGCAAAGCCTCCCGTTTTAACAACGGTACTCTGGTTGGGATCGAAAACGTAGATACTTGTTTGGATAGCTATGGCCGATTGGCTGAACAAAAAGAATGCAAGCATTATCATAATCGATAATATGGCTCGCCCATGTCGTGTCTGAGATTTTGATCGTGTGAATATTTTACGTAACACAGGCATATTGAGCCCTCCTGCAAAGTTTGTTGTTTGTCCATGACTACATAATGATTTTATCACCTGTTCGAGTTTTTGTCAAGCATTTTACGGGAACCGTTCGGATCAGGCTTCGATCTTCCATCAATTTTCTTGACCGGTTCGCCTGTTTCGGTTTTAATAGCGAGCCAATTTGTACAGAAAAGATGCCTAACACAACCAGCGATAGGACGAAAACAGGAATCAGAAAGGTGAGAAACAGATGAAAGTCAGTCAGCGAGCCCAGCATGTGCCGGCCTCGGCCACAATTGCCGTCACGTCGCGAGCACAGGAATTGAAAGCCCAGGGAGTGGACGTCGTCGGTTTCGGCGCCGGAGCGCCGGACTTTGATACGCCTGATTATATTAAGGATGCGGCTATTACGTCGCTTAAGGCGGGGCAGACGAAGTACACTCCGGCGGCCGGGATTCCTCAGTTGCGCGCCGCCATCGCCGAAAAATTGCGGAAAGAGAACGGTCTGGACTACAGTCCCGACCAGGTGATCGTCAATATCGGGGGAAAACACTCGGTGTACGAAGCCATGCAGGCGGTATTAGATCCGGGCGATGAGGTCATTATGGGTACGCCGTACTGGGTGACCTATCCGGAGACCATCAAGCTGGCCGGGGCCGTGGCGAAGATCATCCAGACGGACAAGAGTACCGGTTACAAAATCACCCCGGACCAGCTTCGCGCGGCGATCTCGGAAAAAACCGCAATGCTGCTGCTCAACTCACCGAACAATCCGGGCGGTTTCACCTATACGCCGGAAGAGTTGAAAGCGATTGCCGCGGTTCTCGAAGGAACGAACGTGTGTGTGCTTTCCGATGAGATCTATGAAAAGCTCATCTACGGCGATACCACATTTGTGAGCTTCGCCTCCCTCAGCAAAGATGCGTACAACAGGACACTGACGCTCAACGGATTCAGCAAGACTTTTTCGATGACCGGCTGGCGGCTTGGATACACAGCGGGACCTGTAGAGGTCATCAAGGCGATGGGGCGTCTTCAGTCCCATATGACCTCGAATGCCGTCACATTTGCTCAATACGCGGCCATTGCGGCTCTGGGGGAGCCCGCCGCCGAAGCGATCGAGCTTATGCGGAAAGAATTCGAACGTCGAGGCCAATACATGACCGAGCGGCTCAACGGCATGGACGGCGTCGAATGCGGCGAATCCACCGGCGCTTTTTACTGTTTCCCTGATGTTTCAGGGCATTATGGCCGAAATATTAAAGGTGTGAAGATCACCGGCAGCATGGATTTTGCCAAGGCCCTTCTGGACCAGGCCAACATCGCCCTGGTTCCGGGATTGCCGTTCGGGTGCGATAATAACGTTCGTCTGAGTTATGCCTGTTCGTTCGAGCAGATCACTAAAGGATTAGACAGACTACAAGAATGGCTAAATCAGTAAAGACGAAGAAGCGCCAAACCTCGCCGAGACCACGAGGGGACGGTTCGACCGCCACAAAACAAGCCCCCCTTGCGCCTCGGCGGCGGGCTCTGTCCGGCTGGCCGGTAATCATTGGCTGGGCGGCCATGATCATCTTTGCGTTCCATGCCTGCACGCATATGGTCGCCGCCGGCGATACCTGGGTCGCCATGGCTTGTGGACGACACTTTGTCAACCACGGCGTCGATACGGTCGAGCCGTTCAGCGCCAACTCGCATAAGCCCGGACCGACGCCGGAAGAGATTCAGACCTGGCCGGATTGGGCCCAATGGATTGTGGACAAGGTCGGCCTTAAGACGTTCAAGGCCCTCCATCCGACCGGGTGGATCAACCAGAACTGGCTGACACATGTTATTTTCTATTCTCTTATTCCGAAATCCTCCTATGCCGACGGCGTGAGTTTTCCATCCAATGCGCTGGTTTACTGGAAATATACGATCTACATATTAAGCATAATTTGTGTCTATTATACCGGCCGGCTGCTCGGTGTGAATCCGGTCCTCTGCGCCATATTCGCCAGCTTTGCCCTATTCATCGGGCGTTCGTACATCGATATTCGCCCGGCGGGATTCTCAAATTTTCTCGTAGCTGTCTTCATGCTCATTCTTGCCCTGGCGACGTATCGGAATATCCTCTATATATGGCTTATTGTTCCACTGACGGTTTTTTGGTGCAATGTTCATGGTGGATACATCTATGTCTTTATTATGCTTGTGCCGTTTGTGGGCCTTCATTTTCTAACGGCATTCTTTACGAAAACATTCAACTCTATTGGATTTAGAGGAATCGGTCATACTATTGCGGCGGGCACTGTCACTTTTATTGCAGTGGTTGTGTTCAATCCGTTTCACTTGACGAATCTCACACACACTTTTGTTATCAGCGTGAGTGAGCACGCCGAGCGCTGGCGCGATATTCACGAATGGTGGAGCGCCTTTCACTGGACGAACCGGGTGGGCACGGGTTTTCCATTTTTAGTGTTGTATATCCTGAGCATCGGTCTCTTCATCCTATGGCTCTTTTCCCGCTTCATGGTCCCCAGACTTTTAAAAGCACCAAAGAATGAACTCGAAGCGCAGAAAAAGACATTTACCCTTCAGTCGAAGATCTTCGGAATCGCCACGACCTTATTGGTCTGTTGGGTGACGTTTGTCAGTTTTTCATTTCTCGGACTGGACGCCGGCAGCTTCTTTTTCTGCGCCCTCTTCGCGGGCATTCTTCTATTGAGCGTCTATAAAAATGTTTACTTTATTTACCTCATGATTCCATTGATCCTTCTGGCCGTGGGAACCGGGAATTCGCAGGAGGGGTATAACGGTCGATACATCTATCCTTTTGTGCTTCTTCCGGCGTATGTCATCCTGTATATCATCGCTTCGCTGATGTCAAAAACCATCAGGGATCAATACGAACCTCTTCCTCTTTCCTTCGTGGCTTCGTCGGCCGTGATTTCCCTATGCCTCATGGGCCTGATTTTTAATCCATTCGACGCTGAAACACTGTGGTCCGCAGGGCGATTCTTTCCGCTAAAGCGTATATGGCGTCCCATTTACGAGCGCAACGTTTCGTTAAGCTATGCCAGCCTTTTCCACATGCTCTATATGGTCAATGCGTTTGCCGTCTTTGTCTGGTTGGGCTTGCCTCACTTGAGAAAAATCATCAACGAGGCGGTTAACGGAACGCAGGAAGAACCGACGAACGAAAGCTATCAACTGCCCAAAATTGATTTGGCGATTGTAGTGATTGCCGGCCTGACGATCTATATGGCGGTTCGCTCTCGCCGGTTCATTCCGATCGCCGGGATCGCCGCCTGCCCGGTGGTCGCGATGCTTATCGAACAGATTATCCACGCCGTATCGGCGTCGCGGAATTTCCATACCCGCAAACACCTGGCCGTTCAACCCATGCCGAAAAGCTTTCAGTTATTTTTCACTATCGCCGGGGCGATTATTGTCCTGTTCCTCGGTGTGGGGTGGGGGCTTAAGTTCAAGCGCGTTTATCTGGATCCCTGGCCCGCCGATCCGAAATTCAGCTCGGTTTTTATGCGCATGACCGCCTCCGACGCCAAACCGTTCTATGCTATGAAGTTCATCAAGGACAATCATTTGGAAGGGAAGATGTTTAACTATTGGACCGAGGGGGGGTTCATTGCCTGGGGCCAGGCGCCCGATCCCGAGACGGGTAAAACACCTTTGCAGCTCTTCATGGACGGCCGGGCGCAGGCGGCGTATAACCGTGACGCCTTTGATCTCTGGTCGCACATTATGGCCGGAGGTCAGGTGACAGATCTGATCCTGAAGCGAAGCCGAATCAGGAATGAATCCATCACGGCGGACGATTACGCCGAGATCGGCCAATGGATGGATAAGCAGCTCAGAGCGTATAATGTCTGGGTCGTTCTCATGCCGTCCTCGGTGTTCGATGATCCAGATAAACAATCGAAATATTACGCGATTAAGGGTCTCGAACATCATCCCTCCTGGCGACTGGTCTTTCACAATCGGAGGCAGAAGATATTCGTTGACATCAGAACACCCCGGGGCAAAGAGCTTTTCGACGGCATATTCGACGGCAACACGATTTATCCCGACGAATATCATGCCAACCTGATGCGAGCCCGAACCTGCCTGTTCTATCGCCCGGATAGGGCGGAGAAAAAGAGAGGGCTGGATTTTGCCATGCAAGCCTTTGAGTTACAACCCTCCTCCACGCCGATGATGGAGATATTGGCGTTCGGTGCGAATTTTTCGGAACTGAGCGCCGACGTTTATAAATTTTGCCAGGAATACCTCGACCAATATATAAAAAACCAGGACCAGTGGGCCCAACAAGACGGGCAGCGTCTCCGGGTGGATGCGGCGCGCCTGGCCTGCTTCCACCTGAAGCGACTCGCTCGAATTCAAAAAGACGCGAAACTGGAGACGTTTTGCACTGCCCAGGAAAATCAATGCATTGAAGAAATGATCCGTATGGCACAGAGTCAGAGGTGGTAATGGTTGCAATCAGCGTCTTTTTCCCCTGTTATAATGAGCAGCAGAACGTGGGTCGGACCGTCGAGAACGCACGCGATGTTCTGGAGAAAATCGGCGCTGATTTTGAAATCATCATTGTCGATGACGGCAGTTCGGACGAAACGGGGCACATCGCGGATGAACTCGCCGGTCGAGATAGCAGGGTGAAGGTCGTGCATCATCGCCGCAACCTCGGCTATGGGGCGGCGCTGCAATCCGGCTTCAGGGCGGCGACAAAAGAGCTTGTTTTTTATACAGACGGGGACGGCCAATTTGATATGAACGAAATGCCGCCTTTGCTGCCGCTCATGGAAGAGTACGATATCATAAGCTGTTATCGTCTGAACCGCCGGGATTCAATGATCCGTAAAATCAACGCCTGGTGCTGGACGAAGCTGGTTTGCCTGTTGTTCGGCCTGAAACTTCGTGACATTGATTGTGCCTTTAAACTCTACAAAAGGGAAATTTTCGAACATATTGAACTGACAAGTACCGGGGCCCTGATCGACGCGGAAATTTTGGCCCGGGCCGCTCGCAAAGGGTATCGTATGATACAACAAGGCGTTCATCATTATCCGCGAACGGCCGGATCGCAAACCGGCGCGAAATTTCGCGTAATATCTCGCGCCTTCAAAGAGCTGTTTAAGTTGCGGCGCCGTATTCGCAACGCCCACTAAGCATCGGAACGAAGGAGTGTCTGTGAGGGGCAATGTACAAAGGATGAATGAAGGAAAAACCAATCTCTTCGTCTATGGTTCACTGCGGGATAGGAGAATCCTCCAGTCCGTTTGTGGCCTGAGTTTCTCTAAAAGGCCCTCGAAGATCGACAGAAACACGCTCTTTGCCGAACCGGCATTGCTGCCCCAATACCGTCGGGTTAGTCCCGACAACGTCTATTTCTACGCCATATCAGCGCCATCATCGAGGATCGAAGGATTGGTGATCTACGATATTCCCTCGCGCGCGATGGCGGAAATCGATCGATATGAAGGTAAACGTTACGAGAGGGAAACGGTTCAAGTCAACACGGCCAATGGCCCCGTTGGCGCTCAGGCTTATCTGGTGTCTCATGACTCCATGGAGCAGCACTTCGGGGACAGATTCCACGTGAACCTGATCCATGAATTGTGGTTACGAAAGCGCATCGAGAAATTTATCAAGAAGCGCACGCGTCCCGGCGAACGAACGGTCGACGCCGATCTGGAACGTCGAGCCGAGAGGGAACTGCTCGCAACCACCGAACGTGATCTGGTCATGAGCCATTACCATTCCGACGCCGTCAGTGATTATTACCTCGAACACGAGCTCGATCGCCCCCGACCCAGCATCCAACATTTGTACGAGGACAGAGAGGCCCGGCCTTTTATCAAGAACTACCTGACCCTGGTCATCAAGCAGGTTCTTCTCAATCAGCTCGATGAGCGTATCCAGTCCCGTTATCGCTTTGAACTTGAGCGAATGCGCACATCGGAGCGGTATTTCAAGCGGTCGGTCAGTCTGCTCGTTGCCCTGCAAATGATCAATGCCAATCGCGAGACCGTTCGACTCATCGTTAACGACTGTCTCAAAACGATGCCCCATCAAAAAAACGATCTCATCGATTACGTGAAGTACGCCGTGCGCGCGGCAAAAAGTATGTTCGATGCCCGCGTGGCCTACGCCATCATGACTCGTATTCGTTCGAATTTTCATCCCGGACTTGTTCCTCTTGGGATCGAAGTGGAACTGAGCAATCTCGGCGCCGCGGCGGTTGAACCCCAAAGAAGCAAGCAGAAGGCATTTGATCCCGTGTACGATGGCTTTAAATACTTCTACGATTTTCACCTGGATGTTCTCTCCTGGAAGCTGGGCGGATACATTGACGACCACAGCGGCTCAACCGATCAGGGACAACGAAGAGGCTTCCTGGAGCTGGCACCGGGACGATTGAACATTGCCGGCGAATTATCCCGTCCGGCGACGGCCGATCCCTGGCTGCTCAATCAGCTCATCCATGAGATTGCCAATTTCTACGATGTGCGTCCGCATAGTCTGCATCTTTCTCTCCAGTTGCGAAGAAACCAGCTTAATAACCAGCAAATTCTGCCACTGAGTTTTGCCAAATGTCTGCTGGTTCTTGGCGGCGGTCCGGAGCGAAGACACACGGGCAGACTGTGGGTTTCAAGAATGGGATACGATGAGATTAAGCAGTACCAACTGGGTGAAGAATTGGTTTTTGCCAGAACCAGCAAACGCCGGTGGTACCTGGGAGGAGATGACATTGCCAATAAACCCCCGGCGCAGGCGACGACTTATGTACAACAATATAAATTTATCCGTTTAGACAGAAGGGCTAATTTCGAGCCGCTCATCATGTGCCTGAAGGGATTGCAGTTGGCCTATAATCCCGGCGACTATTTAACCGCCGAACAGTTGAAGGACTATCCACGATTGCGGCAGCAATATGAGGAATTAAAACAATGGGCCGTGGAACCGACGGAAATCAGCCCCCAGACGATTGGCAAGTTTACTAAAACCGTCAAGGAAGGCCTGATGAATGAAGGGCACCATCGGCCCGTTCACAAGCTGCACTACATCGACTGGGCCCTGAGTGCCATGGACGTCCAACTGCGAATGTTCAATAAGCAGCTCGGCGGTACTCCCTGAAACTGATCAACAACGGTCCGGGCTTATACGTCGCGCATCTCTTTGTATTTCTTCTTGAGAAATTTCGCCGTGCGACAAGCCGCTTCTTTACCGAAATCCATGCATTTGTGCATTCCGGCGTTGAACGATTCGACAAATTCCTCGCTCGTGATGCGCGAGCCGCCTTCCGCGTCCCGAACGAATCCGCCAAGGGTGACTTGTCCGTCGCTTTCCGGCGCCGGCGCCAAGGTGTAGATCGCCGTGGCGAAGCCGGCGAAGTAAATGATGAACAAGAAAATGAGTTTGCTTCTCCAGCCGCTCACAATAATTCCCCCTTCTCCAAAAAATATCTTATCGGCTGTTCCCCCCCAGCCGGTCTTTCACATGCCTCTATTCAATATGTAAAAAATATCACACCAAATGCCAAATGAAAAAACATGAGTTTTGTTTTGACTTTCAAGACGGCCTATCGAGAATCTCTCGAAGGTTCGTACAAACGGCGGCCACCTCGTTTTGAGTCAAGTGGTTATGAAACGGCAGGGCGATGGTGCGTTGGCTGATTGATTCGGTGATGGGGAAATCTCCCGGTTGATAATCGAACGGCTCGGCGATGAACGGCATCAGATGCACGGGAGGGAAGTAATTGCTGACCTGGATACCCTGATGCGTCATCTGTTGTAGAATCTGATCGCGCTGCTCGATGCTGAAATCGTCTGCGAGCCGGACGACAAAAACAAACCAGCTCATGTCACAATCCTTCGGCTCGGCCGGCACGATCAGCCGGTCGTCGTGGGCCAATATTTCCCGGTACATTTGCGCCACCTGCCGGCGCTTCGTCTTGATCTCGTGGATTCTCGATAATTGCACGATGCCCAGCGCGCAGTTGATGTCACTCAGCCGAAAATTATAACCGAGCCGCTCGTGCGCCAGCCAACCGCTTCCTCTGCCCCTTCCCTGGTTGCGGAGGGATACACACGTCTCAGCCAAATCGTCATCATCAGTGAGAATCATGCCGCCTTCACCCGTCGTAATCTGCTTATTGGGATAAAAGGCGAAAACGCTCATTGTACCGAACGTTCCGGCCTTCTTGCCATTCAACTGCGAACCCAAAGCTTCACAACTATCTTCAATGACGACGAGATTGTGCCGGGCGGCGATCTCGCAGACACGATCCAGGTGGGTCGGATTGCCGAACACCTCAACCGGTAAAATGGCCTTCGTTCGCTCGGTTATCCTGGATTCAATCTGCTTCGGATCCATATTTAAGCTGACCGGATCGATATCCACAAAGACCGGCGTGGCGCCAACCATCATAATGGACGTGGCGGATGAAATAAACGTAAACGGCGTGGTGATAACCTCATCCCCCGGTCCAATCCCCAATGCCGACAAACACAGGAACAAGCCGCTGGTTCCGTTCGCCACGGCGACGGCCCGTTTTCGGCCGATATACTCGGCAAAAACCTTCTCAAATTCAGCGACGTTGGGCCCCAGCGAAAGATCGGGACCCCGTAACACCGCACAGACGGCTTCAATCTCCTTTTCTGTAATATCCGGCCGGGATAAATAGATCTGCATCAGACAGCCCCTTATATCATAAGCAGAAAACGTTCTATGGAATTCTACTAACTACGACGTATAAATCAAAATGAATTCCAAAGACGGTCGGCGCCAACGAAGCAGACCCCGTTCTTTTGTCGTGATTAAATTTTTATGTCTATTCCGGGATCGCTTATGGGACGTCGCTGTCTTGAAATCACCGTTTTTTGCCATCCACGCATGAATTCCGAGGGTTCTTCTAAACAGGCGTGGCTCGACAACCGAAGAGAGAGATGCTTTAGATACGCACTTGTGGGAATCGAGATATGGCGAAAGGTAAGAATGTACTCACGACGGGCGACGTGGCCAAAATCTGCCACGTGGCACCGCGCACCGTTTCAAAGTGGTTTGACAAGGGGCAACTCAAGGGCTATCGCATCCCCGGCAGCAAGGACCGGCGCATACCCGTGAGCGAATTGATTCGCTTTATGAAAGTGCACAACATGCCCACGGAGGATCTGGGAGTCGGCAAAATCCGTGTGCTCATTGCGGACAGCAACGACAAAACCGCCTCCGCTTTGGCGGATATTCTCCGAAGTAAAGCCGATTATAACGTACAAATTGTAGGGAGCACCTTTGAAACCGGCGCGGTCGTTCAGGCGTTTACACCCCATGTCGTGCTCGTCAGTTTTCTGGCTGAAGACATTAATGCCGTCGGGATCTGCAAGGGGATTCGCGAGGATGATGAGCTGCGAACGATCAAGGTGATCGCGCTGGCCAATCAACTCAATGATTCGGAATCGGCGGCTCTACTCCGGAAAGGCTTCGATGGTTTCGTACCCTACTCGGCCGATCCTCAAGAGGTCATCGCGAAGATCAAGGAAGCCACGGCGATTATCTATTGATTTTGAACTTTAATAATCCTTGTAATGTCTCATCCATTCCGGCCAGTCTTCCGGCCGGGCGGCTCCGGCCATCGTCCACGGCCCGGCCGTATTGAAGCTGCAATGCCACTTCAAGGTCCACAATTCTTTGAGTCCTACCTTCCGAGTCGTCCAATCCATGAACAGAACATTAACCGCTCCGTCATGCCGGTCGATGCAGAAAATGCGCATTTCGTTCCCCGAGGTCCCCACGCCCGAGCGCGGCTCGCCATCGTATGACGGAGGGCTGTCGGTGGGATAGGGCTGCCCATCCGCGCGCCAGGCCCCATCCGCCATGACCGGCACGTTATTCAGACCTTTATGATTGATGCTTCTCCAATAATCCTCAAGACTCCGACCGTTGCTTGTGTCATCGCTGTCGTAGATCCACTCATTGAGCGCATAGCTGCCGGCTCCGCCTTCGAGAGCTGAGTAGCGCACCGGCGCGCCCTCGGACTGGGTTTTTGTCGCCATCGGGCAATAAAGCAGCTTCTCCGTGTTCGAGTAGTAATCCAACAACCTGAACATCCAATCGGCACCCATATAGTCGGGGAATTTGCCGTTGTTCTCATCGGTGTACATGGACCAGACGATCCCCCATTGTTTGAGATTCGCCTGACAGAGAATCGTCTTGGCCTGTTTTCGAACGCGCTGCAAGGCGGGCATCAGGATCGCCATTAACAACGCGATAATCGCGATCACGACCAGGAGCTCAATGAGTGTGAATCCCCTTCGCTGGCTCATATTGCGGCTCCTTCAATGACACAGATCGCAAGTGAAACGAAAAAGGCCGGCTAAAGAATACCGGCCTTTCTCAAGGTATCACTATTTTTTAGTAATCTTTAAAGTTTCTCAGCCACACGGGCCAATCTTCAGGGCGGGCGCCGCCGGCTCGCGTCCACGCGCCGGTTGTAATAAACGAACGATGCCATTTCAATGTCCATAGCTCCTTGAGCCCGACGCGCCTTGTGGACCAGTCCATAAAGAGCATACCTACATTTCCATCGTGCCGGTTGATGCAAAAATGGTTCATCTCCCCACTTGTGCCCTGATCCATTATCCCAAAGGCATCGCTCGTTTGCGACGGGCTGTCGGTATCTCGCGGCCAGCCGTCGTGCCACGTACCGTCACCAAAGACCGGTATCGTATTCATACTAACTGGCCTGCCGGTGGATGTCCGGGTTCCAGGTGCTACAGCCGAAGTGTTATTTGTATTTTTCCAGAACCATTCCTCCCAACGCGCGCCACGATCCCCATGCATATAGTTCGTCCAGGAATTGATGCAATAACTGAAGACATAACGGTATGAGCCACCACCGGGGGTGCTCAACGTGCGCACGGCGGCCTTGAACGTGCCCCAGTCTGCGTTATTTTCCATTTCCCTTGTGGCCGTCGGGCACAGAAGCATGTCCCAATTGTCCTTGTAGTAGGGGCGAAATGCATTCGGGTACAATGTCGCCTCGCCGCTGCCCCAGCCTTCGTTGAAATAACCGTCATAATCATCCGTGTATAGCTTGAAGATCAGACCCC
>Ga0272442_10007319_pt1 | contig 14295 bp, 4 predicted proteins | sample SSMForm2O_FD_200262 | JGI IMG/M metagenome (GOLD analysis project Ga0272442, IMG submission 200262) | Marine sediment archaeal communities from Little Sippewissett salt marsh, Falmouth, MA, United States - SSM-Form-2O | ecosystem: Environmental > Aquatic > Marine > Wetlands > Sediment ...
GAAGACGATGGAATTGGCGTCGTCGATGTTGTTGGTCAGCAGTCTGAGGCGGTTGGCCAGGTCGTATTGGTAGACGGCGTTGGCGTCGTTGCCCAGGGTCAGGAGGGTCCGGCGGGAGAGGTCGTCGTAGGTGTACTCGGCGAGGACGTCGTTGCTGTCGTCGAGGATGCGCTTGAGCCTGGATTCCGCGTCGTAGACGTAGGTGATGTAGCTCTCGTCAGGGTAGGTGAGCTTGGTGCGCAGGCCGCGATCCTCGTATTGGTAGCTGACGAGGCGGTCGGCCGGGTCGTTGACGTCGGTCAATCGGCCCAGGCGGTCGTAGTAGTACTCGGTGATGTCGCCCCCATCGTTGACGTCATAGACCCGGCCGGCGATGTCGTAGGTATAGGTGATGTTCGGGTCGCCCGGGCCGTTCTTGACGGTGATGCGGTTGAGGGCGTCGTATTCGAAGTACGTGGTTTCGCCTGCGCGGTTGGTCTTGCTGAGGAGGTTGGAATTCTTGTCGTAGGTGAAGACCTCGTTGCTGTCGTCGGGGTAGGTGATGCGCATGAGCCGGTCGAAGTCGTCGTAGGTATAGGTGGTGACGTTGCCATTGGCGTCGTTGACGTCGTTGACGTCGCCATTGAGGGTGAAGGTGTAGTTGGTGTCGTTGTCGTTGGCGTCGATGACCTTGACGAGGAGCCCCCTCTCGTTGTAGACGGAGATGGTGCTATTGCTCTCGGCGTCGGTGACGAGATTGGGCTCCTCGCTTTTGGTGTATCCGTAGGTGGTGATGTTGCCCAGCGGATCGGTGGAGGTCTTGACGTGGTCGAGGATGTCGTAGGTGAAGGTGGTGACCTGGTTGGGGCCGGCGATTTCGCGTTCGATCTGCGAGACTTTCTTGTTGGGATTGTAGGTGAAGAGGGTGACGTGGCCCAAGGGTGAAACGCTCTTAGTGAGCAAGTGGATTTCGTTGTAGGTCATCTGGGTGATATCGCCGTTGGGATCGATGACTTCGATGATGTTGCCATAGGCATCGTAGGCCAGCTCGGTGGTGATGTTGAGGCCATCGACGTCGTTGTAGTCGACGACGGTCTTCCAGAGCTTGCCGCAATTGGGGTCGCTGGGGTTGCTGTCGCTGTAGTAGTAGTATTTGGTGACGATGCCGTCGGGGGCGGTCATGGTGTCGACCTGGCCGTGGCTGTTGTAGGTGTACTGGACGATGGGCGTCTGGGGCAGCGCGTAGCCATGGGTGGGCACGGCGGGGTAGGTGATCTTGGTGACGTTGCCGTTTGGGTCGTACTCGTAGGTTGTGGTATTGCCCAGGGCGTCGGTGACGCTGTTGATATCGTAGACGTGGGTGCTGTCGTAGGTGAAGGTGGTGGCCATGACGTTGGGATCGCTAGCGCTGTTCGGGTCGTTGGGGCTGGTCTTGCGATACACGGCCGTCAGGTTCGCCAGGGCATCGTGCGCAAAATCCACGCACGTACCATTCGGCGCGATGGTTCTGATCCGCTCCAAGGTATTGGGATCGTAGAAGTACTGGGTCGTGAAGGCGTTGGGCTCGGCGGCCGAATCGGCGGCATAGACCGTTTCGCTGAGTACTTGCCCAGATTCGCTGTAGACCGTTTTGGTTTCGTAGTCCTCGCGATCGACCACGCTCGTCTGGCCATTGTTGGCATCGTAGACGAAGGCAAAGGTACCGTATCCGTACGTCTGCTCCTCTGCCAAGTCGTTGCTGTCATAGATGGTCTGGGTATAGGTCTGTCCGTTCGGGTCAGAGACGGCTACGAGATTGTGGCGATAATCGTAGGTGTACGTCTTGACCAGGCCGTTCGGATCTTCCACAGAGAGCAGATCGTTGCTGTTGGGATCGTAGGTGTAGGTCCATGTCCGGTCCACGAAATCGGTGATCGTGGAGATCAGGCCGTCGGCATTGTAGGTGAAGTCGATCTGACGGCCCAGGTCGTCGGTAATGGTCGCGAGCCTGTACTCTTTGGCCACGAGGGTCCGCATGCTCAGAGATATCAACACATCGACGTAATACGAGTGGCTGTAAATGGGCCGCAATCCGAAGGGATCATAGGCAAAAGTAATGGCGTTGCCGTTCTTGTCGGTGATGGCCGAGAGATTTCCGTGGGTGTCAAACTCGTACTCGATGCCGCTTTTCGTGACGAGTGTCAGCAGGCCGTCGGTGTCGTAGAGATAGTCGTCGAGGTTGTATTGGCGCAGGTAGAGATTGGGGTCGGTAGCATCCTGGATGTACTCGAGGCGGGCGCTGGCGCCGTCGAGGAGAATCACGCTATTGGGATCGCCGGAGGCGGCGGCCAGCCGGCGGACCTTCTTGTTGTAGTTGAAATCCCAGCCGTACCCGAACCGGGAGTTGGATTCCCGGCGGCTGCCGTACGTCCGAACGATGCTCACTGGCAGCGCACGCCCTGCGGTCGTGAGATCAGTGACGGATAGGTTGTACTCACCGTTACTCAGGAAGACGGGATCCCCTCCTGTGGGGATGCCCTCGTCGCTATCATCGTAGGCGTCCGGTGTGAGGGGGAGGTCGGGATCGACCCACTGCATCGTGAGTTCGAAGATCTTGTCAAAATCGGGCACGGCACCTCCGCCATGAGGCCAATACATGTTGAGATATTCAAGCGGTATGCCCCTGGCGATCAGTTCCAGTGCACGGGCCTCTTCCGGAGAGGACGGTCCGCACGCGGTGTTCACGCCGTCCCATCCGGTGCACCAGGAGATGAGACCGAGTTGGCAGTACATGCCGGGCTTGCCGCCGTAGGAGGTTGCCGCCCACTGGCCACCGGCGTACACATAGCCTATCTCATAGTAGTTCCACTCATAGCCGGGCAGTGAGCACGGGCACTTGATGACGTACTTGACCTCGGTCGGCGTTACGACCCAGCCCGAGAAATAGAGATCGTCGGCCAATGCGGGGGTGGCGAGCGACATCAACCACAGGATTACAAGCAACTTTCTCATCGTGAGAACCCTCTTAACGTTTCGCTCCGCAGGATCGGAAAACAGAGCATGTTCAACAGACTCAGTTCGATGGGGTCGGTAACCCTACCGATACACATTCACTTGGCCTTCGGCTTTCTCCCTCATACCCTGGTACCGCACTTCGATGTTGTACTCTCCGCCCGTCGAGATGTAGCGGCTGTCCGGTTGATTCGGGTCGGCACTTCGGCCGCCCCAGACGATCTCCTCGGGGTCTGCCTGCGGCACGTCAATCGTTCGGAAGAGGATACCGTTCGGGTCATAGAGGCTGACGACCATGTCAGCGTCGACGTCCAGATCGTACGTGATGGTGGTGATCTCGTTGTAGATGGCGATGAAGCGGTAGGGAGAGGCCGTGACGTTGCTGACACGATGGTCGTAGGTCAGGAGGACGGTGCCGAAGTCGTAGTGATCCGTGGCCACCCCATCGTTGGCGTCTACGGCGAGGTCGTAGTCGCCCCATTCGACGATCAGGCTGTTGGGGTCTTTGCCGTCCCAGGTGACCTGATTGCGTCCGACGGTTGCCGCCTGTGTGAGGGTCCGTACCGTTTCGTTGGGATCGTTGGCGTCGACGACGGAGGTGACGGCGTTGGCGTCGATGTTGATCCAGTACTCGGCGGTGACGGTTTCGGCGTTGGTGGGGTCGAACTGAGTGGTCGAGAGCGATCCGTACAGAATCGTGAGAACAGCGTTGGGATCGGTCGTGGTCGGGTCGCTGCCGAAGAGATACTCGCTCCAGTTGGTCAGGGTGTCGCTGTCGGGGTCGTCGCCAGGATCGTGTAGATTGGGATCGTCGCTGGGCCAGTACAGGGTCTCCCAGGCGTCGGCGATGCCGTCGCTGTCGGCGTCGGTGGTGGTGGCGGCTTCGGTGGTGTTGCCGTAGGCGCCCATGTTGATGCGCCCGCCGTTTGGACTGGGCTCTTGGGCATAGTCATGCCAGGGAACGCCGCCGTCGATGCAGGGAGAATTGACGTCGAGATGGAAGTCGTTGGCGTCGGTGTCGACGAACAGGGGGTCGGCGTGGATGTTGCCCGTTCCGGCGTCCGCATCCTCGATGCACGAATACGTTGCCGAGCAGTTGTACAGGTCGTCGGTATGGCCCCAGATGATGCAGTTCGTGATCGCGCCACAAGCACCGTATATGCCCCCGGTTGTGTTGTGGGCAATCGTGCAGTTGGTGACCGTTGGTGTCGCATCGCTGTAAGAGCCAATCCCGTGGCTGGCATTCCTGGCAATCACGCAGTTCTCCAGGGTCGCCGTAGAGGAGTAGACACAGGCAACGCCAGTGGAGTCATTGTCGACGATGCGACAGTCGCGAAGGGTCGGTGCACCACCGTTCATGTACGCACCCTGCTGGGTGTTGTCGGCTATCGTGCAATCGCGTAACGTGGGTGACGAGCCGTTGGTAGACACCCCATAGTATGCGTTGTCTCGGATCAGGCAGTGGCTAATCGTCGGCGACGATGCGCTGCTGCAGTAGACACCGAACTGGCCACCGGTTACAGTGACTCCGTCCAGGATCGAGCCGGCGCCTTCCCCGGAGCCACAGTTTACGACCTTCGCGGCCGTATCGTTCGCATCGATGATCGTGGCGGCTACCACGTTGGGATCGTTCGGGTCCGTGCTGCGCAGCCATACCGGCTTGCCGTTGAAATCGACCAGTTCGTAGTAGGTGTGGGAGCCCAGGATCAGGCTGTCGTCGTTCAGGGCCATTACCAGGGCCAGGGCGATGGACGGGTAGTTGGCGTCCACGCGGCTGTTATAGACCAAGTGCGTAATCGAAGCCGAATCATCCGAGTTCGGGTCCCAGTAGACGTAGTACTCGTCCTTGTTCCGCAGGCCATCGGCGTCTGGATCGTCGCCGGGGTCGTGCAGGTTTGGATCGTCGCCGGGCCAGTAGGTGAGTTCCCAGGCATCGTCCAGACCATCGCTGTCGGCATCCACGAACACCCGGGCCTCGGCGGTGTTGCCGTAAGCGCCCATGTTGATCCGACCGCCGCCTCCATTCGGCTCATTGGCGTACACTGAACACGGATCGCCCGCGTCGATACACCATGACGAGTACCACAGGTGATAGTCGTTGGCATCGGCGTCGACGAACAGCGGGTCGGCGTGGATGTTGCCTGTCCCGGTGTCTTGATCTTCAATGCAGGAGTACGTTGCGGAACAGTTGTACAGGTCGTCCGTATGGCCCCAGACGATGCAGTTGGTGATCTCCGAACACGCCCCGTAGATACCGCGATTGGCGTTGTGCGCGACGGTACAGTTGGTGACGGTGGGCGACGAATCGTTGTGAGAACCGATCCCGTTGCTGCCATTCATGACAACGACGCAGTTCTCCAGTGTCGCCAGAGAAGAGTAGGTACAGACAACACCGGAAAGGCCATTGTCGACAATGCGACAACCGTCAAGGGCCACGGCGCCGCCACTCGTATACACACCCTCGTTGGTGTTTTTGGCGATCGTACAGTCGCTGACCGTAGGTGACGAATCGTTGGTGGACAGCCCATAGTATGCATTGTCTTGGAGCACACAGTGGCTAATCGTTGGGGACGACGCACTGATGCAGTAGGCCCCGTTCTTGCCGCCGGTGATGGTGATCCCGTCCAGGATCGAGTTGGCGTCCTCTCCTGAGTTGAATACCACCACGTCCAGGGATGTGTTGTTCGCGTCGATGACGGTGGCCGCGACCACGTTGGGATCGTTCGGGTCCGTGCTGCGCAGCCATACCGCCTTGCCGCTGAAATCGACTGTTTCGTAGTAGGTCTGCGGATTCAGAATCAGCGTCGCGCCATCCAGAGCGCGGGTAATGGCCATCGAGATTGAGGGATACCGGTGGTCCGTGGTGCCGTTCAGGACAATTCCGACGATGGAACTGGAATTGTCGGACGTCGGGCTCCAGGCAATATTGTATTCGTCTCTGTTGCGTAGGCCGTCGCCGTCCGGGTCATCGTTGGGGTCGTGCAGGTTCGGGTCGTCCCCGGGCCAGTAGGTCAGTTCCCAGGCATCGTCCAGGCCATCGCTATCGGCATCCACGGACGTTCTGGCCTCGGTCGTGTTTCCATAGGCGCCCATGTTGATCCGACCGCCCCCGCCGTTTGGCTCGTTGGCGTAGACCGAGCATGGATCGCCGGCATCGATGCAGGGCGAAGAATACCAAAGATGATAGTCATTGGCATCGGCATCCACGAAGAACGGCCATATATGGATATTGCCTGTCCCGGCATCCTCGTCCTCAATGCACGAGTACGTCGCCGAGCCCCCGCCGAGGTCACCGTTCGTGTTGCCCCAAAGTATGCAGTTGGTAATCTCCGGGCAGGAACCGTGGATGCCGTGGTTGGCATTGTCGGCAATCGTACAGTTGACCACGTGCGTTGACGTGCCGGAGTATAGACTCACGCCATAACTGGCGTTCTTGGCGATGACACAGTTGCTCAGCGTCCCGCTATGAGAGCGTGTATAAACACCAGCATAGCTGTTATTCAGGACCCGGCAATTCGAGAGCAGAGTTGAACCACCATATAGATACACACCATATGCGTTGTTCCCAGTGATCTCGCAGTCACTGACGGCCGGCGACGACTGATTGTAGGCGTACAGACCGTTGTTGGCGTTGTCACGAATGATGCAGTGGTTCACTGTCGGCGAAGAATTGTTGCAGTAGATCCCGTACTTCCCATCGGTCAGCGTAATCCCATCCAGGATCGAGTTGGCATCCTCGCCCGAAGTGAACGTCACCACATCCAGCGAGGCATTGTTCGCATCAATGATCGTCGCCGCTACCGCGTTCGGATCGTTCGGATCCGTGCCCCTCAACCAAGCCGGCTTGTTGTTGAAGTTGACCGTCTCGTAGTACGTGTTCGGGTCCAGGATCAATACATCGTTGTTCAGGGCTGTGGACAACGCTAGCGAGATCGAAGGATAGTTCACATCCACGCGGCTGTTGTGTACCAGTCCATCAATGGAGGCTGAATCGTCTGAGTTCGGGTCCCAGGAAGCGTAGTACTCGTCCTTGTTCCGCAGGCCGTCGCCGTCCGGGTCGTCCTCGGGATCGTGCAGATTCGGATCGTCGCCAGGCCAGTACGTCAGTTCCCAGGCATCGTCCAGGCCGTCGCTGTCGGCATCCACGAATACCCTGGCTTCGGCCGTGTTGCCATAGGCGCCCATGTTGATCCGGCCGCCCCCGCCGTTCGGCTCGTTGGCGTATACCGAGCACGGATCGCCGGCATCGATACAAGGTGAGGAATACCAGAGATGATAATCATTCGCATCCGGATCTACGAACATCGGGAGAGCATGGATGTTGCCCGTACCAGCATCCTGGTCCTCGATACACGAGTACGTCGCCGATCCCGTGGTCAGATCGTAGTTGTTGCTCCAGAGAATGCAGTTGGTGATCTCGGTGCAGGAGCCATTGATCCCCCTCGAGGCGTGATCGGCAATCGTGCAGTTGACAATGCGGCTCGACCCGGACGAAGACAAATACACGCCGTAATTGGCGTTCTTGGCGATCACACAGTTGCTCACGGTCCCACTGTGAGACCGCAGATATACACCATAGGGGCCATTGGACAGGATTCGGCAGTTCGAGACCATGGCCGAACCGCCGTACAGGTACACACCCGCTGAGCTGTTGCCGGTGATCTCACAGTCCCTCATGGTCGGCGACGAGGAAGTGTAGGCATAGAGACCGCGACTGGCATTGTCGCGCATCACACAGTGGCTCACCGTCGGCGATGAGGAAGTCGTACAGTAGATCCCGTACCGGCCGCCGGTGATGGTAATCCCATCCAGGATCGAGTTGGCGTCCTCGCCGGAATTGAACGTCACCACGTCCAGTGACGTGTTGTTCGCGTCGATGATGGTGGCCGCGACTACGTTCGGATCGTTCGGATCCGTGCTTCGCAGCCAAACCGGTCTGCCGTTGAAATCGAGCGTCTCGTAGTAGGTTCCTTGGGCCAATATGATGACATCGCCATCGATTGTCGCGTTGATGGCGTCCTGCACTCCGTTCACATCCTGTGGGACGTCGATCGTGGCGTTGGTGGATGGCTCGTTCAGCGCGTCGTTAGGATCGCTGTTGTGCAGGAACTCACAAAGATTGCTGTAGGTGTCGCTGTCGAGATCCAGCGTGGCATCGTTGGGATCGTTCGGATCGAGTCCGTACTGTGTCTCCCAGTTGTCTAGCATGCCGTCGCCATCGGTATCGGTCCCGTACCCGCCGCTGAATTTTGACAGCGTGCCGGTAAGCGCATAGGTCCCGCCGCTGCTGGTGCCGGACACACCGTTGGATGTACTCCAGGTCAATTCGTAACCACCGCGCGCCGCGCCGGCCCCGAGAGAGACGAGCAGACTGGCTACAAAGAGCGTTCTCAGCACTGTATGGCGGTACCCTCGATTAAGCACGATTGTCCTCATTTCATTCTCCTCTGGCCTGTCGAACGCAAGATTGTGCCATCGCCTCTTCGAGAGCCTCCAGCCGACGCTGCCAAGACTCGTCGCGCGCGTTGTGCTCCTCCAGAGCCCGAATTCTCTCTTCCTGGGCCCTCACCACATCGAGCAGGTACACGGCGAGTTTCTGATACTTGACCCCATCCGGACGGCCGTCACGGTCATAGATCACCAGGCCGGGGACCAGTTGCTCCACTTCCTCGGCCACCAGTCCTACGTCGGGCTGGCCCGTCTCATGCCACTGGAAGCTCACCGGTCTCAATTGCAGCACCGCAGATCGGTCGACGGGCAAGTCTTCGATGTTCGTCTTGTAGCGGCGGCTGGAACTGTCCTTCCACAGCTTGCCGTTCGCATCGGCAACGACCGTCGTGCCCGTCCCGGCGCTGATCCCCCGCAGCCTTGCCACGCCGTTAACATCCAGCACCTCCGTTGGATTCGTCGTGCCAATGCCCAGGCGGCCGGTGCCCGTGAGCACCATTTCCGGCGTGTTTGGTGCCAACTGCGCGTAGAACTCGAGTACGCCACTGGATATCCCCAAGCCGTAGAAGTCCGTGCCGGCGCTGTTCGAATACACTGCTAGTTTGGGACCCAGTTCGGTTCCCAGATCCAACGCATAGTTCGGACTCGTCGTCCCGATGCCGACGTTGCCGGAGGTCGTCAAGTTCATGACACTGGCCGCTGCTACACTGCTATAGAGCATCAGAGTACCGGAACCATGACTGTTATGAATGGTCCAATAGTCGTTGCCAGATGCTGTGTCCTCCAGCTGTATAGTGGGGCCTGAACCGGCCAGGTGAAGCAGCGAGGCCGGCGTCGTTGTGCCGATGCCGATGCGGCCGTAGGTGCTGAAAGACATCAGATCGAACCATTCCGTGGTATTCCACGGGTCATACTGTAGAGTGAAAGACACATCGGCTCCGTTGAAGTTCAGCAGGCGCAGGCCCACCCCAGTTGACTCTCTCGACAGTCTCAGCAACTCCTCGCTTCCGCCGTACCCGGTGATGGGCGAGTCAATGTGGAGTTTGGCTTGGGGATTGTCTGTTCCGATGCCCACGTAGCCGTCGGTGTCGTTGACGTCGATTCCGACGGTGCTTGCCGAATAGAGCGCGTAGGGGGCGGGTGTTAGTTCTTGCCTTGGCCCCAGAGGGGTGTACGAGCCGGTCGATGCGCCGGGGCGCACGCCTGTGGCCAGCCAGCGTGCCTGGCCGTTGAAGCTGTTGGGGTCGCTGCCGAAGTCCAGGTCCACCATGAAGTCCCCGTCGTTGACGTCGACGTCGCCTTCGTACAATGTGGTGGACAACTGGTTTCCGTCGGTCACCGCGTCGTAGAGCTTGAACTCGAAGTCGTAGAGGCCGTTGGCCGGGCTGTTGCTATCCAGCAGCCGCCCCTGATACGTGAAGGCGGTGCCCAGCGACGAGGCGACACAGAGAGCGACCGGCAGCACGGTGCTGGCCAGGGCAATTGCCACAATCCCAATACGTCTGAATCTCATCTGAAAACCTCCCAGGTCTCGCGGCTGACAATGGTCGCTCGATCGCATAAACAGAGTCCCGTCGGTCAGCGATCGAGTCGCCGAACGACGGCTTCTAGTTTGTCCAAACGCGCTTCCAGCGAATCGCGCTGCGACTCGACATCGTCCAGGCGACGGTGGAGTTGCTCGATGTAGATGTGGGCCTTCTCAAGCTCTTCGACGATGCCTCGCTGATGCGCGCCGACCTCGATGATCTCCTGGCCCTCTGCATCCACCCGGCGGGCCGGGATGGCCTGCAAGTGCTTCTTCTCCCACATGAAGGCGGCGTGCTCGTCAATCGACTCCAGCTCATAGTCAGGCTCGAACACATAGTCGGCATGGAGTACGCTGCCCCGCTGATAGATCGACCCATTGACGTCCAGCTTCCCCTGTGGCGTCGTCGTCCCGATACCGACGTTGCCGCTTGTGTCGAAATGCATCCGGTTGACGTTGTTGGCGTAGATGGCAAAACCGTGATTGGAGATCGTACCGATGAGGCCAAGGTTGACGCCACCATGCGACCTGAACACGGTAGTCATGCTGCTGTCGCTGGAAACAGCCCAGAAGCCGGGATTGCCTGGGCCGTACGTCCGCACCGTGGAATCCTGGCCACCAAGTATGTCCAGGGCGTAGCTCGGAGCGTTCGTTCCGATGCCGACCCTGCCAGGACCGGTAATGCGCATCTTCTCAGTTGGTGCGGCGACGTCGGCATTCTCCACGGTATAGAAGACCTGATCGACCCGCTTTCCATAAGTGGGGGAGCTTTGGCTCTCGGAAGCGATACCCGTCCACTTGTTGGGGTGTATGCCCGCGGTGTAGGTCTTGAGTTTCAGACCGGTGCCGGTGCCTCCCATGTCTGAGGCGGCGTACGGATTGTGCAGCCAACCGACCCACTCAATGCCTGACGAATTCGACTTGGCAACGTGCAGTCTGGCATCCGGAGAAGTCGTCCCGATGCCGACATCGCCTTCCTTCGATATGCCCATGACCTGTGCTGCAAAGGCACTTTCCGTGCTGTTCGACGGAGACACCCAGAAACCGAGCATCCCGAGGTTGGTGCTCTCTGGTCGGATCGTCCAGTTTCGGCGATCGGCGTAGTCGGTGGAGGCATACATATCCAGCCCGCCGATGTCGCCCGTGTCGCTCGAATTCAGTTTCCCGCTGGCAATTCGAGTACCCACAACTTGCAGCTTGTGAGTTGGCGTCGTTGTCCCGATACCGATGCGGCCGTAGGTGCTGAAAGACATCAGATCAAACCAATCCGTTGTGTTCCACGGGTCATACTGTAGAGTGAAAGACACATCGGCTCCGTTGAAGTTCAGGAGGCGCAGACCGATACCCGTCGACTCTCTTGACAATCGCAGCAGTTCCTCGCCGTGAATACCGGAGACCGATGAGTCAATATGGAGCTTGGCTTGAGGATCGTCCGTTCCGATGCCCACGTAGCCGTCGGTGTCGTTGACGTCTATTCCGACGGTGCTTGCCGAATAGAGCGCGTAGGGCGCAGGTGTTAGCTCTTGCCTTGGACCCAGCGGCGTATACGAGCCGGTCGATGCGCCGGGGCGCACGCCGGTGGCCAGCCAGCGTGCCTGGCCGTTGAAGCTGTTTGGGTCGCTGCCGAAATCCAGGTCCACCATGAAGTCGCCGTCGTTGACATCGACGTCTTCCTCATAAACGGTCGTGGATAACTGGTTGCCATCGGTGACCGCGTCGTAGAGCTTGAACTCGAAGTCGTAGAGGCCGTTGGCCGGGCTGTCGTCATCGAGCAGCCGCCCCTGATACGTGAACGCCGTGCCGAGCGGCGACGCCACGACCAGCAGCGGGGTGACCAGAAGCAGAATGCCGAAGGCAAGCAAACAAACAGGTGTTCTTACTTTGTCCATCATCCTTCCGCCCTTTCGAGAGCAAATCGGTTCAACGTTCCCGCGCCATCTGCGCGTACCACCAGCAGCCGCGCTTGACGGTTTCTCCTTTTCGTTCGAGATCGGCAGGCGACCCCCCGGGTGCCACATCCATCAACGTGGACACGCTCGCGCGTCACAACCTGCAACACCGCAACTCGCGTGTCCCGAAACTACGGATCGATGTGTCTTCCGTGTTTTCGCCTACTGGAAACGTGGTTTCCATGTCTGACAACTCTGCATGCAACCACTCCAAATACAAGCAGTCGCGCCGGGGTGACACGGGGACATGGAAAGCGTCTTTTTTCTGGGAATTGGAGAGATTACCTCCGGTGACACGCTAGGACGGATTAACATTTGCGTCGCCTGGATGAGGCCTTACCGCTGCGGGCGCTGTTGTGACTCAGTGGGATGCTCACAGGATTCGGCGACCAAACGCTTAGCACGCTGAAGACGTTTCTTCAGCGCGCTTGGCGTACACCCGAGTCTCCGAGCCACCTCGCCAGGCGGCAGTCCATCGAGGAATCTCAACTCGAAGGCCTTGGCCAATGCGGGAGGGATGTGCGATAGAGCGCCGCGCACAACGTCACCGCTCTCCTTGCGCAGTAGTTGCTGAAGTGGTCCCAACTCATTCTCGAACAGCGCGCCGGGGGATGTTCCAGTGACATCATCGGGCCGTTCTGCACACGTCGTACCTGCGTCCCTCGCCCTTTCTCGCCAGTACCGCCGTAGGCGATTCTTCGCGACGGTGTAAATGTAGACACGGCTATTACGTGGCACGCCCCCCCGGCGCACTATCCCGGCAAACACATCTTGAGCCAGGTCTTCCGCATCGTGAGGGCGTCCGATCTGGCTGGCGAAGTAGTTTCGTACTTCGTTGTAGTACGTGTCGTAGAGTGCTGCCCATACCTGTGCCGCTGGCGACTCTGATCGTGAGGTCCCCATTGGGGTGCCCCCCCCATGCTCGCTCTATTTCGCAGAATCCCTCATCCGAATGATCTCGCATGGCGAGTGCTTCCTTCGCTCGTCATAAACAAAGGCGGTTGTGACCGACCAGATGTGGATGCGAAAATGGTTGGTTCCAAAGTTTTTCTTCAGTCCGTCAGAGGCGTTCGCGCGATGCGGCCTTCCTCCGACCTCGGCGGCGCCTTGACTTGCGGACTGCCACGAGGCTATATGAGCCGAAGGACTCTCATTGCGATCGGACAGGGAATGGGGAGTAAGTCAATCAGGTATATCTATGTCGGCAGGCGTGCTGACCAGATAGGCAGGAATCGGGGAGACAGGATTTGAACCTGCGACCTCTGCGTCCCGAACGCAGCGCTCTAGCCAAGCTGAGCTACTCCCCGGTCGTCGAAGCCCGGAGTATAGCCCGGGCGGCGCAAGAGTGCAACCTATAACAAATTCACGGGATCGATGTCAATAGCAATTTTGACGGCCGGCTTGACCGGCGGGGTCGCGCGGAGGGCGGAGAAGAGTCTTCCCATGACGACGGCGTCGGGCGCCTGGACGACGATCTGGAGGCGATGGAAGCGTTGGATGCGGCTGATGACGGCCGGGACGGGGCCGCGGACCTTGACCTGCAAGCTGTGACGCTCGACGAGATCGTCGATACGCTGTCGCATCCTCTGAGCGGCGTTTTCGAGCCTCTCGTAGCTCGGGTCCCTCATGACGACGGTTGCCAGGCGCCAGAGAGGCGGCAGCGTGCATATCTCGCGGTGCTTCATTTCCTCGCGGACGAATCCGTCGAAATCCTGCGCTATGGCGAACCCGATCGTGGGTTGTTCGGGGAAGTACGTCTGGACGAAGACGGTGCCCTTCTTCTCGGACCGTCCGGCTCGGCCGGCGACTTGAGCGATCAATTGAAAGGTGCGCTCGTTGGAGCGGAAGTCGGGCAAATAGAGGCAGGTGTCGGCGCTGACGACGCCCACGAGCGTCACATTGGGAAAGTGAAGACCTTTAGCGAGGATCTGAGTGCCGGAGAGGATGTCGATGTGGCCTTGCCCGAATTCTCTGAGCAGTTGGTAGTAATCACCGCTGGCCATCGAGTCGCTATCGACGCGGCGTACGCGAGCCTGGGGAAACTTGGCGGCCAATTCCTCTTCGAGGCGCTGGGAGCCCAGGCCGAACATGGTCATGGCTTTGCCGCACAGGGGGCATTTGCGTGGGACGAGGGTCTGTGCCTGGCAATGGTGGCATATGGCGTAGCCAAAGTTCATGTGGCGGCCGGAGACTGTGTCGATGGGGGTGGTGGAGCGTTTGGTCTTGTGAAACGTCAGGGCGGCATCGCAGTTGCGGCATTGAAGGGTGTGTTTGCAGGCGGGACAGAAAACGAAGTTGCTGTAGCCCCGGCGGTTCAGGAGCAGGATGGCCTGCTCCTTGCGGGCGAGGGTCTGGGCGAGGTGGTTGGCCAGGGGTCGGCTGAGCAGATCCGTGGGGCCGGTG
>Ga0272442_10007320_pt1 | contig 14294 bp, 9 predicted proteins | sample SSMForm2O_FD_200262 | JGI IMG/M metagenome (GOLD analysis project Ga0272442, IMG submission 200262) | Marine sediment archaeal communities from Little Sippewissett salt marsh, Falmouth, MA, United States - SSM-Form-2O | ecosystem: Environmental > Aquatic > Marine > Wetlands > Sediment ...
GGTGTCGGGGAACGTCCGCCGCTCGATCATGTCGCTCTGGGTGTAGATGTAGTCGCCCATGATTCGCCGCGACTCTCGCTTGCCGGCGACGTAGGCCACCCACTTGAGCTCGACGTTGGCATTCTTGGGGTTCGTCTTCGCATTGGCGAAGGAGCCGTAGATGGCCCGCAGCACGTGGTCGCGGATGCGCTCGGCGTCGTCCACCTGGTTGAGATGGTTGGCGGAGTATTCCCAGTACCACTCGCCGTTGATGGCCTTGTGGGTCTTGGCCACGGGCGCGGCCCAGGGCACGGCGGGGAACTTCGACGGCTCGTCGGTGCGGCGGGAGTTCCACAGGACGCTGGCGCCCATGATGCGGTTGTCGGGCTCCTGGGGGCTCCAGAGGTCGCCGTGCTTCTCCCAGGCCTCGGTGAACTCGCGGTGCGACTCGCGCCCGTATCGGCACGTGGCGCCGGCCCAGTGGCCGAGCCAGGCGTCGCCCGTGGCGTCGATGAACACGGGGGCGCGGAACCGACGGATGAGCCCGGTCGCCACCTCGCGGGCGTCGACGCTGGCGATGCGGTCGCCCTGCTTCTCGAGGCCGATAGCGATGTGGTGGGGGAAGCAGGCGACGCCGGAGGCGGCCATGGTCTTCTCGCGTTTCACCTGGGCTTTCCTGGCGTCGGCGTGGCCGTTGGGGTAGTGGGGGGTGTCGATCGTCTTGAGGATCGCGTTGCCCTTGCCAGGGATGCCGATGGTGTGGACGCGGACCTCCTGGCTGGCGTTGCCGCCGAAGAGCGGGCGGTCCTGGATGAGCGCCACGTCGAGCCCCCGCGACTTCGCGGTGAGGGCGGCGGCGCAGCCGGAGATGCCGCCGCCGACGATGACCACGTCGAAGGTCTTCTCCTCCACCGCCTTCCCCGAGCGGCCGCTCAGGCGGTCCTTCCAGTCGGACAGCGCCACCCGATCGGCGTTGGGAAGGGCGGGCGACGCCTCCCGCGAGAGATAGATGGCGTCGCAGCGCCCGTCGAAGCCGGTCAGGTCCTCGAGCTCCACCGTCGCTGGGCCTGCGGCCGGGATCTCGACGGAGCCGCCGCGCTGCCAGTGCCACGCCTCGCCCTCCGTGCCGAACTCCGTCGCCAGCGCCTTGCCGTTGATGCGCACGCGGAACCGCCCGGGTGCCGGCCAGTCGCCGGGGCACCAGTCGCGGGTGCGCACGCTCACGTGCCACGTGCCCTTCTCGGGGATCGTCACCGCAGTCCTGGCGTTCGCCACCGGCTTGCCCATCCCGTGGGCCAGCAGGTAGCAGCCGCCCATCTGGAGGCAGTGCTGAGTGTCGAGCTTCCAGCCGCCGAGGTCCTTCATGGACGCGGCCTCGATCAGGACGCCCGACGTCGAGCCCGCGGGAGGCTTCGCCGATGCTGCATACGAGAGCGGAACGGCGGAGCTCACGCTCACGCCGCCGACGATGCGGATGAATGTCCGTCTGCTCATGCCCATCTCTTGCCTCCGGTGCAGTGATGCCAGGCGGCCCGGGCTCGCCACGGGGGTGCAGCCACGGGACGGGACGTCCTGTGCATACAGCATAGACTCGTCCGCCGGCGCCCGCAAGTCCCGCAGGGCGACGCCTCGGTATGGAGCCCCGCCCAGGCCGTGGTTTCCCATCTGGCTCCCAGCCAGCCCCGTTGGCCAGCCCTTTCGAGGTGGCGTGGCGGCTTTCGTTCATCCCCCCAGAACAGGGGGCACTGCGCATTGACGCCCCCGTCCCGCCCCCGTAAGATGATGGCCAACCCATGGATGAAAGGACCCCCACCATGCCAGAGGCCGATGTGCTGAAGTCCTGCCCCGTCGTGGCGCGGCATCCCGAGAATCCCGTGCTCGCGGCGGACGATGTGCCGTATCCCGCGACGCTGATCTTCAATGCGGGCGTGGCGAAGTGGCAGGGACGTTACGTGATGGTGTTCCGAAACGATATCGGGACCTGGGGCGAGCCGCGCTTCCCAAGCACCAACCTGGGCCTCGCGTTCAGCGACGACGGGGTGCACTGGACCGTGGAGCCCGAGCCGTGCTTCAATCTGCGCAGCGACGAAATCTCGCGCGGCTACGACCCACGCCTCACCATCATCGACGACCAGGTGTTCATGTGCTTCGCCGTGGATACGCGCCACGGGGTGCGCGGCGGCATCGCGGTGACCGAGGACTTCCGCGACTTCGAGATCCTGAGCCTCTCGGTGCCCGACAACCGCAATATGGTGCTCTTCCCCGAGATGATCGGAGGCATGTACGTCCGCCTCGAGCGCCCGTTCCCCGTCTACAGCCGCGGCGGCGGGGAGCTGTTCGATGTGTGGCTCTCGGACTCGCCGGACCTGAAGTACTGGGGCAACTCGCAGCTCGTGCTGGGCACGGAGGACGTGCCGTGGGTGAACGGGAAGATCGGCCCCGCCGCGCCGCCCGTGAAGACCCCCAAGGGCTGGCTCACCACGTTCCACGCGGTGGATGTCGATCCCTCCCGCGGCAAGAACGGCTGGGAGGCAGCCTGGAAGAAACGCTACACGGCGGGCATCATGCTCCTCGACCTGGCCGACCCGAGCAAGGTGGTGGGCATGTACCGCCAGCCCCTGCTGGCGCCCGAGGCGCCCTACGAGGTCGACGGCGGCTTCCGCAACAACGTGATCTTCCCGTGCGGCATGATCCTCGAGGACGACGGCGAGGTGAAGATCTACTACGGCGCCGCCGATACCGTGACCTGCCTGGCCACCGCGAGCGTGGACGACCTGCTGAGGCTGTGCCTGGAGGGGTGAGGGGCTGCGCGGGCGCAAGAATGGACGAAGTGGACGGCATGGACTTCATGGACACGGAGTCCGAAGATCGCCGTCCACAAAGTCCACGTCGTCCATTTCGTCCACCGGGCAGATGCTCCACTGTGGGGGGCTGGGAACTGGAGGACGCAATGAAGCGCGTACTGCTGCCGGCAATTCTGGCCGCACTCCTGTCCGCTGCGCACGCGGCGGAGACTGGGCCGTTCCAGCGGGCGTGGGTGCATGCGGGGGAGACCTCCGCCGTGGTGTACTGGCAGCTCGACGACATCGCGAAGGCGGCGCGCAGCCGCGTCGAGTACGGCCCCACGAAGGAGCTCGGAAGCCGCACGGAGGCCACGGCCGAGCCCCGCTGGGCGCATTTCCATCGCCTCACCGGACTCAAGACGGGCGCCCCCTGCTACTTCCGCATGGCCATCCGCGACCCCGCAACGGGCAAGAGGACGAGGAGCGACGTCCGCAGCTTCACACCGAAGGCCATCGAGGGGGCCATCCGCATCCCGCAGGACGTGGCCGGCCCGCCCTTCACGCTCGATAAGGCCGGCGCCACCTACGTGCTCACCGAGGACGTGAAGGCCAAGGGCGATGCCTTCGTCATCACCGGCTCGAATGTGACGCTCGACCTCGATGGCCACACGGTGGTGTTCGGCGACGACGCGACGGGCCAGGTCCGCGGCGTGTGGGCGAAGAACACGGGCAGGGCCACCCTCTGCAACGGCCACATCGTGCAGGGCGCCCGCTCGGGGAACTACAGCGCCGCCGTCGAGAGCCGATGGCGGGCCGAGCCCACCGAGATCTTCGCCATCAGCACCGACGTGCATCTCAAGTGTGCCTACCCCGTGAAGTTCCTCGGCCGCGCCGCCAACGCGCACATTCACCACAACCTGCTGTTCAGCCGCGTGGTCGACGTCGAGAGCCGCCACTACCCGGGGAACGACCTGCTCCGCCTCGACGTGGCCGGCGGCAACGTGCACGTGCACGACAACCTGCTCACCGAGGGCTGCCACATCGGCATCCGCATCGCTGGCGAAGGCCCGAACGTGGAGGTGCACCACAACGACATCCGCCATCACCAGCAATACGTCAACGGCTACGCTCTCGCCTGCTCGTGCCCGGGTGCGGACGTCCACCACAACCGCGTGACCTCGTGCGGCCGCGGCGCCCATCTGACGCGGCCCGGCATCCAGTTCCACCACAACCACCTCGACATCTTCGGCCACCAGCAGCTCGACGACATCCCGGCCAAGAGCCGCCCCTTCAAGCATCAGCTCGTGGAGCTCCACGGAATCAAGTTCGAGGGCAGCAAGGTCACCGGCTGCAAGGTGCACGACAACTTCGTGCGCATCACGCAGAAGCCGCCCTTGGACTCGGGCGGCAAGGGGTCACCCGCCGACAAGATCGCCACCGGCGTCTACCTGCGCTCGAAGGCCACCGCCCTCGCCGCCGACCGCCTGACCGACTCCGCGCAGCGCTGGGAGCCCGACCGCTGGAAGGGCTACTTCGTGAAGTACGCGCCCGACCAGCCGCCCGCACCCATCACCCGCAACGACGCGACCACCCTCTTCGGCGCCTTCCAGCCCGCCAGGGCGGGCGACTACACCATCTACATGAAGTGGACCTACGTGCCCGCCACCCCGCTCAACGTCGCCTGCTACAACCCCAACGCGATGAACGAGATCCACGGCAACACGTTCATCGCCCTCACCACCTACCCCAGGACGCGCCACGGCGGCTACGGGCGCTCCGGGCAGTGGGCATCGGCCATCTACCTGGTAGGCATGCAGAAAGGCCCCGCCGAGCAGGGCCGCTACGCCGCCTGGATCCACGACAACCGTTTCGTGAGCAACGACCTGTTCGTCGGCTCCTATCGCCCAGTGAACATGACCGTCCGCATCGAGAAGAACACGTTCGCCCTGGCCCGCGCGCCGGCCCCCACGCAGACCCACAGCGCCTTCTGGCGCATCGGCCCGCAGCTCGAGGCGAGGGTGAAGGCGGGCGGCAACACGTTCGAGGGCATGGAGCCCTGAACGGATCCCTCTTGACTTTTCGGGGCGTCCGGTGCAACATGGTTGCCGCTCGGCCCCGCCCTGGCATCGGCAGGCCGGGCGTGGAGTGCAGCAGGCCCGGCGTGGGCCGTCGTCGCAGGCATGCCAGCAGCGAAGGAGGACGCAGATGGTCAGGCGCGGCGTGACGGTCGTGTTAGCCCTGGCGATGGCCATGGGCGGGTGGGCACTTGCGGGTGAAGGCGGCAAGCCCAAACGTGCGGAGCGCAAGAGGCCAGAGCCCGTGAGCACGGACGCGTATGTGGCCGCCGTCGACGAGCTGATGCAGACGGCCGCGGCCCTCGAAGGCCCGGAGGGCGGCGCGAAGCTCGACGAGCTCAAGGCCAGCGCCAAGGCAGCCCTGGCGAAGATGCAGGTGACGGGGGTGCGTGCCGAGCGCTTCCTTGCCGCCGACGACGCCAAGGCCCTCGCGGCGACGCTCCAGCGATACGCCAGCGCGTCGCTCACCGGCAAGCTCAGCTACGAGCGGCGCCAGTTCATCCAGAGCAAGCCCGAGCTGGCCGAGGGCTACAAGCAGCTCCAGGAAAAGGAGAAGCAGATCCGCGAGGAGCGCGAGGCCTTCTACCAGAAGCTCCGCCCCCTCTCGCCCGACATCGATAAGCTGGAGAAGAAGCGGGAGGACATCCAGGCCGCCATCGACGCCAAGCGCAAGGCCGAGGCAGACCGCCGCAAGGCCGAGCAGGAGAAGCGCCGCAAGGACCGACCGGCCAGGAAGAAGAAGGAGGCGTAGCCCACACGGGCAGGAGACGACCGCATCCCACACGAGGCAGCGGCCACACGGCCGCTGCCTCGGTTCTTTGGGGTGGAGGAATGGAAGAGCGGAAGAAGGAATGGGTGGATGGATAGCCCGTTGCGCGGCCCGGGAGCCTTGACAGCTCGGCGGCGGCGCTGCTAGAATCCCCGGCATCTCAGCCGAAAGGAATCCCCCGATGAGCACGCGTCCCCGCCTTTTCCTGATCGATGGCTCGGCCCTCGCCTACCGCTCCTACTTCGCCTTCATCCGCAACCCGCTGATCAACTCGAAGGGGCAGAACACCAGTGCGGTGTTCGGCTTCACCTCGTCGCTCATGCGCCTGATCGAGAAGGAGGCGCCCGACCGCCTGACCGTGGTGCTCGACAGCCCGAAGCCGACGTTCCGCCACGAGAAGTTCCCCGCCTACAAGGCGACCCGCGAGAAGATGCCCGACGAGATGGCCGAGCAGCTTCCCCTGATCGACGAGGTGGTGGGTGCCTTCGGCGTGCCCATCGTCCAGGCACCCGGCTACGAGGCCGACGACGTGATCGGCACACTCGTCCGCCGCGCGGAAGCCGTCGGCTGGGACTGCTTTATCGTCACGGGCGACAAGGACTTCATGCAGCTCGTGAACGACCACGTGAAGCTCATCGACCTGAAGAAGCGCGAGGGTGAGCCCGAGATCATCGACCGCGAGGGCGTCGTCGCCAGGTTCGGCGTTCCCCCCGAGCAGGTGATCGACGTCCTCGGCCTCATGGGCGATTCATCGGACAACGTGCCGGGCGTGCAGGGGGTGGGGCCGAAGACGGCGCTCGACCTCATCCGGCAGTTCGGCACCCTGGAAGCCGCCCTCGACCGCGCCGCCGAGGTCAAGGGCAAGCGTGCACGCGAAGGCCTCCTGAGCCAGCGCGCGGAAGCCCTCCTTTCCAAAGAGCTCGTGACGATCGACACCGATGCGCCCGTGGAGTTCGACCCCGAGGCGTTCGGGCGCCACGAGGCCGACACCGAGCGGCTGATCGAGCTGTTCGAGGAGCTCGAGTTCCCTTCGCTCATCGACGGCCTGGCGCTCAGCGCCAGCGCCGATGCGGTGGCCTACCACACGGTGGACACTCCCGCGGCGTTCGATGCCCTGGTCGCACGCCTGGGGAAGACCAGCGAGTTCGTGCTCGACACCGAGACCACGTCCGCCTCGCCCACGCGGGCGGAACTGGTCGGCCTGTCCTTCGCCTTCCGCGAGCGCGAGGCCTTCTACGTGCCCGTGTATCCCGAGGCGGCGCTGGTCTCGGGCGGCGGGCTCTTCGACGCGGCGGAATCGCAGGTGGAGAGGATTCTCGACCGCCTCCGCCCCGTCCTCGAGGACCCGAAGATCCGCAAGGGCGGACAGAACATCAAGTACGACATGATCGTCCTGGGCAACTACGGCATCAAGCTCCAGGGCGTGGCGTTCGACACGATGGTCGAGTCGTACCTGCTCGACCCCTCGCAGCGCCAGCACGGCCTGGACTTCCTTGCGATGAAGCACCTGCGGTTCCGCAAGATCCCGACCACCGACCTGATCGGCAAGGGCAAGAAGCAGGTCACGATGCGCGAGGTGCCCGTCGAGAAGGTCTCCGCCTACGCCTGCGAGGACGCGGACATCACGCTCCGCGTCCACAACCTCCTCTTCCCTCAGCTCGCCGAGCACGATCTCGACGGCCTCTACGCCGACGTGGAGGTGCCGCTCGTGAGCGTGCTGGCCCGCATGGAGCAGCGGGGCGTGCGGGTGGACCTCGATCTGCTCGCCTCGCTCTCGGCCGACTTCGCGACCCGCATCGACACGCTGCGTGCCGAGATCCACGAGCTCGCGGGCGAGGAGTTCAACGTCAATTCCACCCAGCAGCTTGGGGCGATCCTCTTCGAGAAGCTCGAGATCCAGAAGGGATCGGGCGCGCGCGTCAAGCGCACCAAGACCGGCTATGCCACCAGCGTGAGCGCCCTCGAGCCGTTCGCCGACCAGCCGATCGTCCAGCGCCTCTTCGAATACCGCCAGCTCTCGAAGCTCAAGAACACCTATATCGATGCCTTCCCCACGCTCGTGCACCCCAGGACGGGCAAGATCCACACGTCGCTCAACCAGACGGTCACCGCCACGGGCCGCCTGTCCTCGAGCGACCCGAACCTCCAGAACATCCCGGTGCGCACGGAGCTGGGCCGCAAGATCCGCGAGGCCTTCATCCCCAGCGACCCCTCGCGACGCCTCCTGTGTGCGGACTACTCGCAGGTGGAGCTGCGCATCCTCGCCCACCTGACCGCCGACGACAACCTGGTGGGCGCCTTCCGCCGCCAGGAGGACATCCACCGCCGCACCGCCAGCGAGATCTTCGAGACGCCGATGGACGAGGTGACCAAGGAGATGCGTTCGCGGGCCAAGGCCATCAACTTCGGCGTCATCTACGGCATGGGCCCCCAGCGGCTGGCCAGGGACACGGGGATCACCATGGCCGAGGCGCAGGGGTTCATCGAGCGCTACTTCGGCCGGTATCCGCTCATCAAGGAATTCATCGACGAGACGGTGGCGGCCGCCGAGCGCGACGGCTTCGTGACCACCGTGCTCGGGCGCCGACGCTACGTCCCCGAGATCTACAGCCAGAACCAGGGCGTGCGCTCCGCCGCCGAGCGAGTGGCCGTGAACACCCCCATCCAGGGCTCCGCCGCCGACCTCATCAAGCTCGCCATGCTCCGCCTCGACCGACGCCTCCCCGATGCCTGCCCCGACGCCTGGATGACCCTCCAGGTGCACGACGAGCTCATCTTCGACGTCCCCGCCGACCGCGCGGACGCCGTCTCGGCCATCGTCCGCGAGGAGATGGAGGGCGCGATGAAGCTCAACGTGCCTCTCAAGGTCGACATCGCCGTGGGCACCACCTGGTCGAAGGCATAGGCCCCAATCCGGAACGCGTAACCCGTAATCAGCAAGGCGCAATCCATGCCCTCTTCCGCATCCATGCGCCAGGGGTGCACAGGAAGGGCGTGATACCCCGCTTTCGCTCCGCGAGAACCCGAAGGGGTGAGGGCCGCAGCGGGCACGACGACCGAACGCCAGACACCGAACAGCGAACAGCGCCCGCCGCTACGGCTCAGGCGCGCCGGGCGCTCTGGGCGGCGCGGTTGAGGGCGTTGACCTGGGCCTGGACGATGCCGGCGAAGATGGGGGCGATGAAGAAGAAGCTGAGGAGCCCGACGTAGGGGATGACCAGGATCACGCACATGGCAATGGCGAGGCCGGTGGGCACACTGCCCGGCAGCCGGGCGGCTGCACACTGCTCGTTGATGCGCACGCAGAGGCGATGGTAGGTGAAGAAGACCCAGTAGAGGTTGAAGAAGGGGATGAAGAGGAAGCCGATGGCCTTGCCTGCGGACGGGTCGTCGGGCCGCACGGTGGGCATCTGGCCGTGAAGGAGGTTGAGCCAGATGGTGGTGAAGATCCCGATGGTGGGGAAGTGGAGCAGGATGACTGCCCACACGGGGAACGAGTTGAACGAGTGGCTGTGGGGCGCGGCGCGGCCGGGTGCGCCGGTTCCGCCGGCCATGCCCGCGGGTGCGACTGGCCCGCCGCCGAGGAACTCGCCGCAATGGCGGCACTTGCTGGCTGCCGCGAGAATCTGCTCGGCGCAGAAGGGGCAAAGCTTGTACTGCTGCCCGCCGGCGGGCATCGGCGGCGGCGGCGCAGGCTGGGCTGGCGCGGGTGCAGCGGGAGCCTGAGCCGCCTGCGCGGGCACGTTGAGCAGGGTCTGGCACGCGCCGCACTGCACCTGGCGGCCCGCCGTGCCGTCGGGCGCGTGGAGTGTCGTGCCGCACTGCGGGCAGGTGACTACGATGGGCATCGAGAGCTCTCCTGGGAACGCCTGGGGGTTGCCCGACCACACGGTGCGGAGGGATCATAGACGCCAGGTGGGTGCCTGTCAACCGTTTCGGCGCGGTGCCGCAACAGTGGGAGGGCGAGACTCCTGCCGAGCCGCCGGTGCGCTGGGAGCGGCTCAGCGGCGGGCCTGGGCCTGAGGGGCAGGGACGGGAATGTCGAATTCGTCGCGCGTGCGGCCCTCGGAGTCGACGACCCGGCAATGGAGGGCCTGAGGCCCCAGCCCGACCTCGATGCAGTGGAAGAAGGAGCCCGCCACGTCGCTGGGAATGAGCTGGCGGCGGGCCATCACGGGGTCGAGCGTGCCGCCTCCGCCACCGGTGACCACGTAGGCCACCCCGTCCTGGCGTGTGCGGTGGTAGAGGTTGCGTGCGCCGCTGAAGACGGCGCTCACCTTGTTCTTGACGAAGAGCGGGTGCCAGCACAGGCGGCCGTTGTGGACCATGTGGCGGCCGCCACACCCGACGACCGCGTCGTGGCCGAAGACGAGGATGGGCCGTCCGCGTGCCTTCTCGAGGTCTGCGGCAAGCCAGCTCGTCTGCGGGTCGTTGAAGTCCGCGGGGACGGTGGTGTCCAGGAGCACGAAGTGGACGCCCTGGACATCGAAGGAGCAGTAGGAGCTGCCGCGCATGCTCGGCTCGGGGTGGCCGTCCTTGGCCTGGCAGTACCCGGAGCCCTCGCCCCGGCCGCGGCACCCGTAGAAGGAGGCGGCCTGGAAGACCGGCTCTGTGAAATCGTGGAATGCCTTCCACTGGCGCGAGCGGCCGCGTGTGCCCACCATGCCGCCGGCGTGGACGACGACGTGGGGGCGCAGTTTCGCGATCTGAGCGGCCATGGTGCGGTGGGCCTGCCCCGCGCCTTCCGTGCCGCCGTAGACGACGAAGCGGAACCCGCCCGGGCTTTCTCCGCCCCGAGCGCTTGGCATCGCTGCCAGAACCAGCCCCACGACCATGCAGGCGCCCGCCGCCCGCACCCGCGTGCGGGACCTCAAGGCCAACGTCGCTTTCATGCCTTGGCTTCCTTGCCCATCCGTGTGGATCGGTGTGTCCCGTGCTGGCCGGGGCATGGACCCCGACTCAGCGCACACGTAAGTATACGCCGGGTATTGCGCACCTTCAAAAAACACAGGCACTCGGACCGGCTGCGGCAAGGCCGTAGCTCATTGCTGAGAATGGGGTTACATCGCTCGCATGGTGCTCCCCGAAGCTGCGGCCGTCTCCGAGCACTCCCCCGTGGCTACGCCTCGGCCACTGGGGTGCGGTCTTTGACAGGCGCGCTCCCCTATGCTACAATTCGTCCCCGCATCTCTACTTTCAGCGAGTACACCATGCCGACGGTTATTCCCGCCGTGGACATCCGCAGTGGGCGTTGCGTGAGGCTCCTACAGGGCCGGCTCGAGGCCGAGACGGTCTACTTCGATCGCCCGGCCGACGCCGCCCGCCAGTGGGCCGACCTGGGTGCGGAGCTGATCCACGTGGTGGACCTCGATGGCGCGTTCCAGGGACGCCCGGTGAACCTCGACGCCGTGGCCGAGATCGTGAGCGAGGTGGAGACACCGGTCGAGATCGGCGGCGGCGTGCGAACGGACGAGACGGTGGCGCGCTACCTGGACATCGGGGTGGAACGGGTGGTGGTGGGCAGCCGCGCGCTGCGGGAGCCGGAGTGGCTCGCGAGCCTGTGCGAGCGGTTCCCCGGCCGCATTGTGGCGGGCATCGACGCCCGGGACGGTCGCGTGGCCGTGGAGGGCTGGGCCGAGACGTCGGATGTGGATGCCATCGCCTTCGCGCGCCAGCTCGACCCCCTGGCGCTCCGTGCCATCGTGTTCACCGATGTGGCCACGGACGGCATGATGCAGGGCCCGAACGTGGCGGCCCTCCGCCGGGTGGCCGACGCGGTGTCGACCCCCGTGGTGGCCTCGGGCGGAATCGCCTCGCTGGACGACGTGCGTGCGGTGGCGGCCCTAGGCGTGGAGGGGATGATTGTGGGCAAGGCCCTGTTCGCGGGGGCGTTCACCCTCCCCGACGCGATCGCGGCGGCGCGTGCCGCCGGCCCGTGAGCGAAGGAGCCCCTGGTGACGGCGCTGTGGCTGTTCGTGGCGAAGCCCGCCGTGGGGGCAGGGATCGGGTGGTTCACCAACTGGCTGGCCATCCGCATGCTCTTTCGGCCGCGGCGGGCGTGGCGCCTGCTCGGCCTCAGGATTCAGGGCGTGATCCCGCGCCGCCGGGTGGATATTGCTGCCCGGCTGGCCGATGCGTTCGAGCGGGAGCTCTTCTCCCACGAGGACATCCGCGCGGCCATCGAGAACCCGGAGTATCAGGAGTCCCTCCGCTCCCACATCGAGACCCACGTTCGCGGCTATCTGACCGAGAAGGTGGCCGGCGGGCCGAAGCTGCTGCGGGCCTTCGTCTCCGAAGGGCTCGTGGCGATGCTGGCGGCAGGGCTCACCCAGGAGGTGATGGCGAACCTGCCGGGCGTGCTGGAGGGCGCGGCTCGGGAGCTCGAGGCGCGGGTGGACATCCGGGCGGTGATCCGCTCGAAGGTCCAGGCGCTCGACGACGCCCGCCTGGAGGCCTTGGTGCGCGAGATTTCCCGCCGCGAGCTCCGGTTCATCGAGGTGCTCGGCGGCGTTGTGGGCTTTCTGGTTGGGGCCGCTCTGGCCGCAGTGGAGGCACTGATTGGCGCGGGAGTATCGTGAGGCGGCATCGGGCCCGCCGAGCCCCGCCGCACGCCGTCGGTGGAACAGGTACGCGGCCGCTCGAGTGCGGCCCGCTGACGCTCAAACGCCCGTGAGGAGAAATCAGAATGAAGCCAAGGCTGCTGACCCCCGGACCGGCAGAAGTTCCCCCCGAGACGCTCCTGGAGCTGGCCAGGCCGGTGTTCCACCATCGCACGAGCGAATTCCGCCAGATCCTGGCGAAGGTGGTCGACGACCTGAAGTACGTGTTCCAGACGCAGGCGGACACCTTTGTGTTCACCGCCTCGGGCACGGGCGCCATGGAAGCTTCGGTGGTGAACCTGCTGAAGCCGGGCGACAAGGCGGTCTGCGTGCGGGGCGGCAAGTTCGGCGAGCGCTGGAGCGAGCTGTGCGAGCGGTTCGGCGCGGAAGTGATCGCCATCGACCCCCAGTGGGGCGACCCCGCCGACCCCGCGGCCATCGAGGCCGCACTCGAGGAGAACCCCGACGTGGCCGCCGTCTACGTGACTCTGTGCGAGACGTCGACCGCGACGGTGGCCGACGTGGAGGCGATCGGCAGGCTCGTGGCGGCCACGGACGCCTGCCTGGTCGTCGACGGCATCTCGGCCGTGGGCGCCATCCCGCTCAAGACCGACGCGTGGGGCGTGGACATGCTGATCGTCGGCTCCCAGAAGGCCCTCCTGCTGCCGCCCGGCCTGGCCTTCCTCACCGTGAGCGAGAAGGCATGGAAGCGCGTCGAGCAGGCCCCGCGGCGCGCCTACTACTTCGACCTGCTCGCCGCACGCAAGGCCTTCGCCGGCAAGGGCGACACGCCGTACACCCCGGCCAACACGCTGGTGGCGGCGCTGAGCCGGTCGCTCGACCAGCTTCGCGCCGAGGGCATCGAGGCGGTGTGGGCTCGCCACCACGCCGTGGCCGGGGCCGTGCGAGCGGCCGCCGGAGCTCTGGGCCTCAAGCTCCTCTCCTCCGCACCCTCGGACTCGGTGACGGCGGTCTTCATGCCCGAGGGCATCGATGCCGACGAGGCGCGCACGGCGCTCCGCACGGAGTTCGGCGTGTCCGTGGCCGGCGGCCAGGCGCAGCTCAAGGGCAAGATCGTCCGCATCGGCCACATCGGCTACATCGACGCGCTCGACACCCTCGGCGCCATCGCCGCGCTGGAGATGGTGCTCGTGAAGATGGGGGCCGCCATCGAGCTCGGAGCGGGCGTCCGCGCCGCGCAGCAGGCCCTCGTGAGCGCATCCGCCTGACCCCAAACCGCGCGGCCAACTCCGACCGGGGACCGCAGCAAGCCACACAGGAGGACTCTTCCGTGAAAGTGCTCATATCCGACCGTCTTCCCGCCGAGGCCGCGGACAAGCTGGCCGGCTTCGAGGGCATCGAGGTGGACAACGCGCCCGGCCTGCCGCCCGACGAGCTCAAGGCCCATCTGGCGGACGCCGAGGGCATCATCATCCGCAGCGGCACCAAAGTGACCGCCGAGGTGCTCGCGGATGCGCCGAAGCTGCGAGCCGTCGTCCGAGCCGGCGTGGGCGTGGACAACGTGGACGTGGCCGCGGCCTCGCGCCGCGGCGTGATCGTCATGAACACGCCGGGCGGCAACACCCTGTCCACGGCCGAGCACACGATGGCCCTGCTGCTCGCGCTCTCGCGCAACGTCTATCCCGCGTGCCGCTCGCTCAAGGAGGGCAAGTGGGACCGCAAAAGCTTCATGGGCACGCAACTGGCTGGCAAGACGATCGGCGTGATCGGCCTGGGCCGCATCGGCCTCGAGGTGGCCCGCCGCGCCGCCGCGTTCGGCATGACCGTGCTCGGCTACGACCCCTACATCGCGCCCGAGCGTGCCAAGCAGTACCAGGTGGCGGTGGCGGGCGAGCTCGGCGAGCTCTACGCCCGGGCCGACTACGTGACCGTGCACGTGCCCGTGACCGACGAGACGCAGGGCATGATCGCCGGCCCGCAGATCGCGAGGATGAAGGACGGCGTGAAACTGATCAACTGCGCCCGCGGCGGGATCATCGACGAGGCGGCGCTCGCACAGGCCATCCGCGACGGCAAGGTGGCGGGGGCCGCGCTCGACGTCTACACCGCCGAGCCGCCCGCCGACCGC
>Ga0272442_10007321_pt1 | contig 14293 bp, 14 predicted proteins | sample SSMForm2O_FD_200262 | JGI IMG/M metagenome (GOLD analysis project Ga0272442, IMG submission 200262) | Marine sediment archaeal communities from Little Sippewissett salt marsh, Falmouth, MA, United States - SSM-Form-2O | ecosystem: Environmental > Aquatic > Marine > Wetlands > Sediment ...
CGACGCCCCCCCAGGTGGATTCGAGAAGATCACCGGGACCGATGCCATCGCCGCCATTAGGCAGAAAGTCACCATGGAGTTCATGGACCATGGCGTCAAGGTCCGCATCCGAGGCAAGCAGGCGGACTGCGAGAAGACCGCGAAGCGCATTATCAAGGGCACCCCGACGCTGGCTTCGCAGCAGGGCTCAAAATACATGATCGAAGGCAACCTAAATAAGTCCTTTCTCAGGAAGGGAACCAACCAGGAGGGTCCCGACGCCAATGGCGTGTATACCCGGGAGAACGCCTCGGAGCTTACCTTCACTGCATTCGGAGAAAACCTTACAGCGGTCCAGGCCGTCTGCCTCACAGGTTGCAAGGAAGACACAATGTACACGATCGTCGTCAACGACCGCTCGGCCGGTCACGTCGTGATCAGCTCAGGGAGACGAGGCCTGCTGTGATTCCCTTTTAGATCTGAACTTTTGCAAAATTGAAGTTAGGCATACTTTTGGAAAGAAAAAATCTTGTCTCTTGATTTTTTCTTTCTGAAAAACCGATGTCTAATGTCGCACGGGGCAACATGTTATGATCTGACCGCCGAAGATAAATGATCCGGCGGCCACGGGAACACCTTCGACCTCGCATTGCCAAAGGACACTTTCAATGGCGTCAACGGGTGTTGTGTGCCGAGAACATATGTCTGTCTTATGTAGTCTGAGCCGTCACGCAAAATAGCGGACCATTGAATTTTAAAAACTACAGCCGACCGAGAGCCATAGCTTGGGGGCCGAATCGCAAGCCCACAGAAACCAGGAAAAGCCTAAGCACGACGTCCTGAGATTCATTCGAATGAGACGTTTACTTTTTTTAAGACTCTTATCTGAACCGGTCCCAGCAATCCTGATGCCGGTAAGGGTTCGAATCCGATTTCAGGCGGAATTCTCGGTGAAAAGGAAGCCGGACTTTGACCATATAGCGGCACAAGATGCTCCGGTATCGGTCGAGGAGCCTGGAAGTGTGAGACTCTGTTAATGAGGGTGTTGGTCACGAAAACATCTAAATGATTGGATCCCGCTCGCACAGCGCTCGAGATATCCAAGGTTTGGTCCCTCATCCAAACAGTCCCCACATTAACGCCATTGAGCTCAATCTCTGCAACATGTCCCACTTTCCCGAGATCGAGCCGCAATAGCTTATCCGGTCCCAAATACTCATCCGGCAGCTCAAAGTCGATGGCGTATCGCCCTGTGCCGCTGAAGTACTTCGTTCGCGGATTCTCCACCCATGATGACAAATGGGTGAGCGTGAAGCATGATTTAGCGAAACCATTTCCTTCTAAAATCATCCTCCAATGACCTGAAATGCTGAACGGCGCCGGGATATCTGTGACCGTTACGGAGTGAGCCGTTTGTTGGTTATCGATTTCGACCGTGATAGGATGCGTCCCGTTCTCGCCGGCCAGCGCTAAGATACGCTTCTGATTTACTTCGAGAACATCATACAAATTGCTTTTTACAACGTGCGGGGAATAACCGGATTCGAACACCAGGAAAAGAGATTCATACGCAGATAGATTCAAAGGGACTCGTATGCCGTCTGAAGTGTCGTGATAGTGAAAAACCGGGGCAACGTTTCCATTATAAGGATTCCATTTCCAGATGCGTTTATTGTGAACCCGGAAGGTGACCGGCATCGTGCTTCGTTTATCCTGAATATTGGCGACAAAATAGATGTCAACGTCTTTCCATCTACGATGTACGAAGGTCAGACCTTCATTTTTGCGTATCCCTTCATTAGCAAAATCAATTCCGAAATCGGGGGCGATATGCGTTTTGATCGTCTTTATAAAAGGATCTAAAATATGACTGCGCTGGTCCCACCAGATCTGCCGATGAATAACGTTTTTGATATGATAGGTTGTACCCTTACCATACTTCTTCGGTGCCGTAGCATCCCGTCCTTTCGGGTTGCTAAACATGGCTCTTGCAATCGACTGCACCTTTTGGTCTTTTGTGGAATAATCTTTCAGTCCGGTTGAATAGTGAGGAATCCTTTCAAGTGCAATGACCGCCCCACCCTCTCGAACATACCTTTCGATGGATTCCATTAATTCTAATGGAAGCGACTCGATGTTCGGTAAAATCAAAACCTTATATTCCAACTTTCGAATTTTGATTTTGCCGTCTTCAATTTGAGCGATGTTTTGTAATGCATCGTCGTTGAGCAAGTCAAAATCATAGCCGTTTGAGATGAGGAGCGCACCCAATTCGCCCCAATGAAATTCCCGCATCCATTTGCGAGCATTGAGTACATCCAGCGTCCATTGATTGGCGAGCGGTGAGTAAACGGCAATATCCGGCGCGAAATCTCCCTGGCGGAGCAAGTATGAACAACGCGCCACGTAATCCGCCAGCAACGGGTAATATTTCCACCATACATTGTGATGATAAATGACCGCCGCAAAGCCAATGGTTCGGGTCGGGGCGACTTCGCGTTCCGGCGAAAAACAATATCCATGATTGTAGAATTTCGTTGCCCCCGAACGCAGATATCCGTCACTGGCTATTTTCAATTCTTCCAGCGTGGCGCGATAGCGCCTCCAGTGCATGAACGTGTACGCCTCCGTTGAAATCACATTACGACCATAAATGTGCGCGCCGGAAGCGACATATTTCTTCGGTCCGATGCGGGTGTCGAACCATGCAGCCGCATCTTTTTCACCCGCCGTGATTTCCATCTCGGGTATGTGAGCGATCCCGGAGGCTTCGAGATTATCCGTTGTGAAACCATACGCCTGAATGCGTCCTTTGACGCCGTGTGCTTCGCACCAGCCTAAAAAGGTCTTGAAAAACGCCTCCAAACCCATGTGATGCAAAAACTCATTCACATCGTATCGGATTTTGGGCGTAATGTTACCGACCTGCCACCAAATCGCCGGCAGATAGATAGTGAGATCGTATCCTTTGAAATTTTTAAATTCCTCTAACAGCCCATGACTCCAATAAATACCGCTCGCCAAATTCGGCAATTCAAAGCTGTCACAGAAGAAGGATTCCACGGTTTTGCCGAATTCTTCGCCAATCACATGCTCGAACTTTCCGCCGAGATAATCGCAATATCTCTGCATAGCATCTTTATTGAAATGATCGACGGCATTGGCGATTCCGTTTTTTTTGAGCCAAAACGCCATCAGCCGCCAGTGACCAGGCGGCACGTCCCAGATGAGGCTCTTATCGACAACTTGTGAGGTGAGCACAGTCAATGACCGAGGATCAATGATTCCACCTATGACTCGGCCTGCGACCACAGCCAACAGCCTTTCATCACCCGAAAGATTCGGCTCATAATGCTCCCACGATCTTTTCGTTTTCATGAGTCCGGAAGGCAGAGGCGCATTAAACGCCCGCGGCCCATAGAGATCGACGAACGTGGGGACCATATCTTTGCTTTTATCTTCCTCAGGCACCCACTGACCGCCAATGATCCACCCCGGCCCGCCAAAGTTCAGAGACACCTCCATGCCAAGCCGCTTTGCTTCCTGGACGAGGTGTTTGATCATATCGAGATGTTCATCGGAAAGATAAGGTTTGTTCCCCTTTTCGTACACCTGGCCCATAGTGATCTGCTCGACCCCGCCGATACCTTTTTCGTGCATCTGCTCAAGCTGCCAGGTCATATCCTCCTTTGTGCCTGCGTTTCCCATCCACCACCAGCGCGTGTGGGGACGACAATCGACGGGTGGATTGAGGAAATTCGCTTTGAGGGCTTCCAAAGCGTTTGTATCCATTGAGTCAGCTATCGCAAAAGAGGAGGAAAGTATCGAAAGTGCGAGAATGATACGGGATTGGGTGACCTTTTTATCTAACATGTCTTACATGTTTTCTTGCTGAATACCCATGAGATTATTCGACATTTGACATTTTCCGGGAACAGGGCTTTCCTGTTCCAGCTTCAACATTTTCTCTTTAAGGCCAATACCGCCGGGAGCGGTGAAACCACCCATTTTGCCGTCGGTGCGAATAACGCGGTGGCAGGGGATAATAAGCGGTAGGGGATTTCTGGCCATCACACTACCGACAGCCCGGCCGGCGTTGGGTCGGCCCGCTTTTTTCGCTAATTCGGAATATGTGACGGTTCGACCGATTTTTATATCTCGACAAGTCTTTAAAATTTGTTGCGAAAAGACACTTAAATCCTCCAAGATAATCGATACTCGGCTGAAGTCGACTCGGTCACCCTCGAAATAGCCGGTGATCTGCTCCTGGAGGTCCTTGAAGAAGTTTTTGTTGAAGTCTGCACCCGGCAGATTCTTCAATAATCGTCTTTTTAGGCCTGTTGATGTAGGTTCCGGCAGGCAGGACCGGCAAAGCTCGGATTCCGAACCGGCCAGGCCAAAATAACCCCACTTCGTCTCAAAAATCACATATCTTGCCGTTTTTTTCATTTTTTTATCCTTTTACCTCCCCAAAATATTATCTACCGAGCCAAATTCATTGACGCAAGAGTAAAATTTTGTTAAATACTTTAGTTTTTACAAAAATGGACCAATGCGCTTCGAGCGTTATCGAAAGATTTTAACTTTACGCTTATGTCTCTTGAAAATCTAAGAAAGAAAATCGATGAGATCGACCACCAGCTTGTGAAGCTGCTCAATGAGCGGGCGCGCGTTGTCGTGGAGATCGGAAAGTTTAAAAATAAAACCGACAAACCCGTTTACGCTCCGGACCGGGAGAAAAACGTCTTTGCCCGGATCATTCAGGCCAATGACGGCCCGCTGCCGAATCGGTGTCTCGTGGCGATCTGGCGTGAGCTGATGAGCGGCTCTTTCGTCCTGGAGCGGCCGCTACGGATCGGTTACCTCGGCCCCGGCGGTAGTTTCAGCCACACCGCGGCCATGCTCAAGTTCGGCCAGAGCGTCGAATATGAGCCGTTGACGGATATCTCGAGCATTTTCGATGAAGTCAGCAAAGGCCATTGCGATTTAGGCCTGGCGCCCGTGGAGAATACGATGGGCGGCGGCGTGATCGAAACGCTCGATGCGCTGATCGACTCGAACGTCAAGATCTGCGCCGAGGTTCTTATGGCGATCCATCATAATTTATTGAGCATGGGTTCGCTGGAGGAAGTGGAGAAGATTTACTCCAAACCGGAAGTCTTTGCCCAGTGCAGAAACTGGCTCAGCGCAACGTTCAAAGAGGCGCAGACGATCCCGGTGGCCTCGACGGCCAAAGCCGCTCAAATGGCCGCTGAAGAACCCAGGACCGCCGCGATTGGGTCCAGCATTGCCGCCGAACTTTACGGGCTGAGAACCGTTTGCGAGAATATTGAGGACAACGCCAACAACGTTACGCGGTTCCTGGTTATCAGCCGGGAAGACGCCAAACCCACCGGCGAGGACAAGACGGCGATCCTTTTCAGCACGGCGCACAAAGCCGGGGCGCTGGCGGACGTGCTCGACGTTGTCAAACAATACGGCATTAATCTGACGAATATCGAATCCAGGCCCAGCAGAAAAAGACAGTGGGAATACTATTTCTTTGTCGATCTTCTCGGGCACCGGACGGACCAGAAAATCCGCGAAGGACTGGAAGAATCACGCAAGCATTGTTTACAGCTCTCGATACTGGGAAGTTTTCCGAGAGCCACCGAGCTATTATAGGAGACTCTCATGAGAAAACCGTTTATTGCGGGTAACTGGAAAATGAATATGGACGCTCGCACGAGCGTTGATCTGGCTGAGCGCATCGCTTCCGGATCTATTGATGAGGCACAGAAAGCAACCATCGCGGTCTGCCCGCCTTTCGTGTATCTTCAGGCCGTGGCCAAGGCGCTGGGCGCCTCGAGCGTCGCCGTCGGCGCCCAGGATATGTACTTTGAAGGGAACGGCGCTTTTACCGGCGAGATCAGCACCGCGATGCTCAAAGATATCGGCTGCATCTACTGTCTCTGCGGCCATTCGGAGCGCCGGCACGTCATCGGCGAGACGGATGAGCTCATTAACAAAAAAGTCACCGCCGCAATCGGCGGGGGACTGTTGCCGATCCTGTGCGTGGGCGAGTTGCTCGCCGAGCGAGAGGCGTCCCAAACGAATGAGGTCGTCACTCGTCAGCTTAAAGAAGGCCTGTCCGGCTTAAGCGCCGAGAAGCTTCCCGCCGTAACGATCGCGTACGAACCGGTCTGGGCGATCGGGACCGGGTTGACCGCGACGCCGGATCAAGCCCAGGAAGTCCATGAACTCATACGAAAGCTCCTGGGACAAATGTACGACGCATCGCTGGCCGAAGAAATTCGTATCCAGTACGGCGGTTCCGCCAAGCCGGGCAATGCGGCCGACCTGATGAGCCAGAAGGATGTAGACGGCCTGCTCGTCGGCGGGGCAAGCTTGAAGGCGGATGATTTTCTCGCGATCATCGAAGCATCGATATAAAGCATTTATTGATCTGAGAATTTGGTGTAAAGTAATGAATATCGAATATCGAAGTGTTTTGCACAGGATACCCTCCATGGGAAACCTTCGTTCGAGATTCGACATTCAATAGTGAGTTTATTTTAATTCCTTGGTTTAGGAAACAAACATGATTAGCTTTCCGTTTTTGGCTGTAGGCTTCATTATGCACGCGATCGCTGTTTTGTTCGTGATTTGCTGCGTGGCGCTGGTCTTGATTATTCTGGTTCAAAAAGGCAGAGGCGGAGGTCTGAGTGCGGCCTTTGGCGGCGGTATGGCCAGCGGCATCTTAGGCTCCAAGACCGGAGATTTTCTGACCTGGGTGACGATTGTGCTCGTGGGGGTCTTTCTGCTCTTTGCCGTGGTGCTGGCCAAGTTCTACGTGCCCGCTCCCGCCGGCGATTTCGACGCCCCTCGTCAAACGCAACAGGAGCCGGCGCCGAGCACGGATCAACCCGCTCCAACCGCCGACCTCGCCGAGACGATCGGCGATGCCAACAACAGCACCGATATGGATTCGCCGTAAGATGGATCGAAAGGGCATCCTCAGGTTCGTATTGAATGGCCAGTTATACAGTCAAATGAGACTCGGAAGCGCAATTTTATGATCAATAGCATGACCGGTTACGGCGAGGCGCAGGGTGAAAGTGACGGCATCAGTTATGCCGTGACGATCAAGACGGTGAACAACCGCTATTTCAAGGCCGCCATAAAATTGCCGGAATTAGCGGCGTTCATGGAAGAGGATATCGAAAGACTTCTAAGAAAGAATTTATCTCGCGGGACGGTGAACTACGTACTTCGCCTCAAAGAAGCCCCCGCCGACGTACTTTTTGATATCGACGAAGCGGCTTTGCAGCTCGTCGCGGAAAAATTAAATCGCGTCGGATCGACGGCGGGGATCGAAGGGACGATTGAACTGGGGAATCTGCTGAATCTTCCCGGCGTCATTCGGCCCGCTACGCCGGATGAAGAGCAGATCGAACAGATCAGGGGCGTGATCCTGAGAATCAGCCAGGAGGCCCTGAATAAGCTCAAGCACATGCGCGCCGTCGAAGGAGGCTTTTTGGAAGCCGACTTAAACAAACATTGCCAGACAATCGAGAAAGATCTCGAACAGATTAACACGCGAAGCCCCATTGTGATGCAGAGATATACGGAAAAGCTGAAAAAGAGGGTCAATGAGCTGCTCGCAAACGCAGAGTTGAAATTGGATGAGGAAAGCCTCGTGAGGGAAGTGGCGATATTCGCCGACCGATCCGATATTTCCGAAGAAGTCGCCCGGCTGGACTCCCATCTGAGACAATTCGAACAGTGCTGCCAGGGCAACGATCAGGCGGGACGCCGACTGGACTTCATCAGCCAGGAGATGCTCAGAGAAGCCAATACCATTGCCAGCAAGGCCTCCGACACGGAGATTACACGCTTCGTCGTGGATATCAAATGCCAAATCGATCGGATCAAGGAGCAGGTCCAAAACGTAGAGTAGGGAAGATAGAGACTATCAAGACTGTTGAGGAACTGTGTTCAGATTGAAATGACCGATTTAAAGAATACAAAAGGTGAAGTCGTGATTGTGAGTGGCCCGTCCGGCGTCGGTAAGAGCACGCTCTGTAAGGAGATCGTGAAGCGATTGGCTCATGTTCACCTGAGCGTCTCGATGACGACCCGGCCGAAGAGTGCCGCCGAGGTGGACGGCCGGGAGTATTGGTTCGTTTCCAAAAAGGAGTTTGAAAAACGGATCGATGAAGGTCTGCTGCTGGAACATGCCGAGGTTTTCGGCCACTTCTATGGGACTCCCAAAGACAAAGTGACCGACGCGCTGGCGGAGGGCAAAACCGTGATCCTGGAGATCGACGTGCAAGGCGCCATCCAGGCCAAGGCGGTCTTTCCGGATGCGGTGATGATCTTTATCCTGCCGCCGAGCGCGAAAACCCTGGCCGAGCGCCTGGATCACAGAGGCCGGGATACTGCCGACGCCGCGGAAATACGACTTAACGGCGCCAGCGATGAAATCGCCGCCGCCTGGCAACACTATAAACATATGGTTATCAACGAGGATCTGCAGCAGGCGGTTAATGAATGTGTACAAATCATCACGGACAAAAAATCCGATGCGTCCGCTTAAATTCAGCGGATCAAAAAGGGGAAGAGACGGAAAATGATAGACGAACTCAAGAACGAGGAATTGATCCGAAAAATCGGTGGCAGGTTCAAATTGACGGCACTGGTTCAAAAGCGGCTGGGCGAACTCATGCAGGGCGGCCGGCCCTTAATTAAGGACATCGAGGACAGGTCAATGCTCGAAATTGTGATTCAAGAGATCCTGCAAGACAAGATTGCAATAGACGACGGCGTGTCCAAGAAGTAGAGAACAATCACAAGCTCAACCGGCCGGTGCGGCTCGGCTTTTGATACGGATTGTGAGATGCTTGACAATCGGCATATTCTGTTGGGCGTGACCGGCGGGGTCGCTGCGTATAAGGCGGTGGATCTGGCCGGTAAGCTGACCGCGTCCGGTGCGAAGGTCAGAACGGTCATGACCGAATCCGCCGGGCGGTTCATCGGACCGAAGAGCTTCGAGGCGGTAACCCAGTCGGCCGTGTTCACAACTATGTGGAGCACACCTCAGGATTTCAAAATCGGCCATATCGCTCTGACCGACTGGGCCGACGTCGTCGTCGTGGTGCCCGCGACCGCCAACATGATCGCCAAGGTCGCGCACGGCATTTGCGACGACTTGTTGAGCACGACGCTGTGTGCCTGTTGGGCCACGCCGACGCTTTTCGCTCCGGCAATGAACAGTCGCATGTGGGCCAACCCGGCGGTGCAAGCCAACGTTGAGACGCTGACCAGGCGAGGCGTTCAAATGATCGGACCCGAAGAAGGCCGGCTTGCATGCGGCGCCTCCGGTCCCGGCAGAATGTCCGAGCCGCGGGATATCATAGACGCCGTCGAAAAGATCGTCTTGAATATCGAAAAAGCGTAATATCAAATGCGAATCCTCATCACAGCAGGCGGCACGCGCGAACAGATCGATCCCGTGCGTTTTATTTCCAACGCCAGCAGCGGCCGGATGGGCTATGCCCTCGCCCGCGCCGCGCTCAAGGCCGGGCATACGGTCACGCTTATTACCACCCCGACGTCCCTTCGGGTTCCGAAGGAAGCGAAGGGTGTCAAAGTTAAGACGGCGGCTCAAATGTTCGATGCCGTGAAGAAGCATTTCCACTGGTGCGATGGCCTGATGATGGCCGCGGCTGTCGCCGATTACACGCCCGCCCGCCCCGCCAAGACCAAAATCAAAAAGACGGGCCAATCCCTCACCCTGACGCTCAAGCCCACATCCGACATTCTCAAATGGGCGGGAAAACATAAAAACGAAGGACGAGGAACAAAGGACGAGGGACGAATCATTGTCGGTTTTGCCCTCGAAGATAAAGCCTTGCGAACTCACGCTGAGAAAAAATTGAAGAACAAGAATCTCGACATGATCGTCGCCAATTCTCCCTCTGTCATTGGCTCCGACAATTCCAGCGTTCAAATCAAGACGCCGGATTCGCCATGGATCACAATTGAAAACGCCACAAAAGCGGCCATTGCAACAAAGATTGTGTGCTTAGTGAAAAAGCTCTACCGCGACCGCAATAAGGAAAGCGGTACATCGTCAGACTAATTGCCTGCTTTTACCAGGCGCGGGGCATGTACGTTTCAAATCGCCGGATGTATTGCCAACCGCCCCGATATTCGTGGCAGAGGCCCCAACGGAGGCCTTCGAGCGGATTCTGGTCCGTATCCAGCGAGCGAATCAATCCAAGTGCGTGAGGTGGCGATTTGATGTGCGACTTGATTTCGAAATCGATGCCGTCTTCGGCAAACTGGATGGTGTTTCTTTCAGGGCCGTCGGTGGTTAGCATCGCCGCCGTGCCGCCTTTGTAAGGCCAAATGCAAAGCTCGTGGCCGCTGTTGGTAATCGGATTGTATTCCGACTTGATGTAGGGGCCTTCCGGCTTGTCGGCAATCGCCACGCCCCATTTGATTTCCCGCCCGCCGAACGTTATACGCTCGCCCATGCGCTCCCCTTTGTAGTAGAGGTAGAACTTGCCTTTATAAAACATCAGGGTCGGATCGTGCACTTTGTGGCTGTCGAAATCACCCTGTTTTTTCACCTTGAAACGAGTGTCCTCGTCACCCAGCCATTCGCCGTTGTCGGCGGGTTTGAGAATCGGGGCTTTCAATTTTTTCCAGGGCCCGTCCGGTGAATCGGCAATGGCCATGCCAACATTGTTTTTGACCCGGTTGATGTAAGGCGCCTTGACCACCTGATACACAAGATAATACCTCCCCTCGTGGGCCAAAACTTCCGGAGTAAAGACCGCGCGGTCGTCATATGTGCCCCGCGGCCCTCGCCCGACGGCCGGCCCTTGCTCTTTCCACTCCCATCCATCTTTTGATGTGGCGTACCAGACCTCGGTTAAATCCCACGGAAACACCTTTTTCGAGGGATCGCCCGTACCGAATCCATAGGTTTTTCCCTCCCCCTTGGTGTACCATACATAATAAGTGTCGCCCACGAGAAGAACGGCGCTCGGATCTCTGCGGATGACGCCTTCTTCATATCGGAAATCGCCCTTCAGGTCCTGCGTCCTAAAGCCGCAAAACCATTCGGGGCCCTGATCGTAATGCCGTTCCAAGGCGCGCTTTGACGCCGCACTCAACTTGCCGTTCATCGGGATGGCGTTTTTTTCGTAGATTTCTTCTTTGTCTTTGCGAGTCGCAGAAGGCGATGTACATCCCGCCATTCCAATCCCAAGGCATAACAGGACATAAAGGGCAATGTGTTTCATAATCTACACCGTCTATAAATAGGTGAATTCCAAGGATGAGTTATTTTGTGTCTTTGATGCCGAGGTCGTCTTTGGTCAGGATGGACTCGAAGGTGTAGCCGGCCTGGGTGATGTTCTCTCCGGCGCCTTGTTTACGGTCGATCACGCAGACGATTCTTTCGACCGTCGCGCCGGCTTCGGTGATGACCTTGGCGGCTTCGAGGACCTGGCCGCCGGTTGTGGCGATATCCTCGACGAGCAGAACGACGTCGCCGGGTTTCAGGACGCCCTCGACCATTTTGCCGGTGCCGTAGCCTTTTTTGCTGTTGCGGATGATGACCCAGTTCTTGCCGGATTCCATCGCCGTCGCGGCCGCCAAGGCGACGCCGCCCAATTCGGCCCCCGCGATCAGGGTGACATCATCCGCCATATGCTTTGTGAATTCCTCACCAAGCGCCTGGAGGATATCGGGACACGTCTCGAAGAGATATTTATCGAGATAGTACTTGCTTCGTTTGCCGCTGCGAAGAACGAAATCGCCTTCCAGGTAGGCCGTTTCCTTGATACGTTTGATTAATTCTTCTCTGGTCATAATAAAGATTCCCTATGAATGAAATAAAAAGGGTAGAACACTTCCTGTGATGAACCTGCCGGCGTCGGAACACAAATAAGCGACGCTTTCCGCGATATCCTGGGGCGAGGTATTGGCTCGATTTAGCCAGGCCGGACCGTGTTCACATTGCTCGACGGCTTCCGCGAGGCTTTCGACGGCCGGGACGGGGCCGGGAGCAATAACATTAATCGTTACGCCATAACGCCACATTTCGTCCCGCGCTTTGAGCATGGCATGGACTCGTGCGGCTTTGCCCACATTGTAGGAATAGGCCGGCGAGTCATATGGCGGCAATAGCGCAATACCAATAATTCGTCCCCATCGGCGTTCGACCATGTGAGGTAACACGAGTGGCATCAAATGAAAGAAAGGCGCGACTTCATGCTGAATGTCCTCCATTGCCGCCGAGGAATCGAGCTTATCGACAGGCTCCGGATGCCAGCCGGCACCGGGATTGATGACGCAAACATCGATCCGGCCGAAACGCTCGATGGCTGTATCCACCAGTTTCTTACAGCCCTCAGCTTGAAAGACATCGGCTTCGATAGCAATGGCTTCACCGGATTGGCTTTCGATATGCTTAACGATGGCGTGTGCCTGCTTTTTGCTCGTACGGTAATTGACGGCGACTTTCGCCCCTTCACGGGCCAGGGTTAGTGCGATGCTGCGGCCCATACCCCGCCCCGCGGACCCCGTCACTAAAGCGACTTTGTCTTTCAGTTCCATCTTGATCTTTAGACGTTCAGTTCCACGTCCTGATTGAGTTCCTTGCGATATTTTTTCCGAATCGGCGTTATCACGTCCCTGATGAATTCATCGACCTGCTGGGGGGACCGGCCGATATAAGCTTCCGGATTGAGAATTTTGTCCAGGTTGACCTTGGCAAACGCGACGTCCGCTCTGAGCCGGCCGACGAGATCGTTGGACTTGCCCAGGTTTTTCACTTGCGCCGCGGCGGCTTGTGAGTGTAATCTGATTTTTTCATGGAGTTCCTGCCGATTGCCGCCGGCCTTGACCGCCGCCATGAGAATATTCTCGCTGGCCATGAAGGGCAGCTCGGACCCGACTCGAGCCGCAATGACCTTTGGATAAACGACCAGTCCGCCCGTTACGTTGATGAGAATTTGCAAGATTCCATCAACGGCCAGAAACGCTTCGGGGATGACGATTCGTTTGTTGGCCGAGTCGTCGAGCGTTCGTTCGAGCCATTGCTCGGAAGCGGTCATCTGCGGGCTGGAGGCCAGGCTCAAAACGAACCGGCTCAGGGCCGTCGTCCGCTCGCAGCGCATCGGATTTCTCTTATAGGCCATCGCCGACGAACCGATCTGAGATTTTTCAAACGGCTCTTCGATTTCCTTGAGGTTCGCCAGCAGCCGGATGTCGTTGCACATCTTGTGGGCCGATTGTGCGACGGAGGCTAACGCATTAACGACGAGAGCGTCAATTTTCCGCTGATACGTCTGACCGGTTACGGCACATATTTTTTTGAATCCGAAGGCCGAAGCGACGGCCTTATCGAGCTGCTTGACTTTGCTTTGTTTGCCATCGAAAAGCGCCAGGAAGGAAGCCTGCGTGCCGGTCGTGCCTTTGACGCCCCGGAAGGGGAGCGTCTCCAACCGATGCTCGATCTCGTGTAAATCCATGACGAATTCATAGCACCATAACGTCGCCCGTTTTCCGACCGTGGTTAACTGAGCCGGCTGATAATGCGTAAAGCCCAGCGTCGGCATCGAGCGATATTTCTTCGCGAATTTACCAAGCAGGTCGATCGCCGCCGCGAGCTTGCCCGCAATAAGCTGAAGCGCCTCCCGGATGATGAGAAGATCGGCATTATCGCCGACGTAGCAACTCGTCGCGCCCAGATGGATGATCGGCGCCGCCTTGGGCGCCGCGTCGCCAAACGTGTACACGTGGGCCATGACGTCGTGACGGAATTGTTTCTCATAGCGGGCGGCCTTCTTGAAATCAATATCGTCGAGCCGTTTGGTCATCTGCCGGATCTGGCTCTCAGTGATATTCAGGCCGAGTTTCTTCTGGGCCTTCGCCAGTTCCAGCCAGAGCCGGCGCCACGTGCTGAATTTCTTCTGAGCCCCGAAAAGCTCGGACATCTCTCTCGAAGCATTCCGCTCAACAAGCGGACTTACGTAAACATCCTTGTTCGCTGCCATCTTTCTCTCTCGATTCTCACTGTCATCCCTGCGAAAGCAGGGGTCTATGAATTCAACGGTCCCGATGGATTCCCGCTTTCGGGGAATGACAATCTGTACTACAATCTTTCAACTTCTTGTTTTTTATGCGCGTTTTTTCGACAAGGCTGACATAAATATTTAGATAAGAAAGAGTTATCCCGGCTTACCGGGAATCCGAAATTTTGCATTTTACATTTTGATTTTTGACTTTGGTTGCGGCCTTTAGGCCGCGCCAGGTT